>OLVZ01001785.1_pt1 | contig 17373 bp, 9 predicted proteins | sample 1673341 | NCBI WGS metagenome assembly OLVZ01 (sample SAMEA3178944, study PRJEB25190) | human gut metagenome | biome: human gut; feature: human-associated habitat; material: faeces | place: Austria | collected 2013 | reverse complement strand
CCGCCGCACCACACGTACAGGAAGCCCCTCGGAGCACACGCCCCAAGGGGCTTTCCCCATATCCGAAACACTCACGACCCAAACCCACACGGGCACCGGGACCTCCCCGCATACCCATGAGACCCACGCCCGGGACCATTCCCGGCCAGCCCCGACGGCGAGGCCGAACGACGCGGCGCGTCCGCGACCGTGGGAGCCCGACGCCCGGGCCCCCGGTCCGCCGCGCAGACAGCTCCCCTCCAGAGGGGAGCCAGAAACTGGCTTGGTTATGGGGTCGCTCTACACTGGCTTCTGCTATGCATTACTTCACCCCTAAACGTTGCGCTACGTCGAATAAAATCATGTATCACGATAAGGCGCAGGTTCAGCGTGCCGCTGATCAAAGCCTAATCGAGCGCGGAGTTGAGCTATGGGTGTACCGTTGCGAATTTTGCGGATGCTGGCATCTCACGCATCGCGATCCGCAATCCAGTTACCGGCATGTACCGCTGAACCAGCAACTCAAGCCACACAGTCGTAAAAAGGGCTACAAGCCACGTAGACGTTAGCGTCAGAAGCTCCACAGGCCTCGCCAACGCCGTGTCTGAGACAGGTTACGGTCCAAACACGCCAGGTCGTAGGCTGCTAAGCGTTCAGGGCGCTCGGACACACTCCGTCCAACACTCACATCACCTTGGTGCTTTCAAGGTTGCGGATAACCCAATCGTTGAAGCGAATTACCGGCTTGCGCAACATAAGTCCCAACAGCAATGAGGGAACAAGGAACAGTGCCAGTTTGCCCATGGAAACCCAGTATTCCATGCCGAACGAGCCGGCCATGGCCGAATGCATCGCATCCACCGCATAGGGGAACAGTAGCCATTTAGAAACGACCTGGAAGAACGTCGGCAGTGTTTCAATGGGGAATGTGCCGCCGGAACCGGCTACCTGCATAACCAGCAGTACTACGGCAATGGCTTTGCCGATATCACCGAACGATAGGGCCAGCGTATACACAATATTCGAGAACACCAGTGCAGACAACCACCCGACCATCAAGAACTGAATCGGATGCTCACACTGCACGCCGAGATAGAACATATCGCCCAGGCACACCAGCGTACCTTGCAGCAAAGCAAGGAAACCGAAAATCATGTATCGGCCGAAATATTCGTGGTGCAAGCGTAAACCGAACTGCCGCGCATTGCCGGAAGACTCGGCACGCGGCTTCTTCAGCACATCCAACGCGGCGGCCGGTCCGGCAATCCGCCCGGCAATCATGGCCTCGCGAAGACCCACTCCCGAACCGAGCGGCAGATCATTGCCCAACCCTAAGATACGAGCCTTCTCATGGTCGGAAATCGATACTTTCAACATGGCGACCAGAATGATCGCACCGACCCAAATAGACAAAATCGTGTAGAACGGAGCCATCGCGGAACCATAGTTGGCAACGGGATAGAGCGCGATGCGGTCGACCGCTACGGGTGCCGCCAGCATGGAAGCAATGGCATCGGGCTTCGCAGAGGAAATCACAGACAGGTCGATGGTGCCGCCATTGGTGATAGAGGCGAGTTGGGAAGACAAGTTGTCGAGTTTCTTCGCCGAACGGGTCAAAGCGCTAGCTGCGTCAGTCAAGGCCGACTGGATATCCGTCAGGCTGTCTGAAACGCCGCCAGAAAGACCTGACACGCTGCTGACGGTCGACGCAAGCCCGTCGATTACGGAACTTGCCTGCGTGGCCACTTCGTCCATGGACGAGGTCAGATTGTTCAGTTGCGGTTTCAGCGTGCTCTTGTACGTGTCTGAAGCCTGAGTAATCGATTGTTTGGCGGCGGCGATTTGTGATTTCAGATCTCGACGCGCTGTATCGGCATCGGCAGTACCATTTGCTATGTGCGTGGCCGCATCGCCCAACGCGGTGGCGGCTTGCTGCATGCTCTGCTGCGCCTTTGTGGCTTGGTCTGCAGCCGCGTTCAGTTGAGCGGCAACGGTATCTCCGCCCACGGGCAGTGAAGCCGCTTGTTTGGCGAGATCTCGTAAAGCGGCGGCATACTTTCCAAAGCTGTCGGCCTGAGCCTCCACTTTGGATTGCATATCGGTCAGCTTGTTTGATATCTGCGAGGATTGTGAGCCCACATCGGCAAAAGCGGCATCGATCTGCTTGGCAATGGTGTCGTAGGATGAACCGGCCTGCTGCAATGCCGTACCGACGCCATCGGTGGCTCCGGACAATGCCTTGTCGAGGCTGGAGACGCCGTTGTGGGTCTGTTTCAACGCCTTTTTGGTTGTGGCCGCAGCTGAGCCTGTTGATCCCAGCAGCTTATCGGTGGAATCAATGATGCTGTTGGCAGCCCCGAGCAGATTGGCATAGGAATCCATCTGCGACGCAGTGCCGGTCAAACGAGACGACATGGTGGCAATATGACTGGAGGCGTTGTTGACGTACTGCTCCATTTGCGGGCTTTGCGCGTAATCGGCCACGTTGGAAACCAAATCCAGCGCCACGCTCGCCAAGGTCTTCACAAATGTCTGGTCGATGGTCGTGGCCACGGTGGTAGCACCCTGGTCGGTGATATGCGGAGCGATCGGATTGATTTTCTCATTGAGATAGTATTCGAGCTTGGCGTGCTTGATCTTCGGTGAAAACAGCGTCATCATATCGGAGCTGAAGCTCTTTGGAATAATCAGCGCGGCATAGTATTCGCCTGAGTTCACGCCATCGATGGCCTTAGCACGATCCACAAACTGCCAGTCAAGGTCATGATTGGCCCTGAGCGTATTGGTCACGGTTTCGCCGACGTTGATGGTGATCGGCATCAGATCGGACTTATAGCCCTTATCCACGTTTGCCACGGCGACCTTCAAGGCCTTGGTGTTGCCGTACGGGTCCCAGCTGGCGGCGATGTTGTACCAGGCGTACAGTGCCGGCACAATCACCAATCCCATAGCCACGATTACGGCGATCACATTGCGGGTGGCTTGGCGCACGTCACGTACGAATATTTTCCAGATAAGCTTCATCGTGCGCCTCCTTGCCCAGACTGCCCAGACTGACCGGACTGCTCGAACTGTGCGGTGTACGCAGTCGGCTCGGCGGCCTGATCGCCGAACAGTGTGAGTCGTTCAGTGGTTTCGCCGATATCCGGATTGCTGCCCATCGCCGCTTCGTGACGTCCGTGGCCGTGGAAACGCCGCCACGCATATCCGTTGAGCATCACATTGCGGAACTCGTCGGCACTCATGGCACTGACGCCAAGCTGCATGGCGTAGGTTTCGCGTGCGTATTCAACCACAATGAGATAGGCGTCGATAAGAATAATCGACAGAATCCAGGAGGTCAGCATGGCGATTTTCTCTTGGGTGACGAACAGCAGTACCAGGAATACGAACGGGAGTACGGTCAGCAATGTCAGACCGGCAACGATCATCTTTGGGTACCGCGCGAAGAACCGGTGCGCGCGATGAGCGATGATATCGCGCAGTTCCTTGCTGTCGGACACCGTGCGGAATACGGAGTTCAAGCTCACCTGTTCGTTCACCATGCTGTTGTGCTCGGTGATCATCAGGTCGGTACCTCCCAAACGATGGTCGAACAGCGCGTTCAGGTTCATCGCATACCGGCGTACGACAAGTCCCACGAAAAGCGCCGCCGGCAGATACCAGAACAGGTGCAGCATGTCGAGCCAGTAATGGTTCGCGTACAGGCCGGCGATCGGGCCGCGCATCGCGTTGATGCCGTAGGTAAAGGGCAGCCATGGGTGCAGTTCGCGGAAGAAGTTCGGCATCATTTCAATCGGATACAGGCCGGAGGCACCGGGTATCTGCACAATGACCAGAATTACGGCGATGGCTTTGCCGATATGGCGGAACGCCACGGCCAGCGCGTAAATAATGTTGATGTAGACGAACGAACAGAAGATTCCGGCCAAGATGAACAGCAGCGGATGCTCGCATTGGATGCCGAGCACCAGATCGCCGATGGTGGCGATGACGGCTTGCAGGAATCCGATGGTGACCAGTAGCAGCCAGCGGCCAAGATATGCTTGCGTAGCGGTGATACGGCGAATGCCCTCGCGGTCGACCTCAAGCTTGTAGATGGCGATTAGCACGAAACCGCCTACCCACAGTGCCAGATTCGTGTAGAACGGGGTGACTGCGGACCCGTAATTGTCGGTGGCATACACGACTTTCGTGGTCAGGGTGACGGGATTGCCCATGAACTCGCCGAATCCCTTGTCATCCAGATGCAGCGTATCCCGGATTTTCTGGTAAGCGGCGGAACTATCGAGCGTGGCGATATCGGTGCGTACGGTGGCGACATCGCTGGCCGCCTGGCGCAGCGAATCCTGCGTGCTGCTGATGGTGGTTTTCGTTTGGTTCAGGGTATCGACAAGCTGGTCGAACAGCCCGTCGGCCTGATCCAAGGTGCCGGACAACGAAGTCAACGTGCCATCCAGCGTGCCGTTCAGGGCGGCGAAACTGTTCAATGATGAGGTGAGCGACGGCATTACGGTGCCGGTCAGCGAGCCGCGCGCGGTATTCAGCGCCGCGATGCCGCCGGTGGTGGTGTTGGTCATGGCTCCGGAAAGGTTCGTGGTGGCGTCTTTGCCGGAGTTGATGAACTGTGTGGTGTCGGTATGGAAGGTGTTGAGCTGTGTCTGCTGTTTGCTGATCAATGAGTCGAGCGCATCGATTTGTTTCCAGATGTTCTGGCCGACCGGGTCGGTGGTGTCTTTGCCGATGCCGGCTTTGGTCAGCGCGTCTTTCAGATCGCTGATTGACGTTTGGGTGGCGTTCAGTGGGGCCGAAAGTGTGTTGGTGATGGTGTCGACGGAGTTCTGCGCGCTGTTGAAGGAGCCGGTGATGCTGCCGGCGGCGTTGTTGACGTGGACGGCCAGTCCGGAGAGTTGTGCTGAACTGCTGTCGAGCGCGCCGACCAGTGTGGTGGAGAAGGCTTGTGACCCGGCCTGTGTTTCCGCCAACAGTGTGCCGGACTGGCGGGAGGCATTCTGCGCGGCCGCGACGGTCTGCTTGAGTGAGGCGGTGGTCTGTTTGGCGTCGGCGAGAATCGTGTCTGATTGGGCCAGCGTGTCCTGTAAGTCGGTGAGTGAATCCTGAACGGTGTTCAGCGTGGACATCACCGTATTGAGATCATCGATCGTATCGTGCTGGACTTTGCCAGTGGCTTGGCCGAGATCGTCTCCGGTTTCGGAAATGGCCGAGGCAACGGTGGTGGCTACCGTGGTGACGAAGGCGGAGTTGATCTGCTCATCGATGGTGGTGGCGCCGGTGTCGGTGATTTTCGGCGCGATCGCGTTCTTCTTCTCGTTGACGTAATACTTGATTTTCGGCTGTTTGGAGGTTCCGGTCACCGATTCGACCAAGCTGGCGCTGAAATCCTTGGGCAGCACGATGGCTGCATAGTATCCGCCGGTCTCCACGCCGTGGACGGCCTGTTCCTCATTGTCTACGAAGCGCCAGCCGAGTTCGTCGTTCTGCTTGAGTTTCTTGACGACCTGCCGGCCCGCATCGAGATGGCCGACCAGATCGTTGGTGGTGCCTTGGTCTTCATTGGCTACGGCCACTTGCAGATTGCCGGTGGCTGAATAGGGATCCCAGTTGGCGAGAATGTTGAACCATGCGTACAGCGAGGGCAGTATTGCTACGCCGAGCGTCACCACAACGGCAACGGGATTGCGTAAGATACGTCTGCAATCGCGCAGAAAGACTTGCCAAACCGTCCGCATCCAGTCCCTCTTTTCCGGTTCGTAGTCATTGCGGCCACATGCAGTCTATTCCTACCACTGGTGCGGATACTGCTGGTTTTGCGGGTTCTCTTGCAAAACTGGCCGTTGGTTGTCCGCATAATGGGACTGATATGTGAACGTTTGTTGATGGTGCGACACCGGCGGGATGGTTGTGCAATTTTGCCGGTATCCGGTGATGAAATGTTGAGGTGTTGGAACTGAGTCGTCGCAGTGCTGAGACCGAGACGACTCAGTGACGAGCCTATCCGAGGCTATCTCGTTGGTTCTGGTCTCACTGATCCAGACGGAAGCCCTGAGCGGCGGCCTTGTCGAGCAGTGTCTGATGGCTGACATCCTGCCGACTGATCGTGGCGACCTGATCGCTGAAAGCGTCCACCGGACGGTCGGCTTGGCGCAGATCGTAGTACCGGTGAACTTCCTCGTCGAAGGCGGGCAGCTGGTCGAGTACGCCATCGGCGTCAGCCGGGTAGGTGTTCTCGAAGAACTGCATCGTGCGCGGCATGCGCGGCTTGACGGTCGGGTTCTGATCGGGCTTGCCGATGGCCAGACCCAGCACCGGATACGTGTATTCCGGCAGATTCAGCACGTCGATAAGGCCGGGGATGTTGTTGAGCAGAGAGCCGAGAATCACGCAGCCCAGTCCCAGCGAATAGGCGGCGGTCTCCATGGCGTGCAGGGCCAGCACTGCGTCGTTCTGAGCTTGGGTGAAGCGATAGCTGTACTTGAGATGGAATTCGTCGGAAGCGGGATCGATACCCTTGCGTTCGGCGATGCGTGCGTTGCGGTGCTCGTCGATGACGAACACGTACAGCAACGGCGCGGTGGCGATATACGGCTGATGGCCGAATTCGGCGAGCTTGGCTTTGGTGGCCGGGTCGGTGATACGGATGGCGGACCAGTCGTTAAGGAACTGGCTGGACGCGGCATGTTGGGCGACGGTTTCGAGCGTGGCGCGGGTATCGTCGTCGATGGCCTCGTCCTTGAACTTACGGATGGAGCGGCGGCCCAGAAGAGCCTCGATTGTTGCGTTGGTAACCATGGCTTTATTGTCGCACGGCAGACGCCGGACGTCACGGTGGATTACCTCACAGTGAAATGCCGATATTGTGTGGCGGAACTGTGCTGGACTGATGGTTCCTGTCGATTGACTGATGGTTCCTTGACGAAATTCCAGCGATGAGTCATCAGTCAGCCAACAGAAACCATCATCCAACCGGGGGATTAGCGGCTGGGCTTGCGATGGCGGTGGTCGACGAACGCCTTGGAGCCCCGATCCGACAGCTGCGAAACCACTGCGCCGAGTGCGGCCGAAACGGCGGCGAATGCCAGACTCATTGCCAGACTTTGCGGCGCGTCTGCCGCCAGTCCCTTGCGCAGATTGCGTTTGCTTGTGCCCTTGTCCCATATCATCTGGAATGCTTTGCCGGCAACCAAGCCTGCCAGCGCTGGGACTGCCGACTTGATGAGCTTGTCGCCCAGAGAATCAGGGTCGTTGAGCCGGTCCTCGCGCAGCCTGTTGACCTTCTCGTCGATGCGGTGCAGGCTGTCGACCGCGCGGTCGGCGCTGGAGGGGAAGTCGGTGTTCGTTTCGTCGCTCATGACTCTCAGTCTAATAGCATCTCAATCATCTCAGCGCAAAAGATGGGCGTTAATGGTGGAGTCATGAACGAGCGCAGACTAGAGTGGAGGCATGAGCGAACAGAACGTGAACGGCACCGTTGCCGTCGAGAACTCTCGTGGCGGCAATGGATTTTTGGTGTTGCTGCGCCACGGCCAGACCGTGTGGAGCGAATCCGGGCAGCATACCGGGCGCACGGACATCCCGTTGACCGCGGTCGGCGAGCAGCAGGCAGCGGATGCCGGAAGGCGCCTGCGCGAGGCCTTCCCCGAAGGATTCAGCCAGAGCTGTGTGTTTTCCAGTCCGCTGAAGCGGGCGTGCCAAACCGCTGAATTGGCTGGTTTTGCGGACCACGGTGTGTTGGACGGCATCGCTGAATGGGATTACGGCCGAGCCGAGGGGCGTACGCGCCAGCAGGTGAGTGAGGCCAGCGGTTTTGAATGGGATGTGTGGCGTGACGGGCCGCGCTCGCTGACGCCCACGCTGGAGGGCGACTGGGTCGAGACCTTGCCTTCGGGCGAACAGGTGCCGGTCCATGCCGGGCCTGGCGAGACGCTGGAAGAAGCGGCGGCACGCGCCAAGAGCGCCATCGACGAGATTACGCCGCTGCTGAAAGACGGCCATAATGTGCTGTTGGTGGCTCATGCGCACATCCTGCGCATCCTCACCTCGCAATGGCTGGGCGTGGACCCGCATTTCGCACGGTTGCTGCGTTTGGATACGGCGCACTACTCGGTGCTCAGCGTCTATAAGGGAGATAACGTCATCGAACGGTGGAACGCCTAGCCCCGGTTGCGCTGCGATTGCGCTGGCCTGCCCGCTACTGCGGGCGGGCCTTTATTGTTTGTGGCGGGAATTGCGGTATGTCGATAAATGATTTGCAAACGATAGCGTCGGCGTGTTGTTTTTTTGATGGGTATAAGTGGCAATCGATTGCCATGAAAGATATGTTAGCGCTCTCATGATTGCGAACGCTTGCATTGCGATAATGAGGCAAAAATGACTGAATTAATGGGATATTTGTTGACAATGGCCTGAAAATGATGATTTATGACGCGCTGATATTGCTATCGTTTGCAAAAAGAAGCAAACCGTTGCACAATAGTGCATGTCGATAGTCGTAAAGGTGCGTGCTAGCGTACCTGTCCTGACCGGGGACGGCCGGGTCGACGATGAAAGAGAAAGGTTCGATGATGAATCGTACAGTCAAGTCAGCAGTCGCGATGGCGGCTGTCGCTGCGATGTCCCTCGGCGCTTTGGCGGCCTGCGGAAGCTCGACCTCCGGCGATGACGCCAAGGGCAAGGTCTACTACCTGAATTTCAAGCCGGAAGCGGCTGATCAGTGGACCGCTCTGGCCAAGGAATACACCAAGGAAAAGGGCGTTGAGGTCAAGGTGCAGACCGCGGCCTCCGGTACCTACGAGCAGACCCTGAAGTCCGAAATCGCCAAAACCGAAGCCCCGACCTTGTTCCAGGTCAACGGCCCGGTCGGCTACCAGAACTGGAAGAAGTACACCGCCGATATGTCCAATACGGATGTGTACAAGGAGCTCGCCAACCAGGATGTGGCCCTGAAGGATGGCGACAAGGTGGTCGGCGTGCCGTACGTGATGGAAACCTACGGCCTGATCTACAACAAGGACATCCTCAACAAGTACTTCGCGCTGGATGGCGCCAAGGCCACGTCCATGGACGAAATCGACAACTTCGACACCCTGAAGGCCGTGGCCGACGACATGCAGGCCCGCAAGGACGAGCTCGGCATCAAGGGCGCGTTCACCTCCGCCGGCTTCGACTCCAGCTCCGACTGGCGCTTCAAGACCCACCTGGCCAATCTGCCGCTTTACTACGAGTTCAAGGATGACAACGTCACCGAGCAGCCGGCCAAGATCAAGGGCACCTACCTGCCGAACTACAAGAAGATCTTCGACCTGTACATCGCCGACTCCACCACCGACCCCACCCAGCTGAGCGCCAAGACCGGAGATGATGCGAACTCCGAGTTCGCGCTCGGCGAGGCCGCCTTCTACCAGAACGGTACCTGGGCCTGGACCGACCTGCAGAAGGCCGGCATGACCGCCGATCAGGTAGGCATGATGCCGATCTACATCGGCGTCAAGGGTGAAGAGAAGCAGGGCTTGGCCACTGGTTCCGAGAACTACTGGTGCATCAACGACAAGGCCTCCGACGCCGACAAGAAGGCCACCGAGGACTTCCTCTCCTGGGTGATCACCTCCGACACCGGCAAGAAGGCCATCTCTCAGGACATGGGCTTCACCACCCCGTTCAAGACCTTCGATGATGTCAAGTTTGACAACCCGCTGACTGAAGCCGCTGTTGAGGATCAGAAGTCCGGCAAGACCCAGGTTTCTTGGAACTTCACCATGATGCCGTCCGAAGAGTGGAAGAACAAGGTCGGCCAGGCACTGCTCGAGTACGCGCAGGGCACCGGCAAGTGGGATGCCGTCAAGACCGCCTTCGTGGACGGTTGGGCTTCCGAATACGAGGCTTCGCACTGAGTCTCATAGAGTCCCATAGCCGATAAGTAACAATCCGCGGCGCCCCTGCCATTTCCTTCTCCGGGGGCGCCGCTTTGTATTGCTGAGTCTCGCACAAAATCGTCCGCCGCAAAAAAGTGTGAGGCACGCACCCGCTCAATCACACACTGTGTGTCCATAGATTGGCGATTTTTCGCCATTTCCCACAATGTGCGATTGAGCGTTATTGTGCGGTTGCCTCACACTTTTTCTATGGTGGGCTTTGTTGTGTGAGCCTACTTAACGCGGGAGGTGGAGGAGCGGACCTTCAGCTGGGCCGGGAACACGATGTAGGGTTGCTCAATCGGCTTTTCGTCAATGAGATCGAGCGTCATGCGGGCTGCCACGCGGGCCATTTCCACCGGATCCTGGCGGATGGTGGTCAGGCCGATATCGCCGGTGTAGAAACTATCGTCGTAGCCGATCAACGAGACGTCGCCGGGCACGGAGAATCCATTGCGCTCCAGCTGGAACATAAGCGGCAAAGCAATGCCATCCTCTTGGCATGCGATGGCGGTGGGCATCTCGTCTTGGCTTATGAGTTGGTTGACCACGTCGCTGATTTCATAACGTCCATCGTCATCGACCTTGCAGACGATAACCTGCGGCTCGATGCCTTCCCTGCGGCAGCAGGCGGTGAATGAGTCGAATCGGCTTTGCACGGAGAAGCTCAGCGACACCTCGCGATTGGTGCTGATGTAGGTGATGCGGCGATGTCCGAGATTGATAAGATGGCGGGCGGCCAGCGTGGAGCCCTGCACATCGTCGATATTGACGGCGGCGGTAAAGCCGCGGGCTTCGGGTTCGACTGAATTGATGCCGACGATCGGCACGCCGACCGAAGCCAGTTGCGCGATTTCGTTGTTGTCGATATCGAAAGACGCCACAATCACGGCATCGGCGTTACGGCGTACCGGCAACATCTCGAAGAATTCCTTGCGCTCCTCGATGCTGGAAATCTGGAATACCGAAATATCGTAGCCCTGCGTGTGCAGCACCTCGTTGAGCCCCTCGATGACCGAGGCGGTGAACCACAGGCGGATATGGCCGCTCATCAGTACTGCGATGCGCAGGGAGCGGCCGGATTTCAGGGCCGCAGCCGAGCGGGAGAGTGAGAAATTGAGTTTGTCGGCGATGGCGAGCACGCGCTCGCGGGTCTTGGCCGACACCAGATCCGGCCTGGTGAAGGAACGTGAGACGGTGGAGATGGAGACGCCGGCCTCGCGGGCGACATCCTGAATGCTCGTAGCCATTGCAGCCCCCTTGCGTTGAATGGAAAATCGCAATACACATGCACAACTGACTCCAGTGTACATGCTGATTGATTGATCTGCGGCGATGACAACGATTGTATTACAAACGTTTGCAAAGTGTCTATGTCGGCGTTAGATTGGCTTTATATAGCCATTATCTTAGGTGAAAGAAGATTGCTGGAGCCGGAGTGTGCTCGAACTTGAAACGCCTAAAATGACAACGTTTGACATATAATGATTCGACGTTTACTATGAACATAGGCTTGAACGAGAACAGGCCGTGCATGCGGTTCTCGATCGGCAAGCTCGCATTGAGTTGAACTCCGCAGCCGGCGCACGATGCAGTGTCACAACGCAGCGGACTCAAGGAGGAGGAAAAGTCATGATCAGCATGGCTGGCAAGGCGATACGCAGATGGTGGGCGCTGTTCGCGCTCCCCACATTCGCCGCATTCATCATCGGGTTCCTGGTGCCCTTCATCATGGGCGTCTACTTAAGCTTCTGCGAATTCACCACCGTTACCGACGGTGAATGGGTGGGGCTTAAGAACTATGGCAAAGCGTTGAAAGACAAGGAATTCCTGCACGCGCTCGGCTTCTCCACCGCGTTCACCATCGTGACCACCATCGTGATCAACGTGATCGCCTTCGCCATCGCCTACATGCTGACCAAGGCGATCAAGGGCTCCACGCTGTTCCGCTCGGTATTCTTCATGCCGAACCTTATCGGCGGCATCATCCTGGGCTACATCTGGCTGCTGCTCCTGAACGGCGTACTAGCCCACTGGGGCCGCGCCCTGACCTATAAGGCGTCCTACGGGTTCTGGGGCTTGGTCATCCTGGTGTGCTGGCAGCAGATCGGCTACATGATGATCATCTACATCGCCGGCCTGCAAGCCCTGCCCACCGATGTACTGGAGGCCGCGGCCGTGGACGGCGCCAACGGACGGCAGACCATGTTCCGCATCATCATCCCGCTGATGATGCCGTCCATCACCGTGTGCTCCTTCCTGACCGTGACCAACGGTTTCAAGCTCTACGATCAGAACCTCGCATTGACCAACGGTGCGCCGAGCAACATGTCTGAAGGTCTGGCGCTGAACATCACCCGCACCTTCTACGGCCGTATGGGCTGGGAAGGCGTCGGCCAGGCGAAGGCCGTGCTGTTCTTCATCCTGGTCGCGGTCATCGCCCTGATTCAGAACAAGCTCACCACGAGCAAGGAGGTGGCAGCCTGATGAACGAGAACAAGCCTGTGAAGCATGGCGCATTATGGACCGTGCTGTTTGCCGTTGTCTCCCTGTTCTGGATTTTCCCGATCGTCCTGGTGCTGATCAACTCCTTCAAGCAGAAGGCGTACATCTCCAAGAACGCGTTCTCCCTGCCTGCCGGCAAGGCGTTCGTGGGACTTGAGAACTATGTGCGCGGCATCGAGACCACGCAGTTCTTCGCCTCCTTCGGCTGGACGTTGCTTATCACCGTCGGCTCGGTGGTGCTGATTCTGGTGTGCACCTCGATGTGCGCATGGTGGATCGTGCGCGTGAACAACTGGGCCGCGAAGCTGCTCTACACCCTGTTCCTGTTCAATATGATCGTGCCGTTCCAGATGGTGATGTTCACCCTCTCCAAGATCGCCGACATGCTGAAGCTCAATACCCCGTGGGGCCTGTGCATCGTGTACCTCGGTTTCGGTGCCGGTCTGGCCGTGTTCATCTTCACTGGCGTGATCAAGGGCATCCCGCAGGAGCTTGAGGAGTCCGCCATGATCGACGGCGCGTCAGTGCCGCGCATCTTCTTCCAGATCGTGGTGCCGATTATGAAGCCGTCGATCGTCTCGGTGGCCATCCTCGAAGCCATGTGGATCTGGAACGACTACTTGCTGCCGTACCTGACGCTCGACCTCGGCAAGTACAAGACCGTCTCGGTCGCCGTGCAATACCTCAAGGGCGGCTACGGTTCCGTGGATATGGGCGCCATGATGGCCTGCCTGGTGCTGGCCATCATCCCCATCATCGTCTTCTACTTGGTATGCCAGAAGTATATAGTCTCTGGTGTCATGGCGGGCGCGGTCAAGGGTTGAGCCCGACAATTTGGCTCCCCTCCCTGAGGGGAGCCAAAAGCTGTACAAGGAGTAGTTGATGAACTGGCTGGCACCGGACTCGAAATTCATGCGCGCGTGGAGCAATCTTGTTGACGGCGTGTGGATCAACATTCTGATGCTGGTCACCTCTATTCCGCTCATCACCATCGGTGCGGCCCTGACCGCCGGTCATGATGCTTGTCGCCGCTCCATCGAGGGCGAGGGCAAAGGCGTAACCGCCAACTACTTCAAGTCATTCAAAGCCAACTTCATCAAAGCCACACTGCTGTGGCTGCCGTTCTTGGTGGCGCTGATTGCACTGGTCTGGTCATGGATCGTCCTGCAGATCACGCCGCTGCTCATCATCAAATTCGCGCTGACCATCCTCTGGCTTATCGGTTTCGAATGGGTGTTCGCGCTTCAGGCACGCTTCGAGAACACCGTGGCCGGCACCTTGAAGAACGCCTTCATCTTCGGCATCTCCCACATCGCGATGACCGTGGCCCTAGTCCTCGTGGATGCCGTGTTCGTGGCGCTGCTGGTGGCCAGCTGGTTCTACATGCCCGGTGGACTGTTCCTCCTGGTGATCCTTGGTTACGGCACCATGCTGATGCTCCATATCCCCGTTACCGAGCGTGTTTTCAATCCATATCTCATTGACTAGGCGGGTTCTCTCGCGAATATGCGGCGATCTTCGAGGTCTGAGCGCTCTCTGTCCACGCAAGCGCGGTAAAGATAACAAATTGATAACAGTTTGGGGCGGCTGGCGGAGCGGGGTGCCGATTGAGGGGGTATTAGTGATTGGCTTGGAAGGGGGCTTTTGACATACGGGGGGTGTTCGGACTGGGCGGTTGCCCCCGTAAGTGCTTATATACATAAGGAATCTGGCACACTGAGTCTCAGTGCCGTAATGGTATCATCGCAAATAATGTTTGCGTTCACGTAGAGGCGAACGAGACACCCGACAAGTGGGTCGAGGCAAAGGACAAGGAGAGATGCGGTGAAGCATTGGAAGAAGATGGCAGCATCGTTGATTGCAATATCAACGATGGTGGCAGTAGTTCCGACGACGTATGCCATGGAATCGGAAGATTCCCAACCACAGACAACCGATACCGCGACAGTGCAGACTACTAAGGCTGCTGAACCGACGCTGCTCGCCAGCTGGGACTTCACGGGCAAAAACGGCACCACGAACAGCGCGATTGCCGATTCGACCGGCAAGTACAACCTGACGCTGAAGGACGGCGCCAAGATCGAACAGTACGGTGACCGCAGCAACAACGAGGCGCTCTCACTGCGCGGCGATGGCCAGTACGCCCAGATCGATGACCAGCTGTTCAAGGATGCGGGCGACTCCTTCACTCTGGAGTTCGCGTCCAAGACTCGTCACGACAACAGCGGCAAGTTCTTCTCGTTCATCGTCGGCAAGGACGGCTCGAACGACGCCAACACCACCGATCAGGCCAACGCCAACAAGTACCTGATGTTCTACAACAGCAAGACCGCCATCAAGGGCGTTATCTCCAACAACAACTGGGGTAACGAACAGGGATCCAAGGTCACCGTTTCCGGCAACGACAACAGCTGGGCCGATTACAAGATTGTCGTGGACGGCACCAACCTTGCCGTGTTCCGCAACAATGCCCTGATCATTTTCAAGGCCAACACCGGCATCAAGATGAGCGATCTCGGTGCGACCACCGCCTACATCGGCAAGTCGTTCTACTCCGTCGATGAGTACTGGAATGGTGCAATGGATGATATCAAGGTCTACAGGGGCGCTGACCTGACCATGCCGACCGCCGTTGCGATTTCCGGTACCGGTGTGGTGAACAACAAGCTCACCCTGATTGAGAAGGACTCCACCAAGCTCACCGCCACCGTCACTCCGGACGACGCCGTGAGCAAGAACGTCACCTGGTCCTCCTCCGATGAGTCCGTGGCCAAGGTCGCCGCAGACGGTACTGTAACCGGCGTCAAGGCTGGTACTGCCACCATCACCGCCACCACTGAGCTGGGTGGTGTGAAGGCCGAACTGCCCGTCACCGTTGAGCCGATGAACGCCCAGAACGCCGCCGCAGCCGACCTCGATGCCGCGATTGCTGCGCTGAAAGTTCCGGCGGCCGAGAATCTGCCGCTAGTCGCCAAGGGCACCAAGAACGGCTCGGCGATTACGTGGAAGTCCTCGGACGAGAAGCTCATTACGTCCACTAACGAGAAGTACGAAAACAAGACCACTGGTGCCGATGACCCGTATCGTGGTGCTGGCATCATCAATCGTCCGGCCTACGGCGACGGTGATTCCAAGCCGGTTACGCTGACCGCCACCGCTTCCTACAACGGCGGTGAGAAGGTCACCAAGACCATCGAGGTCACTGTCAAGGAGAAGACCCGCATCGCGCCTGACACCGGCTATGCGGCCGTCACTTTTGAGAGCGACAGCAACGGTGGAGAAAAGGCCTGGGTGGCTTCCACTGAGAAGAACGATTTCTTCACGTTTAAGACTCGCAACAATGGCCAGGCGGTACTTACCAATGATGCAGACACGGGTGGCTTGCGTGACATGTTCGTGCTGCGTTCCCACGAAGGCGACAAGTACTACCTGATTGCCACTGATCTCAAGGTCTCGTCAATGGGCTGGAGCCAGAACCAGGTTAACGGTTCTCGGAAAGTTGAGGTCTACGAGTCCACCGATATGATGAACTGGACCCGTACCAACGGCGACGGCAACGGCGGCATCACCATCAACACGCCGAACGCCGGTATGACCTGGGCGCCGGAAGCTTACTGGGATGATGACCTGAACGCTTACGTGGTGTTCTTCTCTTCCCGCATGTTCACTGATGACACCCGTACCACTCCGGTCAAGAACGACAAAACCGGCAATAGCTCCTATGCTCAGGTGCGTTACGCCATCACCCGCGACTTCGTGAACTTCACCGAGCCGCAGATGTGGCAGGACACCGGCTACTCGCGCATTGATTCCACCGTGCGTAAGATCGGTGGCTACTACTACCGATTCACCAAGAATGAGCAGGGCGGTGCCGCTGGCGATTACATCACCACTGGTAAGAGCATCTTCCTTGAGCGTTCCAAGGTGCTGACTGCACCGACCACCGAGGCATCTCCGGGTCAGGACCCGAACACCGGTTGGCAGCTGCTCGAGCAGGCGTTGCTGCCGTTCGAAGGACCAGAGACCATCAAGCTCAACAAGGATGACGAACTCAACACGAAGGACGACGACGGCTACATTCTGCTGTCCGACAACTTCGCCTACCGTGCATTTATGACCACGGGTGCCGAGCTTTCCAAGACCACGTGGGACAACCCGATGACCAAGCGTTACCCGGACTTCAACAACGAAAAGAAGCCGGTCAAAGCCGAGCCGGGCGCTCAGGGCTACATCACTCAGGGTGCTAACGGCGGTCTGCCGGACAAGGTGCGTCACGGTGCGTTCGTGAACGTGCCTGAGTCTGTGCTCAAGGTGACGAAGTCTTGGACCGCTGCCAACCCGACGCACATCGAGGCTGTTGACTCCACCACCAAGGCCGTGTACAACGCCGGCACCCGCGAGCTCACCGCCACGGTGACCGCCGCCGATAAGGGCACGCTCGCCGGTTCGGTGAAGTTCTCTGCTGGCGACTGGTCCAAGACCGTGAAGCTCGACGCCGAAGGCAAGGCCACTGTGACCCTCCCGGCCAGCGTCTCTGGCACTGTTGCGGTTGCTTACGACGGCTACACCGATGGTTTGGTCAATCCATCCGATACTACGGTTGACGGCATTGAACAGGGCAAGGTCGATTTGGCTGAGCTCAACAAGCAGATCGCCGCCGCCGAAGCGCTCAAGGAATCCGACTACACGGCCGATTCCTGGGCCAAGCTTGCCGCCGCGCTGAAGACTGCCAAGGCCGCGCTCGCCGCTGAGAATCAGGGCGAGGTCGATACCGCCGCAGCCGACCTTAAGACCGCAATCGAAGCCCTGCAGAAGGCTCCGACCAATCCGGGCGAAGGTGACGGAGATAAGGGCGACGGCAATAAGCCGACTACCCCGACCACCGGCGACAAGACCAACGTCAACAAGCCCGGCAGCGCGCTGAGCAATACCGGTACGGCCGTGCTCGGCCTGGGTGGTG
>OLVZ01001771.1_pt1 | contig 17502 bp, 17 predicted proteins | sample 1673341 | NCBI WGS metagenome assembly OLVZ01 (sample SAMEA3178944, study PRJEB25190) | human gut metagenome | biome: human gut; feature: human-associated habitat; material: faeces | place: Austria | collected 2013 | reverse complement strand
ATGCGGGACATGGACAGTCTGAAAGCCGTGGTAGAGAGTAGCGGAAGAAAGTTTATGTATGCGGAAAACTTTGTCTATGCGCCGCCAGTGCAGCGTGCGGCCCAAATGCTTCGAGCAAAGAAGAGTAAGATTTTATATATGCGCGGAGAATTGAGCCTTAATGGTAGTAGTTCTCCCTTGGCTGGAAAATGGAGCGGGACTGGCGGTGGAATCATGATGCGAAACGGCTGCCATCCAATTGGCGGAATGCTTTGGCTAAAGCAGCAGGAGGCAAAAGCGCGGGGAGAAAATATCCGGGTGACCAGCGTTGTAGCGGATTGTGGTGTGACCACTGACTGCCTGCTGCCAGAAGATAAGCGTCATCTTCTGGTAAAGCCTGAGGATGTGGAAGATTACAGTAATGTAACGATCACATTTTCTGATGGAACGAAAGCGTTGGCCATCGCTTCGGACACCGTATTGGGAGGCTCGCAAAATTATATCAATGTATACAGCAGTGACAGTGCTCTTGTATGTAATATTACTCCAACAAATATGCTTGAGAGCTATTTTATGGATGACGATGGCTTGGAGAATATCGAAATTTCGCAGTTCATGAAGCATAAAACTGGGTGGAATAAAGCTTGGGTCAATGATGAATTTGTCCGTGGTTATACTGGCGAACTGCAGAATTTTATGGACTCGATCGCATATGACATGATTCCGGATTCTGGATTCTCACTGGCGTACGATACAGCACGCATTGTATATGCAGCTTATCAATCGGCTGAGGAGGGAAAAAGAGTAAATCTAGATTGCTAACAAGAAATCTGGCGTTTGGCAGTTTTATTAAATACTAGGTCTTCTTTTTATTCCAATATATACTCTTAAAGTTATACGAATATACGAAGTATAAAATTTTAATGAGCCTCCTGTGCGGCGCAAACGAAATGCAACGCACAGGAGGCTCTCTAATTCATATGGCAGCTTTAAAATATATTCCCAATAGCCCCCTGGTTAGCGGGCGCTCTTACAATCTTATATCTATTTTTTAGTCAGTTAAACTATCGTCCAGATAAACCGTTCTAAATTATTATATCTATATGGACCGTGGACTTGCTGATCCCGAACTTCTGTGCCGCCGCGCGGACCGTGGTCCGGTTCTCTATGATGTAAAGGGCCAGCTGGCAGGCCCGTTCCTCGATATTCCCTTTCACACAGCAACAACTCCCCCGGATTTTGCATCTGCTGTACATGTATATGCGGGGGAGAGGATTTTATGAGGCCGGAAATGCCTCAACTGGAAGAATTTCCCGATGAAGGCCCAGTCGTGGAGAGGATTCAGCCGTTGAGAAAGGTCTGAGCAAGGGAGACGTAGAGGGCGGCCCCTTTCCAAAGCACTGACTCGTCCACATCGAACCGGGGACTATGGTGGGGGCGGTCCGTCCCCTTGGCGGGGTCGGAGGAACTGAGAAAGAGAAAAGCCCCGGGGACCTGCTCCAGATAGAAGGCGAAATCCTCACCTCCCATGTTGGGGGCTGGAATGCGGGTGACGACGTGCTCCGGGCCCACGACTTCGGCGGCGGCCCCGGCGGCCTCTACGCCGCCGAGCTGTGCGCCCGCCGCGGCCACAGCGTGACTCTCATCGAAAAGGACGCCGAGCTGGGCGGACACTTCCTCGTCGCCGCCTATCCTCCCGGAAAGGGCGAGATCACCGGCGCCATCCGCAGCCTGATCGTCCGCTGCCGTCTCGCCGGCGTGGACATCCGCACCGGCACTGTCGCCACGCCTGAGCTTATAGCCTCTCTCAAGCCCGACGCCGCCATCGTCGCCACCGGCTCCGTGCCGCTGCGCCTGCCCATCCCGGGTCTGGCCGACTGCGGCTGCGTCACCGCCGAAGACCTGCTCACCGGCAAGTTCGACGCCGGAAAGCGCGCCCTGGTCGTGGGCGGCGGCATGGTCGGCTGCGAGGCCGCCGAGTTCCTGACCGAGCGCGAGCACATCGTCGACATGGTCGAGATGAAGCCGGTCATCGGCGAGGACATAGTCCCCGAGGCTCGCAAGTACATCATGGCCAACCTCGAAAAGCACAAGGTCAACCAGCGCGTCAACGCCCGCGTCAAGCAGTTCTACGCCGACGGCGTGGACTTCACCGACACCGTCACCGGCGAGGAGAGCTCCATGCGCGGCTATGACACCGTGGTGCTCGCGATGGGCTACAAGTCCAACAACACCCTCGAGGAAAAGCTCCGCGAGAGCGTGCCCGAGGTCTACGTGATAGGCGAAGCCCGCCAGGCTCCCGGCAACTCCATGCTCGCCACCGGAGACGCCTTCAACGTCGCGATAAAGATCTGATCCCCAGCGCACCTTCCAGCGAAGCGCCCCGGCCGTGGCCGGGGCGCTTTGACGCAAAAGCTTCGGCGGGGCAAGCCCCGCCGAAGCTTTTCTTTATTTACGCGGGCAGCAGGTCTACCCGGTCGAGGTACTCCTCGAGGCACAGGCCGTTTTCCATGATGTACTGCGCGACCTCCACGCCGACATAGCGGTAGTGCCACGGCTCCCATATGATGCCCGTGAGGTCGCCCTTGCCCTCGGGGTAGCGCTCCACAAAGCCGTACTCGGCGCAGTGCTCCTGCAGCCAGTCGTAGGCGGCCGTCTCGGCGAAGCCGGAGTCGAGCACCTGATACTCCTGGGTCAGCAGGTCGACGGACAGTCCCAGCTCGTGCTCGCTGGTGCCGGGGCGCGCGACGACGGTGGCGCCGATGATCTCCGCCTCCTCACGGCTGTAGCCCTCCAGCTGGAAGCGGTAGACGCGGTTCTCGTACAGCTGAGCCTGCGTGGCGCGGCTGCGCCAGGCGCTGGTTATATACAGGCTCACGCCGTCGGCTCTCGCGCCGTCGAGCATGGCCTGCAGCGCATCCGCCGCGCGCTCGTCAAACAAATAGCCCGTGTTGTCCACCGCCACGGTGCTGACCGGGTATTCCCCGCTCATCGGGTAGTCCACGCTGGCAATGGCCAGCTTCCAGAGTTCGTCCGAGGCGTAGCACGGTATCTCCTCCGTGGGTTCCGGGGTTGGCTCCGGCGACGGAGTGAGCATGGGCAGCGTAGGGAAGGGCGAGCTCTCCTCCGCCGGCTCCGCGCCCGGCAGGGAAAACAGACCGAGGCTCCCAAGCAGGCAGATCAGCACTACGCAGATCACCGCTATCAGTACAAACACACCTACGAATTTCACAGTCCTCATTGCTCAGTTGACCTCTCAACTAACCTTGATTTGATGTCGCCGTCCTGAGCGTGATGCGCAGGTCTATGAGCAGGCTCGGAGCCGCGTCCTCATATATGTTGCAAATCACGTCGTATCCCAGCTCCTCGCCGGGCGGTCTGCCCAGCTGCAAGGACCACACGCCGTCGTCGCCCTCGTCCATGGAGGCGGGCGTGCTGAAGCCCAGCTCGGGCAGCAGGACGCTTCCGGCCTCCTGAAGGTGCTCCTGCGCAAGGCCGGAGTAGCTCCCTCCGTTGCTCTGCACATTGGCGCTGTAGTAGATATAGTATATGTCCATTGTGTCTATGTCAATGTGTATTGTAAACCAATTGTGCCAATCGCCCGTCCACTCGTGGTAATACTCCATGATGCGCAGGCTCTCGCCGTTGTCGCTGAGCGTGTAGAAGTTGACGCCCGAAGCGCCGTCCGAGCGCAGCTCGCCCTCGTCCATTATGAGCTGGTTGGTTATGGTCTCTATCGTGCGCACACATTCTATATACGCGTCGTTGTCCACCTCGGACTCGTCCAGGCGCCTGAGCTGCAGGCTGTCGTCCGTGGTGTAGCGATAGTAGAGCGCCGCGCGTTCGCTGATGTCGGCGCCCGTAGAGTCAGGCACCGAGTCGTCGTTCCCGGGCAGAAACAGCAGCGGCAGCAGCAGGCACACAACAAGCAGCAGGGCAGTCACGACAAACGGCAGGGCGCGGGAAACATTACTGCTTTTCATCGCTCGCCTCCCCGTGCAGAGCCACGCGGACGGTGGTGCCCTTCCCCGGCTCGCTCTCGAACTCCAGCTCGGTCTCGTGCAGCTCGGCTATGCGCTGGCAGAGCGCAAGGCCGAGCCCCGCGCCGTTCTGAGCGCGGGAGCGGGACTTGTCTATCATGTAAAACGGCTCGGTTATCCGGCTCAAGTCCTCCTTTTTCATGCCGCGGCCGTGGTCGCGGACGTAAAAGGCGTAGCCGTCCTCCGTGCGCTTGCCGAAGAACTCCACCGTCTGACCTCTCCGGGAGGCCTTCCTTGCGTTGTCTATGATGTTTATCATCAGGGTCTTGAACAAGTCCGGCTCTATCCAGACCTCGCCCGGCTCCCAGCGCATGTCCAGCGTCATGCCGTCGTTGGCCAGGCTGGGCACCGTGACCGCGGCGACCTCGCGGATAAAATACGGCGCGTCGAAGCGCCGCCGCTCTATCCCCTGCTTGCCCGAGACGATGATCTCCATCAGCTTGAGCGAAAGCGCCTCCAGGCGCTTGCCCTCCGAGAATATATAGCCCGCGGCGGTGAAGCGGTTCTTAGGCGTCATCTCGCGAGAACGGAGCATGTCCGCGTAGCCTATTATGGCCGTCAGCGGGGTCTTCAGCTCGTGCGCGAAGGAGCCTATGAACTCCTCGCGGCGCTCGGCCGCCTCGGCGAGGTTCTTCATCTCGCCGCGCAGCTCGGCGTTTTCGCGCCTCAGCCGCTCGCTCTCTCTTAGCGCGCCGCGGTTTGCCCGTGCGGAGATAAGGGCGACAACACAGCCTCCGCCCAGGGAGCACGCAAGCAGAGCCAGAGCGTACAGTCCGTAGGCGAAGGTGTCTGTCCGGGCGGCAACGAGGCAACCGCCCAGGCATATTATTACCGCTATCACGCACACCGAGGCCAGGAACACCCCGGTCGGGAAGGCGCTACGGCTGGATTTCAAGCCTGTATCCCACCTTGTATATCGTCTTTATCTTGTCCTCCCAGTGCAGCTTCTTGCGCAGGCGCTGCACGTGGAGGTCGACGGTGCGGCTGTCGCCCATGTACTCGCCGCCCCAGATGCGCTCGTATATCGTCTCGCGGAACAGCGCGATGTTCTTGTTCTGTATGAACAGAAGCAGCAGCTCGAACTCCTTGGCCGTGAGCTGTATGGGCTTGCTGCCGCGCATAACGGTGTGCGAGCGGGTGTCTATTGTCAGGTCGTCCACTTCTATCTCGTACTGAGTCTTGCCCGCGCGCCGGAGTACGGCCTCGACACGTGCGAGCAGCTCGACTATTTCAAACGGCTTGACAAGGTAGTCGTCCGCGCCCAGGCGCAGGCCGCGCACCTTGTCCTCCATGGAGCCCTTGGCCGTGATGAATATGACCGGTATGCCCATCGGCTTTATGAAGTCCAGCAGCTCATACCCGTTAACCTCCGGCAGCATGATGTCCAGCAGCACCAGATCGAAGCTCTCGCGCTCGAGGATGTCCGCCGCCTGCAGGCCGTCATAGGCGCACTCGCAAATGTAGCCGGCTTCGGTGAGGTTCATCTCTATGAGGTCGTTGATGGACTTCTCGTCCTCCACGACCAGTATCCTGTTCATCCCAAACACCTCCACCAGATACATTATACCGCAAATGTATCAAAGTTGCATCATCCGACAACCCCCGCAAATAAAACCGGCGTTTTGACGATAACCGGCGCGCCGCCGGCCGCCTGTCCCGCCAACTTACCCCTCGCCGCCGCGCGCAAAAAAGGAGCCGGTGATATCCGGCTCCTTTTCTTTCGTGGGGCTTCAGCCCTCGAGGAAGCGCATCAGGATGGCGGCGGACTGGGCGCGGGTGGCCGTGCCCTGGGGTTCGAGCGTGGACTCGGTCACGCCGGTGATTATGCCCTCGCCGCAGACCCACTGCATCGCGCTTATCGCGTACTCGCTGATGGACGCGAAGTCGCTGTAGCTGAGTATATTCGTGCTCTCGCCTATGCTCACGTCATAGCCCTTGTGCTGCGCGTAACGGTGGAGTATCGCCGCGAGCTGCTCGCGCGTCACGGCCGCGTTCGGGGCAAATTCCGTCTCGCTCACGCCGTTGACTATGCCCTCTCCGGCCGCCCAGCGGACGGCCTCGGCGTACCACTCGCCGCCGGACACGTCGGTGAAGGGCAGGGCGTAATTCACCGACGGCTCGCCGTCAAGGCGCCAGAGCATGGTCACAAGCTGCGCGCGCGTGACGGTGCCGTCCGGGTCGAACAGCGTGTCGCTCACGCCGTCCATCAGGCCGTTTTCGTAGACGTACACCACGCTGTCGTAGAACCAGTCGCCGCGCCCGGAGTCGTCAAACGGCTCCCAGGCTGCGTAAACGGTCTTGCTGCCGTTCATGTAAAGCTCGCCGACGCGCTCGGCAAAGCTGTCATCGGAATACCAGCCTGCGAAGTCAAAACCGGCTCTCTCGCTCAGGTACTCGTCCAGGCTCACCGTCTCGCCCAGCTTGACGCGCAGGCTGTCTATCTCGCTGCCGCCGCGCGTCTCAAAGGTCAGATAGCAGTAGCGATTGCCGGTCGTGCCTCCGCCCGGGTTCCACGGCTCGTCGGGGTCGGGCTGCGTGACGGTGACCGTGGCGGTGCCGGATTTGTTGCTGTCGCCGGCGGCGGTGGCGGTGACGATGAAGGTCGCAGCCGTTTCGTCGGCGGCGACGGTCAGGACACCGGTCGTGGAAATGGTCGTGCCATCGTTTTTGCTGCCGGACACCGTCCAGGCGACTTTTTCGTTATAATCGCCCGTACCGGTTACCGTAGCGGTGAACTGCTGCGTTTCCCCGGCCTCGACGGTCGCGGCGGTCGGGGTGACGGTCACGCCGGTGATGGTCGCGGGCTGTTTGACGGTGACCGTGGCGGTGGCGTATTTGGTATCGTCGCCGTTGGCGGTGGCCTTGACGATGAAGGTCGCAGCCGTTTCGTCGGCGGCGACGGTCAGGAAACCGGTCGTGGAAATGGTCGTGCCTGCGTTGTTGCTGCCGGACACCGACCAGGTGACTTCTTGACTGACACCGCCCGTACCGGTTACCGTAGCAGTGAACTGCTTCGTTTCCCCAACCTCGACGGTCGCGGTGGCCGGTTCGACGGTCACGCCGGTGATGGTCGCGGGCGGCGTGACGGTGACCTTGGCGGTGCCGTATGTGGTGCCATCGCCGACGGCAGTGGCGGTGACGGTAAGTTCCTCCGCCGTTTCGTTGGCGGCGACGGTCAGGAGACCGGTCGTGGAAATGGTCGTGCCTGCGTTGCTTCCGGACACCGACCAGGTAACTTCTTGGCTGACATCGCCCGTACCCTCCACTTTAGCAGTGAACTGCCGCGTTTCGCCGGCCTCGACGGTCGCGTCGGCCGGGGTGACGGTCACGCCGGTGATGGTCGCGGGCGGCGTGACGGTGACCGTGGCGGTGGCGTATATGTCGCTGTCACCGACGGCGGTGGCCTTGACGGTGAGTTCCTTCTCCGTTTCGTCGGCGGCGACGGTCAGGACGCCGTTACTGGAGATAAAGGTGCCTGCGCTTTTGCCGCCGGACACCGTCCAGACGACGCTTCTGTTATAATCGCCCGTACCTTTCACCTCGGCGGTGAATCTCCGCGTTTCCCCAACCTCGACTTCCGCGGTGTCCGGGTCGACGGTCACTTTGGCAATTTCAGGCAGAGTCTCGCCGGAGGTCTCGCTGTGGAAATACTTTGCTCCTGAGACGCTACTTGTAATATTGCCGCCAGTAGGGATGTTTATGTTATTTGTGCTTCCCTCGCTGTCTCCCGCTTTGACGGTTATTTCTGCACCGACCTGCGGATCTATTGTGACGGTTCTGTTATTATCTGTTACATATATCAGTTTGGTGTCAGTGTCAATAGTAACAGTTCCACCGCGAATTGTGAGACTTTTACTAAACCCAGCGTAAACGCCGTATCTGCCACTATCTACACTGACATCGCCGCCGTTGATATAGACGTTACCACTAGAAGCGTGGAGACCGTCGTCTTTACTTTCTACAGTGACTTTACCGCTGTTGATAATGATGTCGCCGCCATGAGTGTTGATGCCGTCGGAGGAGTCACCGGTGCCCTTCGCGTTGACGGTCGCGTCTGAGATTTCGATATTTCCTCCAGCATAAATTGCGTGCGAAACAACACCATTGACGTCGAGAGTTCCGCCGGAGATAGTGACAGCGGCAGAAGTCTCGATGCCTCTGTATCCGGTGACGGTGTTGACGCCCTCGAGCTGGATGGTGATCGCGGAATTACCACTATATTCGATGCCATCATGTGAATTGTCTGCTATAATCGTCGCGCCTTTGAGCGTCAGCGTCGTGCCGTCCCATTTGATGTTGTAATCGTTCGCCGTTGCTCCTTCAGTTGTAACTTTGCCGTTATCGTCCGTCTTGGCGTAGGCTATCCTATAATCTGTGCCGTACAGCCCTACGCCGCCGACAGTGATGTTTGCGAACTTGCTGATGTCTGTCTCGGTGGAGCTGTGGAAGTAGTGATGCTTCCAGTTATATGTGTAAGTTTCGCCGCCGTAAACAACTGTCTCTATCTTATCATAGTCGCCCGCACTGTCACCATACTCTATCGTGATAGCCGGGGCTTTTTCAGGTTCTATGGTGACGTTCTCATAAAAAGAGCTCGAGCCGCCTGTCACAGTGACCTCGCCGCCGGTGATTTTGATGCTGAATCCTTTGTAGGGGGCGACCCAGATTCCCACATTTCCGCCTTCCGCTACGACCGTTCCTCCGGAGATGTTCACGTTGCCCTGAGTTTGAATGCCATTTACTTTACCCTCAGCCGTGACGCTGCCGTCGGTTACTGTGACGCCTCCTCCATCAGTATAGATACCGTAGCCCTTGTTGCCTTCAGCCACCGCGGTAACTGTGCCGCCGTCTACTGTGACTCTGCTGGCGTAGATGCCCATGGGATAATCGCCGACGATGGCATCGGTGGTGGCGGTGGCTTTGACCGTGCCGCCGCTGAACGTTGCTTTGCCGGCCGTTATGCCGCTGTTTAAGCCTAAGACGTCAAGCCTGCCGCCGCCCTCGACAGTGAGGCTGCCTTTGACATATATGCCGCTGGCGGCACTATATATATCATTTTCTTCGCCGATTTTGTTTGTACCTTCAAGCGATATAGTCAAGTCACCATCACGGTAGACGATGCCCTTTCCAGAATTTCCTTTTATCGTCGCGTCTTTGAGCGTCAGCGTTTCGCCGTTCCAAGTAATAGTGGCTCCTTCTGCGCTCTCGAGCTTTGTGACATTGCCTTCATCGTCCGTCGTGGCGTAAACCGTTCCTCCATCTGTACTTGTCAGCTCCTCGCCGCCGACATATACATATTCTACGTCCGCCGCAAGCACGCCGGCGGGCAGGAGCGTCGCCACCAGGCACACAGCCAGGAATATTGCAAAAAAACGTTTCTTCATTCGTCGGATTCCTCCTCTTTCCGGCCGTCCTGCCGGGTCTTATCCCTGAATCTCATGCACAGCACCGTGGCTACTACGGCCACCGTGAAGGACACGACGCCTACCAGCACATAGCCGCCCGCATCCTGATAGAGCAGCATCGTACCGTACAGCCCCGGCTCTATGGCCGGCGCAGCGCCCGTCAGTGCGCTTATCGCCCCGACAAGTGACGCGGCAAGTGCAAGGCACAGCGCCGAGAGCGCGCATATCTCGTGCTTTTCCCGCCTGCGGCGCAGCTGCCGTACCCGCGCCTTCACCAGGGCGACCCGAGCCGACGTGTCGTACATAACCGTGTGACCTCCTTCCTGAAATAGTCCTATAGATATAGGTACATCTCAGGGGGAAAACTCTCACCCAAAACAAAAAAAATCCGAACAGAGACGGTCTCTGTTCGGACTATTCCCGCCGTGGCGGAGGTTCATTCTTTTCGCAGCCTGAGCAGGAGGGAAAACACATTCCCGGCCACGACGGCCAGGACGGGCAGGGTGTACGCCGCATACTGCACCCAGCCGCCGTAGGCGATAAGGAGGTTGTAGACCCCGTGGAACACTACGGCCGTGCCCAGCAGGGCGCAGGTGCCCGCCACCGTCAGCCAGCCGCGCCGCCACACATAGAGCATGCCGCTGCCGATTATTGCGCCGCAGACGACGTGCATGGCCCCCGTGCCGAAGCCGCGTATCAGCAGAAAGCCCAGTTCCTCGGCTCCGTGCTGTATGAGATAGCAGACGTTTTCAAATGTGGCGAAGCCGGCGGCTATGGTCAGGACCGCAGCCTTGATGTGCTCCCGCTCCGGCTCGAACACCAGCAGGTAAAAGAGCAGGGGCAGCAGCTTCATCACCTCCTCGACCACCGGCGCTATCTCCGCCGTGGCGTCCAGCGCCGACGCATTCAGCGCGGCGGCGAAGAAGGTGTTTACATACGCCGAGAGCAGGCAGGCCAGCATACCGGCCAGGGAGAACAGGAACGGACGCAGGTGCCGCCTCCCCGCGCACAGTGCCGCCACGAGCAGCGGCGCGGCGATGCACACAAAGGCGTTTTCGATATAGGTCACGCCGCCACCGCCTCTCCAGACGCCGGCAGCAGCGAAATCAGGATGCCGGTCAGCAGGAAGTCTATCCAGAAGTACGGGTTGGCCAGCGTGTCGCCCAGCCACCGCACCGACGAGAGCCAGAGGGCGTATTCCGCGCAGACGAAGCACAGCACGGCGATGTGAAAGCGGCGGCGTATGCCGAAGGCCAGGGCGCGTATCGCGTGCCGGGCGAGCACGCTCATCAGGCAGCAGCGGAGGATCGCCGCCGGTATGTCGCTGCCGAATATGCAGAACACGGCCAGCATCACCGCGCCCGCCGCCGGACCTATCCAGGCGACGCGGCACTGCCGCCCGCGCACCTCCCTGCCCGTGATGGTGTATTGCAGCAGGTAGAGGAAGATGCAGCTCGATATCCAGATTATCTCCGAGACGTAAAACGCGCTGGGCGTGGACTCAAACAGCACCAGATACAGCGTCCAGTACAGCAGCCCCAGCGCAAAGCAGCCGTAGAAGCACGTGAGCAGGAACAGCTCCTGGCTGCGCCGGCGCAGATACAGCACGCCGGATATGGCGCAGCAGGTCAGCGTCGCCGCGAACTGCGTGCAGTTGTCAATTATCTCGACCATTGTCGTCTCCGTCCCGCCCGCCGAGCGACCTCAGCTTGAAGCAGAGTATGGTCACAAAGATGCCGAGCACGAACGCCAGCAGGCCTATGATTATGTACCCCAGCGTCGAGCTGCCCGTGAAGATGCTGGCCGCCGCCCCGTATGCGCCGTAGCTCCACTCCGCGAGCCACCCCGTGATGCCCGGCATGGCAAAGGACAGGCATACGATCAGCGCGAGGCAGGCCGCGACCGACGACATGGCCGCCACGCGGCTGCGGACGCGCCGTCTGCGCGCCTCGAGCTGCTCCACACGCCGCTTCACGGCCGCGACGCGTTCTTCGTTGCTACGCATTCGTGATGCCCTCCTTTTCCAGCAGAGCGCGCAGGCTCTGCTTGCCGCGGTAGATGAGGTTGGTTATCTGCTTGACGCTCTTGCCCATGACCTCGGCGGCCTCGGTGTAGCTCAGGTTCTCAAAATACGTGAGGTACAGCGCCTCGCGGTAGTCGCTGTGCAGGCGCTCCATGCAGCGGCTGAGGGTGGTTTTCTGCTCGGCACTGCCGAGGATTTCTTCTACCAGCAGCTCCGATTCCGGCTCGAACGCCAGGTCTTCCAGGCTGAAAACTGCCCGCCGCCTGTTTTTGGCGCGCAGAGCCATGTGCCGCGCAGCCTTGTAGATGTAGGCTTTCAGCGCCCCGTCACGGATTCTGGGTTTTTTAAGGCACAGGTATGAGAAGACCTCTATCATCAAATCCTCGGCCTCATGTATGTCGCCGAGGTAACCGTCAATGTAAGCTGTAAGCGCATCGCCATATCTGGCCATCAGCTCCGAGAGCCCTCTCTCGTCGCCGTCCAGATACATGCGGTATAGCTCCGCGTCCGTCATAGCACACACCTCCAGACCACGAGCTTGCGTCTCTTTTGATTATATTAAACTTTCTCAAATTTGCAAGCAGCAAAATCCAAAGGCGCCCGACCCGCGGCGCAGTTGAGACAAAAAAGAGGCTCCGGAATGTTCCGAAGCCTCTTTTTTTCCTTGGTGGAGATAAGCGGGATCGAACCGCTGACCTCTTGAATGCCATTCAAGCGCTCTCCCAGCTGAGCTATACCCCCATGGAAGTGTTGTTCACTTTGTCCGGCGAGGTGTCTCTCGCGCGGTGCTTGATTATAATAGCAGAACTCGGCGGGTTTGTCAAGAAGAATTTTCGAGTTTTTTTATTATCCCGGCGGACATGGCGTCCGCCGGGATATATGGCGGTTTACTTCAGGAATCCGGCCACTATCTGCTCCTCGGCCTGCTCCTCAGTGAGACCCAGGGTCATGAGCTTGATGATCTGGTCGCCGGCTATCTTGCCGATGGCGGCCTCGTGGACCAGGCTGGCTTCGACGCTGTTGGCCGTTATCTCGGGGATGGCCTGGACATAGCCGTTGTCCATGACGATGCTGTCGCACTCGCTGTGGCCGTAGCACTTGGAGTTGCCGTTTATCTTCATGTACAGCACCTGGCGGGAGTGGTCGCGCGCCACGCCGCGGGAGACCACGTTGGCGCTGGAGTCCTCGCCGTCGAGGTCGATGGTGAAGTCCGTCTCGCTGGTCTGCTTGCCGTGGGTCATCAGCTTCTCGGCCACGACCAGGGTCGCGCCGTCGGCCAGCTTGGCCTCGGTTATGCGCTTGGTGGAGTCGACGCCCTTGATCTGCGTCGTGTCCATCTCCATGTACGCGCCCTCGTCGAGGTGGATTATCGTCGTGGGGTTCATGATGCGCTCGCCGGAGCCGTCGCCCTCGGCGTAGTGCTTCTCCACGTACTTGAGCTTGGCGTTCTTGCCGACGTAGAAGGTGTGTATACCGTCGTGCTGGCTGTCCTGGCTGCCGCAGTTAGAGATGCCGCAGCCGGCTATTATCGTCACGTCGCAGTCTGCGCCGATGTGGAAGTCGTTGTACACCAGATCCTTGAGGCCGCTCTGCTCGATGATGACGGGTATGTGCATACTCTCGTTCTTCGTTCCGGGCTTGATGTATATGTCTATGCCCGGCTTGTCCGTCTTGGACACGATGTCTATGTTCGCGGTGGTATTGCGTCCGGCGAGCTGCCCGTCAGAGCGTATGTTGTACGCGCCCTCGGGCACGCCGTGAAGGCCGGCTATCTCGGCCAAAAGCGCCTTTTGTATTGCATCCAATGCCATTGGCTAACCCTCCTTATACCGCGGCCAGGCGCCCGCAGGCTCCGCCGCCTATGAGCTTGGGCAGGATCTCATCCTTCGAGCCCTGGTCGGTGATGCGTCCTCCGGCGATGACGACTATCTTGTCGGCGATCTCCAGGATGCGCTCCTGGTGGGATATGATGAGTATGCTGCCGTTTATCTCCTCGTACATCTTCTCAAACACGGCGATGAGGTTGGAGAAGCTCCACAGGTCTATGCCCGCCTCCGGCTCGTCAAACAGCGAGAGCTTGGTGCCGCGGGCGAGTATCGTCGCTATCTCGATGCGCTTGAGCTCGCCGCCGGAGAGGCTGGCGTTGACCTCGCGGTTTATATAGTCGCGCGCGCACATGCCGACACGGCTCAGGTAGTCGCAGGCCTCGCCTATGGTTATCTTTTTCCCTGCGGCCAGCTGCAGCAGGTCGTAAACGCGGATGCCCTTGAAACGCACCGGCTGCTGGAACGCAAAGCTGATGCCGAGCTTGGCGCGCTCGGTGATGCCGAGCTCCGTGATGTCCTGCCCGTCGAAGATTATGCGGCCGGACGTGGGCTTGATAATGCCCGCTATCACCCGGGCGAGCGTGCTCTTGCCGCCGCCGTTGGGGCCGGTCACGGCGACAAAGCGCTCGCTGACGGTCAGGTTTATGTCGTTGAGTATCTCTTTGGTGCCGCCCTCGTCCTCGGCGGCATAGGATATGTTCTTGAGTTCGAGCATAGTTACCCCTCTCTAAAATCCGTCGTTGTCCAGTTTGTGGCTCAAATCCTTTTTGAAGCTTATCTTGGGCTCCTTGTGGTGTATGAGGCGGGAAATGTTCTCGGCGTGCTTTATGACAATGAGCGCAACGCTGACGATCGTGAGTGTCATACATATTCCGGAGAAGCCGTTTGCCAGCAGTGTGACGGGGACGCTCAGCGTGCTGAGGACGGAGCCCAGGGACACGTAATGCGTCGCGACAACTACTATGGCAAAAATGACAAGCGCGATGAGCGCCGCGTGGTAGTCCACCACGAAGACGCAGGACACGCCGGTCAATATCCCCTTCCCGCCCTTGAAGCCGTAGAAAATCGGGAAAACGTGGCCGAGTATGACGCAGAAGGTCGCAACCAGACGTCCTACGTCGGTGAATTCCGCCTCGAAGCCCGCCGGGGCGGCCAGATTGAGCAGAAGGCCGCCGATAAGCGTGCCCAGCACACCCTTCAGCACGTCTATGGCGATCACGCCCACTATGCCGGTTATGCCGTAGGTGCGGTAGAAGTTGGTGAGTCCGGCGTTACCGCTGCCCTGCCGGCGCACGTCGCTGCCGAACAGGAAGCGGGAAACGATTATGGAGCCGTTCACGCTGCCCATGATGTAGCCTATAATCGCGGTCAACGCAAGCATGAGCGTTATCAGCATCCTACTCCTTGTCTCCCTTCTGCCGGATCACGATGCGTATCGGCGTGCCCTCCAGGCCGAAGGCAGCCCTTATCTGGTTCTCTATATACCTCTGGTACGAGAAGTGGAACAGCTCGCGGCTGTTGCAGAAAATGACGAAGTTGGGCGGTCTCACGCCGGTCTGCGTCATGTAGTATATCTTCAGCCTGCGTCCCTTGTCCGTGGGCGGCTGCTGGCGCGCCTGCGCGTCGGCGAGCACGTCGTTGAGCATGCCGGTGGTGATACGCATGGCGCTCTGCTCGTTGACGTAGTTCACCAGCTCGAAGATGCGCTCCGTCCTCTGTCCGGTCAGCGCCGAGATGAACAGCACGGGCGCATAGGACATGAACGCCAGGTCGCGCAGGACGTCGCGGCGCATCTTCTCCATCGTCTTGCCGTCCTTCTCGATGAGGTCCCACTTGTTGACGACGATGACGCTGGCCTTGCCGGCCTCGTGAGCCAGTCCCGCGATCTTGGTGTCCTGCTCCGTCACGCCCTCCCGTGCGTCTATCATTATAAGGCACACGTCAGCCCTGTCAATAGCCAATTTCGCGCGCATAACGGAGAACTTCTCTATCCTGTCGTCCACCTTGCTGCGGCGGCGGATGCCCGCCGTGTCTATGAACACGTACTTGCCGTACTGGTTTTCAAAGTACGTATCCACCGCGTCGCGCGTGGTGCCCGCGACGTTGGAGACTATGACGCGCTTCTCGCCGAGTATAAGGTTCACCAGCGAGCTTTTGCCCACGTTAGGCTTGCCGATGACGGCGACGTGTATGCGGTCGTCGTCGGCCTCGTAGGCGCTCTCAGGCGGGAAGTGCGCCACGCACTCGTCCAGCAGGTCGCCCGTACCGTGGCCATGCACGGAGCTGACGGCGATGGGGTCGCCGAGGCCGAGGGAGTAGAACTCGTAAAAGCCCGGATCCACGTCGCCGGTGGAGTCCATCTTGTTCACGACCAGCACTACGGGCTTGCCCGAGCGCTTGAGCATGTCCGCGACGGTCTTGTCCGCGGCCGTGACGCCGGTGCCTATCTCGGTGACGAGGACTATGACGTCCGCCGCGTCGATGGCTATCTGCGCCTGCTCGCGCATAAAGAGCAGTATCTCATTGTCTGCCGTCGGCTCGATGCCGCCGGTGTCCACGATGTCGAATCTGCGCCCGTTCCACTCGCACTCGGCGTACAGCCGGTCGCGCGTGACGCCGGGGGTGTCCTCGACTATGGACAGTCTCCGCCCCGCGAGGCGGTTGAAAAGCATGGACTTGCCGACGTTCGGCCTGCCCACTATTGCAACAAGGGGTCTGGACATTGTTGACCTCCGGAAAAAAGTAATGTATCTGTGGCTGCGACGGGCTTGGGGCGGAGAGCCTCAAACCCTTTAATAACCCAGCATGGCGTCGAGCAGCTCGGCGCCGCCGGAGCCTATGGGCGTCACGGGCACGCCGAGCGCTTCGCCGGCCTGCTCGAGCGTCACGTCGTCGAGGAACACGCCCTCGCCGTGGCGGAGCATGGTGTGCGGGATAAGCACCCTCGCCCCGAGTTCCCTGCCCTTGAGCTGCGCGATGAGGTCGCCGCCGGTGATGAGTCCCGCGACGTCTATCGTGTGGCCGAAGAAGTCGTTTTGTATGGCGTATACCCTTCCGTTTATATTAGCACATTTTTTGTGTCCTGTGTGTAAAAGTTTTTCCAGGAGCGGCGCCGCGGAGACGCCGGTGGCGATGCAAAACGGCTCGCCGGTGCCGTCGCCCGGCTCGACGCCCTCCAGCGCGTCGAGGAACTCCGTCTCCAGCAGGCGCATCAGTCCCACGCCGTTTTCCAGCTGGCTGTGCTCCTCGTAGTACTCGTCGGCCGGGACTTCCCTCCCCGCCTTCAAATACAGCTCGTCGCTGCACCAGAAGATGCGGCTGCCGTGGCGCTCCCGGCACTCGGCGGCGAAGCTCTCCACGCGGTCTATCGTCTCTGCCGCGCTCTCGCGGTCGAAGGGCGTGAGCTTGGGCAGGTTGTCCCTGTGCTTCGTCAGGCCGACCGGCACTATCGAGACGCTGTACACGCCGGGATACAGCTCGGACAGCTCGCGCATCGAGCGGCTGAGCTGCTCGCCGTCGTTGTAGCCGGGGCAGCAGACTATCTGGCAGTTCATGGTGATGCCCGCGTCCGCCAGGCGCTTTAGCGGCGTGAGTATGTCGGCGGCCTTCGGGTTGCCCATGAGCTTTGCGCGCATCTCCGGGTCGGTGGCGTGCACCGAGACGTTGATGGGGCTTATCCTCAGCGCGCATATGCGCTCAAACTCGCGCTCGGAGAGGTTGGTGAGCGTTATGTAGCTGCCAGTGAGGAAGCTCAGCCGCGCGTCGTCGTCCTTGAAGTACAGCGTCCTGCGCATACCGCGCGGGAGCTGATCCACAAAGCAAAAGAGGCAGCGGTTGGAGCAGCCCCAGGGCTTGTCCATGAGGTACTCGTCAAAGTCCAGCCCCAAGTCCTCCCCGGCGTCCTTGCGCACCTTCACCGTGTGCTCGCTGCCGTCCGGACGGCGAATAGTGAGCGTAAGCCGCTCCTCGTAAGACCAGTAGCGATAGTCCAGCACGTCCTCTATCTCATGCCCGTTTATGGCCACCAGCACATCCCCCGCCCGAACATGCCGCCGCACGGGGCTGTCTCTGTCAACGCTAGTAACGGTGTTGAGCATAATTTCCTCCTTGTAAATAACTCTCCTACACGACGTGATACACTGACTTGGTGGGTTGGTAACCCACCGGGAACTTATCCTGAGGGGTTTCTTTTTGTGGCGACAAAAAGAAATCCCTCAGACTCCAAAGAG
>OLVZ01001769.1_pt1 | contig 17509 bp, 19 predicted proteins | sample 1673341 | NCBI WGS metagenome assembly OLVZ01 (sample SAMEA3178944, study PRJEB25190) | human gut metagenome | biome: human gut; feature: human-associated habitat; material: faeces | place: Austria | collected 2013 | reverse complement strand
GAGTCGAGCATGCAAAGCACTCTGGAGGCCCGCTGCGCCGAGGTGGCGGCGGCCCGGGGCCTCTCTCCCCGCGAGGCCGAGGTGCTCGTGTATCTGGCGCGTGGCTTCACCCCGGCCTGCATCGCGAAGTCGCTCGTGCTCTCCATCAGCACCGTGCGCACCCACGTGAAGAGCATCTACAAGAAGCTCGGCGTGAACTCCCGCGAGGAGCTCGTGTCGAAGGTGAGCGAAGAGTAGCTGCGCAACCTGCGCGTGGGACGCCCCGCTGCCCGCTCGCTTTTGTCCCCCGTAGAAAAAACGTGCAGGGGAAATGGGCGGGTATTTCCCGCGTTTATCCCTTGTGGTACCATAAGCCGCTGTTGTATTCGTGTTTCGAAGGGACGTATTCATGTCAGGGCATTCTAAGTGGGCAACCACCAAACATCGCAAGGCCGCGCAGGACGCTAAGCGCTCGGCTCTGTTCTCCAAGCTGGCTCGCAACATCACCGTGGCCGCCAAGGAGGGTGGCGACCCGAACCCCGACAACAACGCGTCGCTGGCCGCCGCCATCGAGAAGGCCAAGGGCTACTCCATGCCCAAGGACAAGATCAAGTCCGCCATCGACAAGGCCTTTGGTGCCGGTGCCGACGCGGCCGTGTACGAGAACATCGTCTACGAGGGCTATGGTCCCGCGGGCGTGGCCGTGTACGTCGAGTGCCTGACCGACAACCGCAACCGTACCGCCGCCGACGTGCGTTCCGCGTTCTCTCACGCGGGTGGCAACCTGGGCACCACCGGTTCCGTTGCGTTCCAGTTCGAGCGCAAGGGCCAGGTTGTGGTCGCCAAGCAGATCGTCGACCCCAACGACAAGAAGGAAAACCTCATGGATAACGGCGCTGCCGGTGATGAGGAAGAGTTCATGATGGCCGTTGCCGAGGCCGGTGGCGATGATTACGAGGACGCTGGCGAGGAGTGGGTCGTTTGGACCGCCGCCAACGAGCTCATGGCCGTTTCCAAGGGCATCGAAGAGCAGGGCATCGAGGTCAAGGGTGCCGAGCTCACCATGGTCCCCACCACCCCCACGACGGTTTCCGGCACTGATGCCAAGAAGGTCCAGCGCCTCATCGACCGCCTCGAGGAGCTTGACGACGTCCAGGACGTTTACTCCACGATGGACATGACCGATGAGGTCATCGCCGCTCTCGAGGAGGAGTAACGCGAGTCCGGATGGCATTCGCCTGAGGTTTTGAGCTTTGATCGCCGCGCGCTGTTCGGTTGAACGTTTTGCGTGCGGGTGTTTAAGAAGCGCTTAGTTTGGAGCCGGGTCTGTATGAGCAGGCCCGGCTCGTTTTATAATTGTGCAACGTGCGGTCATGTTGCCTTGCGGTTTGGGTACAAGAGGCAGCATGCATGCGCGGTGCGCCTCGGTTGTGCGCTGTGGGCATGTGTTGCGCTGTGTCGCACGGCGGCACCCGTTGTGCCGTATCGCACAACGTCATGAACGACTGCCGCACGACGGCGTGGACGATTGACGCGCGCTGAGGATTCGAGATGCGAGAGGAGGGGTCATGAAGCGTATTCGCACCGTAGCCTTGGTGATATACCTGTTCGCGGGTACTATTGTGATTTCTGCGCTTGCGGGTTCGCTGTTTGGTCCCTATACCGGTCGTTTTGTCGAGCTGCTCGCCACGCGGGCCGGCCATGTGATTGTTGGTGTGAGCTTGGCTGTTCTTGCCGTGCAGATGTTCGTCGTGCTGCTTGCCCTGCTCACTCAAAAGCCCGAGCCGCCGAGCATGCGTTTGAGTGGGAATCCCGATATCGAGGTTTCCACCGCTGCCCTCGTTTCCGTTGCCCGTACAGCGGCGGCGAGTTCGGACCTCGTCATTGAAAACGTCGAAGCGCACGTCATGGGGCACGATAAAAGTGAAACTCGCATTGTTATCGACGCCATTGCTCTGACACCTCACAACCTCGAGGGACTTGCCCGCCGTGTGCAGGCCCATGTCCAAGACGCCTGCGACCAGACGCTCGGCGTGCCCGGCGCTGTGGTGCAGGTGCGCTTTTTGCCGAGTAAGACCATGACTGTGACCAGGGAGATTGTCGATGAGTGAGAACGCACATGACGCGCCCAAGGCGCCCAAGGCGATAATCGAGCCAACGCTCGTGGTGGAAACACCTTCATATGAAGAGCCTGGTCAGGGTACCAATTCGGAGTCGAGCGATACCAAGAAGGGGGCTGGCTCCAAAACGGGCAGCTTCCAGACGGCGACCATCGGCTTTTTCGAGGGTGTAGGGCGCGTTGCCTGGGCATATGCCGATGCGCATCCACATGCCACGCTCTACGGCATTCTCGGCTTTGTGCTGGCGGTGTTGATTTTGATCATTGGATTATGGCGTACGCTGGTTATCGCGGTGTTCGTGGGCGTGGGCGCGGCGATCGGCCACATGATGGACGATAAGGGTCCTCGTGGGGGCTCTGCGGGCAATTTCTTGAACCGCATTATCAACGGGAAGTAACGGTTTCGCGCGGGCCGGCAGATGCGTCTGCCCGTGCATTTGATGGGAACGACGCGGCCCTCACGGCTGAAGGCAAGGAGGATACCATGGCAGACGAGATGGATAGCAAGATGGAAGCTGCAACGGAAGTAGCCGAGGCTGAGGTAGCGCCCGAGGCGGTTGAGGCCGAGGTCGAGATGGAGGCCGAAGTGCCGGAGGAGCAGGCCGAGGACGAATCGGTCGAGCTTGCGCCTGTGGATGACGACGCGCTTGCTAAGCCTGAGGACGAGGACGACTTTGAAGACGACGACTCGTACGACTCGCTCACCTATTCCAACGGCGTGATCGAGAAGATCGTCGCCATGGCGACGCGCGAGGTTCCGCACGTACTGGGCATGAAGGGCAACCTGATGCACTTTGTGCAGGAGACGCTGGGTGCCGAGAACCTCACCAAGGGTGTGAGCGTGGAGGTTACCGACGACAACCGCGTGATCGTGAACATCTCCGTCATCATCGAGTACGGCTGCTATGCGCCGGCGATTTTCGAAGATGTCAAGGAACGCGTGGTCGAGCGCTTGGGCACGATGACCGGCCTGGATGTTGCGGGCATCAACCTGCGCATTGAGGATGTTGTCACGCGTGAAGAGTACGAGGCTTCCAAGAAGCATTCCGCCGAGAGTGCTGAGTAGGGCGGAAGTCTGCGCTGGCGCTGCCTGCGGGAGCCTGTAGAAAGCTACGGGGATAGCCTTCGTCCTACGGAAGACTTCGAAGCGCCGTGAAAACTCAAACGAGCTATGGAATGCCTGCGAAAACCTGCAGGCATTCTGCTTTTTAGCTGCAGCGGTTTCCCTTTTGTTACAGACGGGTTCCATAGGTTGCCGAGGTTGCGGTACCCTGATAACCTCGTCTTCATGATTACGAACGCTGCACATAGCATGATGATGGTCATGGAGATGCCCTCGCCCGGGCACTCTGTCATGTCGCGCGGCCTTCGCGTGCTGGGAGAGACCGGGCGCCTCAGCTAGACGGTCTCCGGCAGGGGGCCGTTGCCTTCTGAACGACCCATCAGCAAGCGGAGTTTTCCTCGTGATCAGTATCCAACATGTTTGCAAAACGTATCCGGGTGGTGCCCAGGCCCTCACCGATATCTGCCTCGATATCGCCGACGGCGATATTTTCGGCATCATCGGTATGAGCGGCGCGGGCAAATCAACCCTTGTGCGCACCATCAATCTCCTTGAGCGCCCCACTGAGGGCAAGGTCGTCGTTGACGGTCAGGACGTCACGGCGCTGCACGGTGCGGACTTGCGCGCGTATCGTCGTCGTGTCGCCATGATTTTCCAGAGCTTTGGCCTATTGGCGCAAAAGACCGTGCTCGACAACGTGTGCTTCCCCTATGTTGCGGCAAACGGCAAGGTCTCGGCCCAGGATCGCGAGCACGCTCTCGAGCTGCTCGAACGCGTGGGCCTGCGCGAGAAGGCATCGAGCTATCCCAGCCAGCTTTCCGGCGGACAGCAGCAGCGCGTCGCCATTGCCCGCGCCTTGGCGTGCAACCCCGAGGTCATTTTGTGCGATGAGGCCACCAGCGCGCTCGACCCCAAGAGCACCAACACCATTCTCAAGCTTTTGCGTGATATCAACCGCGAGACCGGTGTGACCATCGTGGTCATCACCCACTCGATGGATGTGGTGGAAAAGATCTGCAACAACGTGGCTGTGCTCGAGGACGGTTGCGTGGTGGAGCAGGGAAGCGTGGCGGACGTGTTTGCCAATCCGCAGGCAGATGCTACCAAGGTTTTGCTGGGAAAGGTGGACTGGGATGCTTAACGAATTCCTCGCGGAGTTTGCCCCGCTCCTCACCCAGGGCACCATCGACACCCTCGTCATGCTCTTCGCATCGACTGCCATTGCATATGTGTTCGGCGTCGTGCTGGGCGTGATTTTGCACCTCACGGCTCCGGGCGGTTTGCGTCCCATGCTCGCGCTCAACGCCGTGCTGGGCTGGGTGGTCAACATCGGCCGCTCGCTGCCGTTCATCATCTTGCTCATCGCGCTTATGCCTATGACGCAGGGCTTGGTTGGAACGTCGACAGGCGTGCGCGGCGTTATCCCGCCGCTGGTGGTTGCCACCGCTCCCTTTGTGGCGCGCATGATCGAGCAGTCGCTTGCCGAGGTCTCGCGCGACGCCGTTGAGGCGGCAGAGGCATGCGGCGCGTCGATTCCACGCATCGTGTTTTCCGCCTTGCTGCCCGAGGCTCTGCCGAGCATTGTGCGCGGCGTCGCGGTAACCCTCATTGCCGTGCTTGGCTATACCGCCATTGCCGGCGCCGTGGGTGCAGGTGGTTTGGGCGACATCGCCATCCGTTACGGTTACTACCGTTATGAGGACGAGGCGATGATTGTCACGGTCATCCTGCTGATTGTCCTCGTGCAGGTCATCCAGTCCGTGTGCGACCTTATTGCGCGCAAGATCGATCATCGATAGGGTTTATTCGGTTTTAGTTCATCAAATAGTTCGTCAAATTCATGTACTTACCTGTAAGAAAGGAACGCATCATGCAGAACATCTCCACTATTTCCCGTCGCAATCTGCTTACCGCGACCGCCGCTGGCCTGGGTGTTGTCGCTCTGGGCGGCCTGACCGCATGCGGTGGCAACGATGCTCCCGCTGTCGGTTCCGATGCGGCTGAGAAGACCACGCTCACTGTGGCCGCCAGCCCCGCTCCGCATGCCGAGATCCTCAATGAGTTCGCCGCTCCGCTTCTCGCCGAGCAGGGCATCGAGCTCAAGGTGAAGGAGTACACCGACTATATCCAGCCCAACAAGGACACGACCTCCGGCGCGGTTGATGCCAACTACTTCCAGCACATCAACTACCTCAACAACTACAACGCCGAGAACGGCACCGACCTGGTGTCCGCCGGTGCCATCCACTACGAGCCGTTCGCCGTGTATGCGGGCAAGTCCTCTGACTTTGAGAACATCGCCGACGGCGCTACCATCGCCATCCCCAACGATCCCACCAACGAGGGCCGTGCCTTGCTTCTGCTGCAGGACCAGGGCCTCATCACCCTTACGGATCCCGAGAACCTCGAGGCCACGCCCAAGGATATCGCCGAGAATCCGCACAACCTCAACTTCCAGGAGCTCGAGGCCGCTGCACTTCCGCGTGCCCTCGACTCCGTTGACTTCGCCGTCATCAACGGCAACTACGCCATTGAGGCCGGCTACCATGTGGCCGACGCCGTTGCGCATGAGCAGGCGGGCACCACTGCCGTTGAGCAGTATGCAAACGTCATTTGCACCACTCCCGACAACCTCGAGAGCGAGGGCGTGAAGGCGCTCGTTGACGTGCTGACCTCCTCCGATTTCGTGAAGTATCTCGAGGAGACCTACGGCGAGGACGTGTTGCCCGCGTTCTAATGCAGCGCTGACCCTCTGCCCGCGTTCTAATAGGCGTTGATCTTCGTCTGAGCTCTAAGTTTTTCATCTGAGGAAACGCTTTGCAGACGCATTTCTTGCGTCAAAACGAATAATCAAGGCTATGTTTGCACCCACCTGTGTTTAGGACGCAGGTGGGTTGTTTTTCTCAAACGACGCGTTAGTATCATGGTCTGAATGAGCGTCGTGCGTATGGAGGGCAGCGACATGGCGGACGTGCAGGACGAAGTTGAGAATACACAGCAGCGGACGGAGGACGTGGTTTCAGCTGCGCACGTTGCCCCCGTCGAGCCCATGGAGCACCTCGTTACCGCCGAGGACATCGCCAGAGGCGAGCGTGCGGGCGAGAAGCGCAGCAGCGATCCGCGGTTCATCCGCTTCTTCGTTACGCTCAACTCCGGACTGATTCTCACCGCTCTTGCCATCGTGCTGTTCAAAACGCCCAATCACTTCGCATTTGGTGGCACGTCGGGCGTTTCGGTTATTTTGTCCACGCTGTTCCCCTCGTTGCCTGTGGGCGCTTTCATGTGGATCATCAATATCGTGCTGGTGGTGCTTGGATTTATCTTCCTCGAGCGCAAGACCATCTTGTGGAGTGTGTTCGCCTCGTTTGCGCTTTCGGGATACGTGTCATTGTTCGAGATGCTTTTTCCAACCGCCTCGACCACGTCGATCACGGGTGACATGTGGCTTGACCTGTGCTTTGCCGTGATATTGCCCGCCATTGGCAGCGCTTTGGTGTTTGACATCGGCGCGTCGACCGGCGGCACGGACATCTTGGCCATGATCCTCAAGAGGCATAGCACGCTCGAAATCGGCCGTGCGCTGTTGATTGTGGACATCAGCATCGTGTGCATCGCCGCCGTGCTGTACGGTCCGCGTGTCGGTTTGTACTGCGTGCTCGGTCTCTTTGCCAAGACACTTGTGGTTGATAAGGCCATCGAGAGCATTCACCTGCGTAAAGTCTGCACCATCATCTGTCGTGAACCGGTCAAGGTGGAGAAGTACATCGTGCAGGAGCTCAATCGCACGGCTACGATTAGCCGCGGTTACGGGGCGTTTTCGGGCAATCTCGTTACGGTGATCATGTGCGTGTTGAGTCGCCGCGAGGCCGTTAAGCTGCGCCGTTATGCGCGCGAGGTTGACCCGGGTTGCTTTATCACCATTGTGGACAGCTCCGAAATCGTGGGCAAGGGCTTCCGCGGTACCAACTAAGCGCGGTAAAAAGTTAAAGATTTGAAGGCGCCAATTTGCGTTAATGTTCGCTTTACGCTGCTGCGCGCGCCATTGTCAGTGCGAAAAGCCCAAACATGAGAACTCGAAATGCAACGAGGTAGGGTTTTGTTATCAATTGGCTGCTTCGTCGAGTAGCCAGACGCTTTCAGAAATAGAGCGAAGCTTCTACCAGCACTTTTTCCTGGGCGTTTTTCGGGCTACTTTGGAAAAGGCGAACACAGTACCAAAACCCTGCCTCATTGAAAATGTAGAGCATAAAATGGAGCCCAAGTGCTCGAATGTCGTCGTGAAACGAGAGCAAAAGCGAGTGCCCGGCCTATGCTTCCGCCAAGAAGTCGATGGCGTACTGTGCGGCGACCATCGATCCCTTGGCGAGCACGGATTCATCGACCTTGAAATAGCAGGAATGCATGGCCGCTGCGGCGCCAACATGCGGGTTGCGACACCCAACGAAGGCGAGCATGCCCGGCACTTGAGCCAAATACTCGGAGAAGTCCTCGCCCGACATCGTGCCTCGGTAGCTGCCCACGCCCTCCTCACCCAGGGTTTTTTCCACGGCGTTGCGGCAACGCTTGCTCGCCGCTTCGTCGTTTACCACGGCATAGTGCGCCACCGTGTAGTCCGAGAGCTCGGCTTCGGCGCCGAGTGCCTGCGCGGTATGGATGGCGATACGCTTGATGAGGCCCGGCATGAGCTGGTGGGTGTTCTCGCTATACGTGCGGACGGTGCCCGCGAGGAACGCCTCGCCTGCGATGACGTTGCGCGCGGTTCCGGCGTGAAGCTCGCCAACGGTGACGACGGCGGGTTCGTAGGGGGAGAGGTCGCGGCTCACGATGGTCTGCAGCACGTTGACGATCTCCGCGGCAACCATTACCGCGTCGGCTCCGCGTTGAGGCATGGCCCCGTGGCACGAGGTACCCTTGATGTCGATGCGGAACCAGTCGGTATTTGCCATGCGCGGTCCGGGTTCGCAAGAAATGGTGCCCGCGTCGATTTCACTCCAGACATGCATGGCAAACGCACCATCAACGCCCTCGCACACATCATCTTGGCGCCCGAACCGTTTTCCTCGGAGGGCTGGAAGACCACGCGAATCTCGCCGTGGATGTCGTCGGTCATGTGGCGCAGGATTTGCAGGGCGCCGAGCATCATGGCGATGTGGCAGTCGTGGCCGCACGCGTGCATGCAGCCCTCGTTGACGCTGGCAAACTCGTCGCCGGTGCGCTCGGTGACGGGCAAGGCATCGATGTCGGCGCGCATGAGTAGACGGCGGCGCGGTGTGCCGTCGGACAGGTACGCGTCGGGCGCGGTGCCACGCAGGGTGGCGACGACGCCGGTCTTGAGTGGGCGCTCATAGGGGACGTTCATGGCGTCGAGCTGGCCCACGATGTCGGATGTGGTGCGCACCTCTTCCAGGCTGGGCTCGGGATATTTGTGAAAATGCCGGCGCTGACGGATGATATAGGGCTCGAACTCGGTTGCGATATCCCGAATTGCCTGCGTGATTTCCTCGGCCGTGCGCGGTTCTTCGCAGTCCATGATCTGCTGAGCCTTGGTCTTCGTCATGGTGTGACGCCTTCTTCCTCAAAGCGCTGGTTGGGTGCTAAAGCTTTACAAAAGCCGTTGGGTTGTACAAAATCGGACAGTCGCACGTTCGGTTGTCCGTCCGCTCCACTCTAGCACGATGTTGCGTGCGCGGAGTAACGTTTAACTGCAGGGTAATGTGCTATCTTCGCTATGTGCGAAAAATCTCAAACAAAAGGGGAAGGCGCATCATGGATCAGGTTGATTACATCGTTCGTTCCAAGCATGTTTTTACCAGCGCGCCCAATGAGCACACGGCGCATGAGTTGGCATTTGCCGTCGCGGGCGACCGCATCGTAGCAGTGGGGACGCCCGAAGAAATCATGGCAGCATGCCCGGCCTCCACACCGGTGCGCGACTATGGCGACGCGCTCGTGTGCCCTGGTTTCCACGATGCTCACCTGCACTTCTTCCATACGGCGCTCGGCGGCTCCCCGTTCTTGTTCATGTGCATGGGCGAAAGTGAGGCAGACCTCGTGGAGCGCACCCGCGAGTTTGCGAAAGGCTTGCCCGAGCACGCGTGGGTGGTTACGCAGGGCTGGCGCGATTACCGCTGGAATCCGCCGGTGTCTCCCACCAAACATTCGCTCGATGAGGCGTTCCCCGATCGCCCGTGCGTGATGTATTCGGGCGACGGCCATACGCTCTGGGTGAACACGTGCGCTCTCGAGGCCCTCGGTGTGACGAAAGACTCCGTGCCTCCGCAGGGCGGCAGCTACGATAAGGACGAGAACGGCGAGCTTACGGGCGTGATTCAGGAGGCGGCGGCTATGGAGTTGCTACCGCACTGCCTGGAATGGCTCACCGAGGAGGACATCGTTCAGGCGTATGAGGACCAGATGGCCCGTATGGCCGAGCAAGGTATCACCTCGATTTGCGATATGGCGCTCATGCCGCATGAGGGTTGCGACTTCGTGCGCGATGACATTTACGAGGCGCTTGAGGCTCAGGACAAGCTCACCATGCGCGTGAACATGTACCCCACGTTGCTCGATGACCAGTCGCGTTTGGAGGAGCTGCAAGAGCGGTTTGCCGAGAGCTCGATGCTTGCGGCTCCGGGCTTCAAGCAGTTTTTCGATGGCGTGAGCAGCCAGCATACCGCGTGGTTGACCGACCCGTACACCAATGCGTACTTCGAGGGCGATTGCGGTCGTCCCACGATTCAGCCCGATCACATGCGTGAGCTGGTGCTTGCGGCTGCGGAGCGCGGCCACTCGGTGCGCATTCATGCGATCGGCGATGCGGCCATCCACGCGGCGATCGACATCTTTGAGGAGGCGCGCGAGTGCTACGGTGCACCCAAGGAGGGGCGCAACACCCTTGAGCATCTTGAGAATCTGCTGCCCGAGGACATCGACCGTCTGCGCGAGGCTGGCGTACTGGCGAGCTCGCAGCCGGGGCACATCACGCTCGATCCCGGCGGTCCCGAACGCGACTTGGGGTTGGAGCGCTCACAGATTATGTGGCCGTTTGCCACGTATCTCGAGTGCGGCATTGACCAAGCGTACGGCACCGATTCACCCATCACGGCCGTGACCAGCATGGACGTGCTCTATGCGGCGATTACGCGCCAGGATCCGTTTACGCACAAGCCCGAAGGTGGTTGGTTGCCGAACGAGCGTATTTCCGCGGCGGATGCTCTGCGCATCTACACGGCGGGCAGTGCCGCGGCTGCCGGGCGTGAGCATGAGCTCGGGCAAATTGCTCCGGGCTACCTAGCCGACTTCGTGGTGCTCGACCAGGACATCACCGCGTGCGATCCCGAGGACATCCAAAAGACCAAGGTCCAGGAAACGTATGTGGGCGGTCGCTGCGTGTTTGAGCGCTAAGCTGCGGAACATACGAGAAAAGGTGCGATTGCATGACTACATGCGGTCGCGCAAAAAGATGGATGCGTACAGACCCGCCGCAGATGTCCCTACGGGGCGTTGCGGCGGGGTTTGCTGTGATTGCATCAAAATGCTATACTGTATATCAATAATTGCTATCAAGGTATCGAGGTGAATGATGGCTTCTGTAACGCTAGGAAATACCACCGCACTTGGCGGCAAAACGAGTTCCGTTCAGATGAATGTCCGTCTTGCGAGTGAGTTGAAGGCGCAAGGGGATGCAGTGTTCGAGATGCTGGGATTAACCGCGTCTCAGGCGGTGCGCATGTTTTATGAGTTTGCCGCTTCGTGCAAGGGCAATCCCGATCGGCTCATCGAGGCGGTGAAAGTTGAGGATCCCGTCGCCGAAGCGGAACGTCAGGAGCGTATCAGGCAAAAGATGGAGGCTGTTGAGCGGGGAGCCAGGCTGTATTGGGACACGCTTGAGGCACTTGGGGTGAAAGAGCTAGGGGAGCGAGAGGGTTCAATTTGCAAGCTGCCGTATAAAGAGCTTCGTGAGATTGCTTACCTTGAGAAATATGGAGCGATGTGAGATGGGTAAGAGGGTGAGCATGCTGATTGACACAAATGTATGGCTGGACTACTTCTTGGCATCGCGACCTGGATATGAAGCCGCGTTCGAGTTCTTTTCTGCGCTGACTGATAAAGAGGTCGATTTGTATTACGCGGCGACAACTGCAAAAGATGTCTTTTTTATCGCGGGTTCAATTTTGAAAAGTGATTGGAGGAAAGAGCACGGCGTTCTTACTGAGGCAAATTCTCGCGCGATTAACGTTATGTGTTGGGCTATCGCTGCATCTATGGAGGAGATGGCAACACCCGTGGGCGTCGATGCGTCCGACCTGTGGCTTGCCGAGAAGTATCGGTCGCTGCACGGGGATCTGGAAGACAACCTTATTTTGGCCGCTGCACAGCGCGCCAAAGCCGATGTGCTGGTGACCTGTGATGAAGGGCTTATCAAGCATGCTCCGCTCCCTGCATTGACCCCGCAAGACGCCATAGCATATGTGGGCATGGAGCTGTAGCGGGACGCGAGCGCGAAAGCGATGATAGCTGCGGACCCTCTTACATCTATGCGATGAGCTGCATGTATTGGACGAGACGGCAGGAGAAGCCGTAGCGCTCGAGGGCGTTGGTGGAGCAATCGATGCTGTAGAGCTCCCGCAATCGGTCGAGCCGATACGTGATGGTGTTGCGATGCACGCAGAGCCGCTGCGCCGTTGCCGAGGCGGAGCAGCCCGTTGCCACATAGGCCGAAAGCGTTTCGAAGAGCATCGTGCTCGCCTCGTCATGCGCCCGGGCGAGCTCTCGTATTCCCGGCTCAATGAAGTCCGCCAGATGACCGGGAGGCAGCATTGAGAAGAGATGGTCGATGCGATAGCTCCCGTAGTGGAACAGAGGTCCGGCATCTTCGTGCAGCTGCCCGAAAAACACCGCTGCGCGTGCCTGCTGGTAGTGCCATGTGATTTCAAGCAGATCGCCAAAGGTGTCGGACAGCCCGCCCACAAGATCGTTTCCTTTGAGATAGCGCTCGAGCTCCGCCGTGGCAACCGGCGCCCTGAACAGCGCAAGCAGCATGTCTTCCTGCATAAACGCATAGCAGTGGGGAAACGTCGCGTTGAGCTGCTGCCTCAAGCCGTCCTGCACGGTTGAGGTCGAGATGCGATGAAGCCGTAGGTCGATGGCGAGCAAGACGTTGCTTCTGACCTTGGCGAGCTCCGTGCCGCGGGCGAGTTCTCGAAACATCGCCGTGCTCACGATGCCGCCGTTGAGAAGGCTTGCGAGCAGGTTGATTTCCCGTCCGCTTTGGATGGGGGCTCCATGTGGAGCCGCGAACCCGACCTGCTTGGCAAGGAAATCGCGGACGATGCCGTAGCGCTTCTGATCGACCCTCTCAAAGGGCTGAAACGCCTCGAGCACGATGAGATATCCCAGGAAGAGTGATTGCATGCTGAGCTTGTGGACAAAGCGGCGATGCTCGGAGATGTTGGGGACGATGATGCTCGTGCGGGTCGCGTCATCCTCAAACCCGCTCGAGCCCTCGCCTTTGAGCTGTGCGATGAACTCAAACGTGAGGTAGCCGCGTTGCCAGCCGGTTTTCCAGATGTCGTCATCGAGGTCGCGATGGCGGGAGTGCGCGAGGATGTTGTACGAGGAGTCGGTTACCAAGATCGGATTGCCGAGGACATCGCTTGCCACCTGGGCGAGCGCCTGCAAATCATTGGTGTGCAAAAACAACGGAAGCAGTTGGCCCATAAGCGACTCGTCATGTTGCTCGATCCGCAGGGCGTGCTCGATGCCATCGGCGATGGGTACCAGGTTGCTGCTGTTGTCGATCTCGATGATGGTCGCCGTCGGCGCATCGGCCCGCGCAATATCCAAGTCTTCATCCCGGGCGAGGACGAACGTGCCCACGCGCAGAGCTGGCTCGAGGTTGAGGAATGTGGAGACATATCCGACGAAGACGGCGTGATTGATATCCGGATGGCCTTTGACCTGGTCGATGGTCGCCACTGATGAGAATTGCTCCCCTTGGGCTCCCTGTAAGACGACGCGGCAGTTTTCTGTTGCAAGCAGCGCGGCGAGCCCATTGAGATTCATGGCAGTTCTCCTCTTGTGCAAAATGCATAAATCATTTGTCTATTTTATCAAAAACAGCCATAGCACGCCGATTTTTCCAAGCCTACCATGTGCGATGAAAAAGCGCGGAAGCCCGGGAAGACTGCGCAAGACGACATGATTCGTACTAGGAAAGGAGCATTTGCGATGAAACTCGTCGAGAAGATTCAGAAGGTACCGGCCGGCATGTTGCTGGTGCCGACGATCATCGGGGCGATCATCCATACGTTCTGTCCGCAAATTCTTGAAATCGGCGATCCGACGCAGGTTATGTTCACCAAGGACGGCATGCAACTGTGTATCGGCTTGCTGCTGTTCTTTACCGGCACGCAGCTTTCGGTAAGCCAGCTTAAGCTAGTAGCCAAGAAGGGTCTGCCGTTCCTACTGGTGAAGTACGGCATCGCGTATGGCGTTGCCCTGTTGTACCTGGCGGTGTTCGGCCAAGACGGCTTCTTCGGCATCAGCTTCCTTGCGCTCGCGACCGCTATCACCTCGTGTAACGGCGCTCTGTACATGGGCATCATCGAGCCCTATGGCAATGCGGTCGACTTCGCACTCTTTGGCATCCTCATGATGTTCTCGATGCCTGTGCTCCCCATGGTGCTGCTTTCCGGCGCCAACGGCGGCGGTATCAATTGGCTGTCGATCGTATCCCTCATCGTGCCGTTCGCGCTCGGCATGATCCTGGGCAACCTCGACCCTAAGTTCAAGGACATGTTCAAGAGCGGTAACTCTTGCGTACTGCCGTTCATCGGCTTCCAGTTCGGCGCGGTCATCAACCTGGCTGAGGCCGCCAAGCAGATTCCCGCAGGCATCCTTCTCACGGTCATCTTCTATATCATTTCGATCATTCCGCTGTACTTCTTCGATCGCAAGGTTCTCAAGGGCGGCGGTTATGCGAGTGTGGCCTCCTGCTCCGTCGCCGGCGTGGCGCTTTCCATCCCCACCATGGCCGCCGCTGCGGCGCCGGTGTATGAGGCGTATGCGGGCATCGCGATCAGCCAGCTTGCCATGATCATGTTCATCACCACGTTTGCAACGCCGTATATCACCCAGTTTGTGATCGATAAGAATCACGTTCAAAAGCGAATTGAGGAGTAGATTGTCATGAAGGATGTTTTTTACCAGGTCAGCACACTCGACGCGCTCATGCTCGGCAACTTTGACGGCGTTGTGACCGTAAAGGAGCTGCTTTCCCATGGCAGCTGGGGCATCGGCACGTACGAGGGCCTCGACGGCGAGGCGATTGTGTGCGACGGTAAGGCCTATGATGCCCATGCGGACGGCATGACATGCGAGTACGGCCCGCAGGAGCGCATGGCATTCTCGACTGTGGCCGACTTTTCCGAGCGCGCACAGGAGTTTGCCATCGATGCATCCGAGGTGCTCGACTCGGGTGACAACCTCGATTCCGTGAAGGTCAAGCTCGAGGAGATCCGCACCGCGTACGATGACAACGACAATGCATGGTTCCTCGTTGCCATGAAGGGCTCGTTCCCGTTCGTGCACGTGCGCAGCTGCTTCAAGACCGAGGAGAAGCCGTACCCGACCCTTCCCGAGGTTGCGGGCAACCAGCGCGAGTTCCGCTATGAGAACGAGCAGGGCTGGGTCATCGGCGTGTGGGTCCCGCAGTATCTCAACGGCATCAACATGCCCGGCTGGCACGTGCATTACCTGTCCGAGGACAAGCAGCGCGGCGGCCATTTGCTCGGCTTGTCAGTGGCCGGTGCGACGGGCAAGATTCAATCCTACGATCACTATGAGATGCAGCTGCCCACTAACCCCGAGTTCAAGAAGATGAACCTGCTCGAGGATCTGAGCGCTGCGACCAAGAAGGTCGAGGGGTAAGTCAGGCCTATCCGGAAGGCTCGCGTTCCGCTTTTGGCGGGTGTCCTGGTGGCGTGCGTCCCCTGGTGTCGGGCGCCCTTGACAGCAGGTGCTCCCTGGCGGCGGATGGGGCCGAAGGTCGACGAGGTGAAAAGAACGCGTCGTTTACAAAACGGGATGAAAGACGCGATGGAATGAGGCGGCTGCTTGCAGAATTCGAGCAGTCGCCTTTTTTCGTCCAGCAAGATTGCCGAGACTAAATCCAATCGTCCAAGTGTCTAGTTCAGCTTTCGACGGACAAGCGCAACGAGGTAGGGTTTGCGCATAAAAACTGGATTTGCTCGAGTAGAGACTTGTTTTCTGGAAAAATGCAACGCTCCTACCAGCGCTTTCTGTAAATTATTTTTCCACCTACTCGGCAAGAAGGCCAAATAATGCGAAAACCCTACCTCGCCGTGCATCCGCTCATCGATTTGAGGGTTCGACCACCGTCATCACAGTGCAACATCGCGGAGGCCATGTGATGCGCTCAGAAAATCTAAGTGTCCGTTTATAAGATTTTTTGCGGTTCCGTTGTATAAGTTCGGTTTGGTGGGTACTATTCATCGCGTACGTAATCGCATGGATGCCCGGTGCCGTGCCGGAGCACCAGCAAAGGAGGAATTAGCATGAGCCTGAAGCCGCTTGCAGACCGCGTTCTGGTCAAGCCCGACGCCGCTGAGCAGAAGACCGCCTCTGGTCTTTACATTGCCAGCAACGCTCAGGAGAAGCCGCAGCGCGGCACCGTCGTCGCCGTGGGCGCCGGCAAGATGAATGACAAGGGCGAGCGCCTGCCGCTCGACGTCCATGAGGGCGACGTTGTCATTTATGGCAAGTTCGGTGGCAACGAGATTAAGGTCGACGGTGAGGATTACCTCCTCATGCGCGCCGACGATATCTACGCCGTCGTCGAGTAGTCATTAACTAACGCGTCTCTTTTGCATGGGCGGACTTCTCGCGCATGCTTCTCGCCGCTAGCTTCATGAACATCGAAGCTCGACGGAAATCGTAATCCACATTTTGGAGGAACAGACAAATGGCTAAGAACATCACGTTCGACACCGACGCTCGCGCAAAGCTCGCCAAGGGCGTCAACACCCTGGCCGACGCCGTGACCGTCACCATGGGCCCCAAGGGCCGCTACGTTGCCCTGCAGCGCTCCTTCGGCGCTCCCATGATCACCAACGACGGCGTTTCCGTCGCCAAGGAGATCGAGCTCGAGGACAACATCGAGAACATGGGTGCCCAGCTGGTCAAGGAGGTCGCTACCAAGACCAACGACACCGTGGGTGACGGCACCACCACCGCCACGCTGCTCGCTCAGGCCATCGTGAACGACGGCCTCAAGAACGTCGCCGCCGGCGCCAATCCGCTCGCCATCCGTCGCGGCATCGACAAGGCCGTCAACGCCGCCGTGGCCGAGATGAAGAACCTCGCTAAGCCGGTCGAGACCAAGGAGCAGATCGCTTCCGTCGGCACCATTTCCGCTGGTGACCCCGAGGTCGGCTCCAAGATCGCCGACGCTATGGACGTCGTGGGCAAGGACGGCGTTATCACCGTCGAGGATTCCCAGACTTTCGACATCCAGATCGACACCGTTGAGGGTATGCAGTTCGACAAGGGCTACGTCTCCGCGTATTTCGTCACGGACAACGACCGCATGGAGGCCGTGATGAAGGATCCGTACATCCTCATCACCGATCAGAAGATCTCCAACGTTCAGGACATCATGCCCGTGCTCGAGGCCGTTTCTCGTGCCGGCAAGGGCCTGCTCATCATCGCTGAGGACATCGACGGCGAGGCTCTGCCCACGCTCGTCCTCAATAAGATTCGCGGCGCGCTCAACGTCTGCGCTGTGAAGGCCCCCGGCTACGGCGATCGCCGCAAGCGCCTGCTCGAGGACATCGCCGTCCTCACCGGCGGCCAGGCCGCTCTCGACGAGCTCGGCATCAAGGTTGCCGACATCACCGCCGATATGCTCGGCACCGCTAAGAGCGTGACCATCTCCAAGGACAACACCACCATCGTTGACGGTGCTGGTACCAAGGAGGCCATCGCCGATCGCGTTGCCGCCATCAAGGCCGAGATCGAGCACACCGATTCCGACTTCGACCGCGAGAAGCTCCAGGAGCGCCTCGCCAAGCTCTCCGGTGGCGTTGCCGTTATCAAGGTCGGCGCTGCTACCGAGACCGAGCTCAAGGAGATCAAGCACCGCGTTGAGGACGCCCTTCAGGCCACCCGCGCTGCCGTTGAGGAAGGTATCGTCGCTGGCGGCGGCGTCGCCTTCATGGACGCTCTGCCTGCGCTCGACAACATCGAGATCTCCGATCCCGAGGAGCAGATCGGCATCGACATCATCAAGAAGGCACTCACCGCTCCTGTTGCCACCATCGCCAAGA
>OLVZ01001767.1_pt1 | contig 17541 bp, 20 predicted proteins | sample 1673341 | NCBI WGS metagenome assembly OLVZ01 (sample SAMEA3178944, study PRJEB25190) | human gut metagenome | biome: human gut; feature: human-associated habitat; material: faeces | place: Austria | collected 2013 | reverse complement strand
CCGGAGGCACGTTTCCTATGTAAAAAGCTTATTGAAAGAAAGTCACCCGCCGGAGCAAGAAAGAGGCTGTTGGCAAAAAGTATGCCGTCGGAGACAAAAGAGGAAAGAACTGCCGGAGAGTAGGGTGCCGACAACATACCATCGATGAACAAGGGCAAGTACGTCTGCCACCGATGGTAACAAAAGGGGAGGAGAACGGCGCAGGCATTCTCCTCCCCTTGATCTATGAAAGCGCTATCTCTTCCAGCGCACACCACCGGGGATGTCCGTGATCTCCACGCCCATGGCCTTCAGATCGTCCCGGATGCGGTCCGCCTCGGTGAAGTCCTTGGCCTTCTTGGCGTCGTAGCGGGCCTGCAGCAGAGCCTCCACCTGAGCGTCCGTCTCGCCGCTCTCGCTGACGATCTGGAACCCGCCGGAGGCCGGAGCGGTCTGCTTCTGCTCTGCCTTTTTCCGGGCGGCATTCTCCAGCAGATCCAGGCTCAGCACCCGGTCAAAGTCCGTCAGCACATACCGCTTGGTGGCCCCGTTGGTCTTGGCCTTCAGCACGTCATACAGCACCGTCACCGCCATGGAGGTGTTCAGGTCGTTGTCCATGGCCGTGCGGAACTTCTGCTGCAAGGGCGCTGCCGCCGCCATATCCACCGCACCGTCCTCCTCCGGCAGGGCGGCGATCCTGGCGATGAGCTTGCCATAGGCCACGGCGGCGTTGTCCAGATTCTCCCAGCTGAACACCAGACTCTTGCGGTAGTGGCTCTGGAGGCAGAAGAACCGGTATACCACCGGCGCGTAGCCCTTCTCCTCCAACAGGGACACCGTCAGGAACTCGCCCTTGGACTTGCTCATCTTGCCGCTGCTGGTGTTGAGGTGGGCCACATGGCACCACTGGGGGCACCAGGGGTGGCCCAGATAGCTCTCCGACTGGGCGATCTCGTTGGTGTGGTGGGGGAAGGCGTTGTCCACGCCGCCGCAGTGGAGGTCCAGATACTCACCGTTGTACTTCATGGAGATGCCGGAGCACTCGATGTGCCAGCCGGGGTAGCCCACGCCCCACGGGGAATCCCACTTCAGGGCCTGATCCTCGAACTTGGACTTGGTGAACCACAGCACAAAGTCGTTCTTGTTGCGCTTGTTCACGTCCTCCTCCACGCCCTCCCGGACGCCTACGGCCAGATCCTCCTCGTTGTGGTCGTTGAACACGTAGTACCGCTCCAGCTTGCTGGTGTCGAAGTACACGTTGCCGCCGGCCACATAGGCGTAGCCCTTCTCCAGCAGGCGGGAGATGATGCGGATGTAGTCATCAATGAGCCCCGTGGCGGGCTGCACTACGTCAGGACGCTTGATGTTCAGCTTGCGGCAGTCCTCGAAGAAGGCGTCGGTGTAGAACTGGGCGATCTCCATGACGGTCTTGTGTTCCCGGCGGGCGCCCTTGAGCATCTTGTCCTCGCCCTCGTCGGCATCGGAGGTCAGGTGGCCTACGTCGGTGATGTTCATGACCCGGTTCACATCGTAGCCCACATAGCGCAGGTACTTCTCCAGCACATCCTCCATGATGTAGCTGCGGAGGTTGCCGATGTGGGCAAAGTGATACACCGTGGGGCCGCAGGTATACATCTCCACGTGGCCCGGCGTGTGGGTCCGGAACTCCTCCTTCTTATGGGTGACAGAATTATACAGATACATAGTCAAGCTCCTTTTGGCTGCAAATTTTAGCTGCAAAATTCGGAAAGCTCCGTGCAGAACAGAAAACGCCTCCCATGCCCGCAGGCATGAGAGGCGAAGCGGCTGCTCCACGGTTCCACTCTCGTTTATCGCTCTATGGCCGGTGACGGCGGCCTGCCGGAGGGCGTCTGCATCCCCCGCACTCCCGGACGCACTTTCGGCCCTTGCTCCGCAGGACGGCTTGCAGCCGGTGGCCATCCCTCTCTGCCCGGAGCGCCGGGCGTACTCTTTCCGATCAACGTGCTATGTAGTTTACAGCCATTTTAGCAGGCTTTTCCCCACCTGTCAAGGGTTCCGGCACTCCGGTACGCTCTGCAGTCTCCCTCTATGCGGACGCAGGCGGATAAAAACGGGCCGGTATCTTTTTGCTATTCGTGGAGGAATACCTTTATGCCTATTTTGACCCAGGTGCCTTTTTTCTTCTTCTGTGAAATGCGACCGAACAAGAGCTTACCCGCATCCATCAGCCGAGCAAAGATCACATTGTCCTGCCTCGGCACATAACCGATCTTTGCCCCGGCGGCCGTTTTTATTACAATGGCTTCCGGATCATATCGGTTATCCGGCTCACGGAAAAAATCCAGCCTGTCGTCTATATGGATGTAGGGCTCCAGTTCCTCCATGCCCTCGATGTGGGTTGTTCCTGCAATATAGGTATCAAAAAGGAATATATCCTTTTCAAAGGGCTTGGGAATGGTCAGCTCGCCGCCCTTGCCGTGCAGCAGGCTGACTAAGCCGCCGTTTTCGATTTTGGCAATATCATGCATCATTCTTTCCCAGCATTTCTGCTAACCTTGCCTTGTATTTTTTTATAAGCTCCTGATACTGCGCCAAGGCGCTTTCAATCTCTTCCCGCCGCTGCTGCTCCTTTTGGGGGTCCTCCACGATGTCTTTGACCGTGTAGGGGAAGCGGCTCTTTATGTCGGCTATTTGCTCCCGAACGGAGGAAAGCATTGTTTCAAGCCGTCGGCTCTCCTCTGTCAACATGTGCATAGCCTCCCGGGCTCTGTCCGGCAGCACCGGCTCTGCGACCATGGTCGCTATAATCCGCATGGCGGCAAGGTCGCCGTTTTTATAGGCGGATATGGCATTCGTCAAAAGGCGGAGCTGCGATTGCGTTACATTCGGGTTTACATCGGGGTGCAGGCGCTTGACAATGCTGCGGTACAACTTTTTAAGCTCTTCTGCCTCTGCGTCCGTCAGGATTCTGCTCCGACTCCGCTCAAGGGCCTCGTTCATCTTTTCAATTTGACGGTTTAATTTCCTTTGATACTCTGCAAATTCTTCATCTAGGACCCGCTCAACGTCTGCTATGATGACCTTTTCCTGTCGATTTATCCGCGCCTGGACCAGCTCCACCATTCTTTTCAGCCTGAGCGCAGCGCACTCCGCCTCATAGGCCTTGTACTCTATGGCGCCCAACTTCAGATAATAGGCACCTTCAATGTTCTTGCAGATCACAAACTCCAGCTCATCCCGCTCCAGCAAAAGCATGGACAGCTCCGTTCGCAGCCGATCCACCTTTTCCTTGCACTCCTGATAGTCGGGAAACAGTATTATGCTATTCGTGCTATCAGTGCCCATTTTCATATCCTCCGCTTTTCAGTTTTCCTTGAATACATCCCAGTTTTTGGCGAAGTACTCCACGCCGGAGTAGACGGTGGTCACCAGAATGACGCCCTGGCACACCAGATTCAGCCAGTGGGGGATGCCGAAGAGCATCAGGCAGATGCACACCATGGTGCTGGCGGTCTTGACCTTGCCGGACCAGCCTGCGGCGATGACCCGGCCCTTCTCCACGGCAATGAGCCGCATCCCGGACACGGCGAATTCCCGCAGCAGCACCACAGCCAGTACCCAGCCCACCATGTCGCCGGTCTCCACGAACCAGCACAGCGCCGCCATCACCAGACACTTATCCGCCAGCGGATCGGCAAACTTGCCAAAATCCGACACCTGATTATAGTGTCGGGCCACATATCCGTCCAGCAGGTCCGTCAGGCAGGCCAGAATGTACACCCCCAGCGCCACATAGCGGCTGCCGGGGAAGCCCCAGTATACGATCACAAGAAACAGCGGGATCATAAACACCCGTGCAAGGGTCAGCTTGTTGGCAGTGTTCATAGGCATAGCTTTATTCCTCCTCAGAAAGTTCCTCCACCGCTTCGCCGGTGAGGTCACCGTCCATGGCGCCGGTGATACGCACCATGACAAAGTCTCCGGGCTCCACATCCCGCTCCGCCGTAAAGAAGATGCACCCGTCGATGCCGGGGCTCTCGGCGTAGCTGCGGCCCACATAGCTCATGGCCTGAACGTCATAGCCGTCGCACAGCACCTCCACAGTGTCACCCATGCGGCTGTCGTTGAACTCGTCCATGACCTGTGTTTGAATCTCCATTACCAGCTCCGCCCGGCGCTGGGCCTCCTCGGTGTCCACCCGGTTCAGCATTCTGGCCGCCGGAGTTCCCTCCTCCGGAGAGTAGGGGAAGGCCCCCACCCGCTGGAGCTTCTGCTCGCCCAAAAAGTCGCACAGCTCCTCGAAGGCCGCCTCGTCCTCATAGGGCAGTCCCGTGATGAGGCTGGTCCGCAGCACCACGCCGGGGATGCGCTCCCGCACCCGGCGGAACAGCTCCTCCAGCCCGGCCTTGGTCTCCCGGCGGCGCATGGCCTTGAGAACGGTGTCGTTGCAGTGCTGGATAGGGATATCCAGATAGTTACAGATCTTTGCCTCCCCGGCGATGGTGTCAATGAGCTCGTCGGAGAGATTGTCGGGGTAGAGATAGTGGAGCCGCACCCAGTGGAAGGGAAGCCTGCACAGCTCCCGCAGCAGCTCCGGAAGCCGCCGCTCTCCGTACAGATCCACGCCGTAGCGGGTGATATCCTGAGCGATGACGATGCACTCCTGCACCCCGTCCTCCGCCAGCGCACGGGCCGTCTCCCCCTCTTTTCTCCGCCGCAGGATCTCCTCCCACGGCACATTTCTTTCCTTCCCCATCACACAGTCCCTTCTCTGAAAAACCCCGCAAAAAATTGCTTCGCATACCTCTCCAGACAATCCCGGCAGAAGATCTCCCCGTTCACCTGATAAAACCCCTCCCCCGGCCAGATCTCCCGTCCGCACAGCCCGCACTCCGCCACGGCCCGATCCCGATAAAACCGCTTCCGCATCTCCTCACCCCTCCTATCTCTCCCCGATCACCGGCCTTTGTTGCACCCGCTGTTGCCCTCTCCCGTCTCACACCTCCATTTTTCACCCGCTCTCCTCCGCTGCCTGCAAAATTTTCTCCCTCCATCGCCACCATCCCGCTCCAAATCACCGGAAAGCCCCCTCCCAGCCCCCTCTTGTAGTCCCCCTCCCCGTGTGGTATCATAGTCTCCATCCCCCCTCTTTGATTTCACATTCAGGAGGCCACGCCATGGGCATCATCCCCTGCGAGATACCGCTTCTGGAGTTCGATCCGGAGCAGACCGCCGTCATCGGCCCGGACTATGAGCAGCTGGACCTGCATCTGCCCCGGAAATGCGTGTTCGCCTTTCTCGGCGGCTACATCGACCGCTACGCCCACACTGCGGGGTCCAGACAGGTCGCCGCCTTCCGCAGCGCCACTTGGGGGATGCTTCTTTATACAGCGGACAGCCTTGCTGACGTCCAGCGCTACGACCAGCGGCACTGGGGCGGCAGCGCCTATGAATACGCCCTCACCCTGTGTCTCGACGCCGTTCTGACCCTCTGACCCGAAATTTTCCCCCTCAGCAAATGCAAAGGAGGCCCTCTCATGAACCACACCGCTGACATCCGAAGCGTAAGACCCGGAGATGCCCCGCAGCTTGCCCACATCCAGACCGAAAGCTGGAAAGCCGCCTTTCGGGAGATCATCCCCGCTGACATCCTCTCCGAATATACGGACCCGGAGCCTGTGACCCGCATGTATGAGCATCTGCTGACCCATGGCAGCGCCCATGGATACATTTTGGAGCGGGACGGTGCGCCCCACGGCATCGCATGGTGGGACGCCGCCAGAGAGCCCGACATGGCCGGGACCGCCGAGCTGATCTGCATCCATTCCCTGCCGGCACACTGGCATCAGGGCTATGGCAAGCTGCTGCTGGAGAAGGTCCTGCGGGACGTGAAAAGCGCCGGATACTCCTCCATCCTGCTTTGGGTATTCGATGCCAATCTGCCTGCCATCCGGTTCTATCGATCCCTCGGCTTCACCGCCAGCGGCAGAAAGCGTCCCTCCTTCGGTTCCGTGGAGGAGATGTATACCAAGACCCTCTGACCCCCACAACCGCCCAAAAGGCCCGCCGCAGAAGTATCTGCGGCGGGCCTTTTCCCCAAATCAAAAATTCCCCCGCAGCTCTCCCCAAAGGAGCGCTGCGGGGGAATTTGTCTTTCCACACTGGCCGGTATCCCGGCCGCTTGTTATTTCTCGGCCCGGAAGGCGTACACTGCGCCATCCTCTACACCGGTGGCGTCCACGCCGGTCTGGGCGTACTCGCCGTTGATATAGAAGGCCCAGTACATCCCGTCGGTGTCATAATCCAGCGTGATGCCGTTGACGGTCTTGACGTACAGCCCATAGCTGCTGTCCTCTCCGGCAATGACACCCTGATCCAGCAGGGCCTTGCCCACGGTGTCGGCATCGGTCTTGACGGTGAACGTCACCTTGCCGCCGTCCTTGTCCACCACCTCCGTGGTGAAGGACTTGGCGCCCTCACCGATGGTGGCGCCGTCCTTGGCCACGCCGTTTACCACGCCATTGTCCTTCTGGCCGCAGCCCACCATCACCAGCACCATTACCAGTGCCAGCACGCCGGTCATCATCTTTTTCATGTTTGTTACCTCCAAATTCTAATTATGTAAACCCGTCAGCAAACTGCCGTGTATTACCTCTACCATAATATCTTGCCCAATAAAGTGATTGCTTACACCCAGCGGCACCGAGGCCGTCAAGGTCGCCCCCTCCAGCGGGTACTGCGCCCCCCGGATGGTGACGCCCTCAGCGTCCGGCCCCACGCAGAAAACCGACAAAATGCCCTCCGGACGGGCCGGAAACACGATGCTGCCGTCCCGGATGGCGGTCCATCGCTCGCCCCGTCCGTGGAGCCAGCCTTCGGCCCCGTGATCCGCCAGATACAAAAGCGCCTGAAGGTTGGCCACGGTGTGATCCGTCCGCTGGCCTCCCATGCCGCCGTAGAGATGGAACAGTGTCTCGCCTCGCTCCAGCCCCCGCTTGATGGCCAGCATCATGTCCGTGTCGTCCTTCTCCACCGGCACCCGCTCCACATGGGGCAGCGCCGGTACCTCCGCCAGCGAATCGAAATCCCCCAGCAGCAGCTGCGGCTCCACTCCCGCCCTCCGGCAGGTGGTATATCCGCCGTCGGCGGCGATCACATAGTCCTCCGCACCGGGCCGTTCCTCCAGCCCGTCAAAATCTCCTGCGCCGAAAATATAGCACGCCATGTCCGTCACCTCTGCTCCTTCGTTTCATCCTCCGGCGGCTGATGCAGCCGCTGGCGCAGCTCGTGGATGTGCTGGGCCGCCTCCGGATACTTCCGCTGGAACCGCTGCTCCAGCTCCCCTCGATGGGCCGCCAGATACGAAGCGATCTCCGGGTGTTGACGCCGCAGCGCCTCCGTCACCCGTTCCCGCTCCTGCTCCAGCTCCAGCAGCACCGCATCCTCCGACCGCTCCAGCACCCGGGAAAGCTCCGCCAGATGCTCCTCCAGATGCTGCAAAACGGCGTCCCGGTCGATCACGCCCTGCCACCGGCCCCGCTCCAGCAGGGACTCCAGCTCCTGCCCCCGCTGCTCCGGCTCCGTCTCCTCCAGCGCCTGCAAAACCTGTCCCGTCATGGCATCCAGCTTGCTCTGGGACTCCTCGCCGTAGGCCCACTCCAGCTCCTGCGTCTGCCGCAGCAGCTCCGGCACCGCATGGCGCATCTCCTCCGGGATCCACTGCTTCACCTCGCCCTCTGCGGCGCCGCAGTCCTCCAGCGCCGCATACAGGGTCCGACGCACAGCGCCCTCCTCGATGAGTTCCCCGGCCCCGAAGCGCCGCAGCTCGCCGTTGACCTGTCCGATATGCTCCGTCAGGTACAGCCGTACTCCCTGCTCCTTCAGCCGCCGATACAGCAGCACCAACCGCTCCGCCGAGGTCAGATCCACGCTGACGATGCCGCTGGCATCCACGATCACCGCCCGGATACCGGGCTTCACGCAGTTCTCCACATCCTTCTGGAACCGGTCGATGTTGGCGAAGAACAGCCCACCGCTGAACCGGTACAGGACCACTCCCTCCAGCGAATGCGCCTGACTCATGCGCCCCAGCGGGTAAAAGCCCGGCTGCCCGGAGATGACCCCCAGCAGCTCCCGGCTGGGCTGGGAGGCCCGCCGGATCACGTCCACGAAGGACAGCAGCACGCCGATGACCACCCCATAGATGGTCCCCAGCACCAGCACACCCAGAAAAGCCGCCAGAAAAATGGCCAGCTCCTTCCGATCCGCCCGTAGCAGCCGGTGGGCCATGTCGAACTCCACCGCCCCCAGCAGGGCCGAAATAACGATGGCCGTCAGCACCGGCACCGGCAGCAGCCGAATCAGCCCGCTGCCCCACAGCAGCATCGCCGCCATCCCCGCCGCCGCCACCAGTGACACCGCCTGGGTCTTGCCCCGGTACTGCACATTCATGGAGGAGCGGGACACGCTGCCGTTTACCGGGCAGCAGCCCACCATGCCGGCTCCCAGATTGGCCGCCGCAAAGGCCAGCAGCTCCTGACTGTCCCGAATTTCATAGCCGTCCCGCATGGCGAAGCTGCTCTCGGCCAGCAGCGTCTCCGCCATGATGACCACCGCCACCGGCAGGCTGCTGCCCAGCCCCTCCGTCAGGCTGACGGCGCTCCAGTCCGGCAGATGCAGCGCCGGAAGTCCCGGCTCCACTGCGCCCAGACACGCTACGCCATGCCCCGGCAGGTCAAACAGCACCGTGGCCAGCGCCCCCAGTCCCATCACCACGATGGCCATGGGGAATTTGGGTCTCAGCCGCTTGGCTACCAGCAGGATCACCAGCGCCGCCGCCCCCAGTCCCAGAGACAGGGGATGGACCTGCACCCTGACCAGATGCCGCACCAGCTCCGGCAGCTCACCGGTGCCGGCGGTGCCGCCCATGAGCTTGGGCAGCTGCATCAGAATGATGGTGCAGCAAATGCCGCTGATGAATCCCCCCATCACGGAGGTAGATACGAACCGCAGCACCCGACCCGCCCGCAGCAGGGCAAACAGCAACAGCCATATCCCCACGTAGAAGGTCAGAACCGGCACCACCCGCTCCGCCTCGGCGGAGCCCATGGCGATGCCCATGCCTCCCAGCACACCGCCGATCATGGCCGCCGGGGCGGCATCCACGCCGAAGATGAACTGCGGCGACGTAGACAGCAGTGCAAACAGGATCACCGGCAGCAGTGATCCGTACAAACCGTATACCGCCGGAAGCCCGGCGATCTGGGCATAGCCCATGGAAATGGGGATGGATACGGCGGCAATGACCACGCCGGACAGCACGTCCTGCCCCAGCCACTTCCGCTGATAGCCCTTCCCCGTGGGAAACAGATACCTCATCCCCGCCGCCTCACTTCAGCTTCTGCTGATGCATCCATACATCCATCACCAGACTGTGGGGCAGGAGCTTCGTCAGCCCCGTCTGGAACCGGGCCACAAAGCCGAACTGGCTCACATCCTTCCCCCGCTTGGCATCCCGCCATGCCCGCTGCACCAGCTGCTCCGGCTCATACATGGCCACATATTTCTTCACCACCGATTCGCCGCCGTTGACGGTGGCACGGGCAAAGAAGGCCGTCCGGGTCCAGAAGGGGCAAAGGGCCATGACCCGGATGCCCCGGCCCCGCAGCTCCCGGTTCAGCGCCCGGCTGAAGCTCAGCACAAAGGCCTTGCTGGCCCCGTACACGTCGATATACGGAATGGGCTGGAAGGCCGCCACCGAGGCGATGTTGATGATCTGCCCGCCCTCCGGCATATAGGGGATCGTCAGCTGACACAGGGCCATCACCGCCTGACAGTTCAGATCCACCATGTTCAGGTTCACCTCCAGCGGCGTATCCACCACCGCCCGGAACTTTCCGAAGCCGCTGGCGTTCACCAGCAGGCCCACCTCCACCGGCTCCTCCGTCAGCGCCTTGGCATACGTCGCAAAGCTGCTGCGGTCCGTCAGATCCAGCGCCAAAGGCCGCACGGGAAACGGCACCCGCTCCCGCAGCCCCTCCAGCGCCGCCTCATGGCGGGCGATGACCCATATCTCATCAAAGCGGCCGAAGGTGTCCACGGTCTCAGCGAACCGGCGTCCCATACCGCTGGAGGCCCCGGTGATAACTGCAATACGCTTCATATTGCCTGCTCCTTTCCGTTGACGCAAAGAGAGACTGCCGGCGGGCTCTCCCTCCCGGCAGTCTCCGCTGTCCTGCTTATTCCTCGCTGAACCAGCACCGCACATAGGCGGCCAGCCCCGGAACGATCTCCTTTATGTACTTCTCCGTGGTGTTGACGCACAGGTGATAGGACTCCTTGGCGCCCCACTTGGTATCGCTGTACATCTGGCGGTACTGGGCACGGTTCTTATCCACCTGCTTGATCATCCGCTCGATCTCGTTGCGGGTCAGATGCTCCCCCTCCGGAGCCCGGCGGATGCAACGCTCCACCTTGGCCTCCATGTCGGCGTAGATAAACAGGTTCAGGGGGTGATAGTCCTTCAGGATCACGTCGGCGCAGCGGCCGATGATCACGCAGTCCCCCTGCTTGGCGAAGTTCTCGATGATCTGGCGCTGGGCCGCCGCCACCCGGATGGGCTGCTGCATGATCTCCAGGGAGGGCATGGCGAACCGATGGCCGATGGTCATGGGATAGGCGGCCTCGATGCTCTTCTCGGACACGTTGGCCACATACCGCTCGTCAAAGCCGTTCTCCTTGGCGATCATCTCGATGATCTGGTGGTCGTAGCAGGGGATGCCCAACTCCTCCGCCAGGCGCTTGCCCAACTCACGGCCACCGGAACCAAACTCACGGCTGATGGTAATGATCTTGTGCATACTTCATTTCTCCTCTCTAAAAAGGCACGGATAACAACATATCTCACAGCCCGCAGGGCTGCTTCTTACCATTTAATATTCGTAGCAGCTTAATATTCGTAGCAGCTACCGCCCACGAACTCCCGCACGATGGAGTTCAGCGGCACATACGGCGTGTGCAGGGGCGGCACCTCCCGCACCACCTTCATCAGATCCGTCAGATCGTTCTCCGCCATGAATTCGTCCGTCAGCTCCTGCCGGAACTGGGGGATCTCCAGCAGATACTTGGCCAGAATACACGGCTCATAGTCGTGGAAGCTGTCGATCTGGATGGCGGCGTTGGACTTATAGGGCTTGATGTAGTTCTCCTCGCCCCGGTTGACGCTGGCCGCCCGCTCCACGGTCTCCCGCAGAGAGTGGCCTCTGGTGTTGTAGTCCCGGATGAGCCGGCGGGCCACCCGCAGCTGCTCCGGCCGGACGATCTTGTCGTCATAGGTGATGATACGGGTACGGGGCGCCACATAGATGCCGTTGGCAATGCCCCGGATCTTCTCGAAGATCAGCGGGTTGAGCATATGGATGCCCTCTGCAATGATGATGCCGTTCTTGTCGCCCTGCATCTTGCGATATCCACCGGTCTTGCCCTCCTTAAAGTCGTACCAGGGGATATCCGCCTCCTTGCCGTCGGCCAGCTGGGAGATGCAGGACACCAGCTGCTCCACGTTGACGCAGTAAGGGGACTCCCAGTCGGTGGCCTCCGGGGGGCGCTGATCCAGCGGCAGGAAGAAGTTATCCATGCTCAGCAGGCACACATGGACCCCCAGATTCTGCAAATACTCCTGCAAACGCATGGCGGTGGTGGTTTTGCCGCTGCCGGAGGGACCCGTCAGCGCCACCAGCGGCTTTTCGCCCTTGTTGGAGAGAATGGTGGTCGCCGCCGCACTGATCTTATCGTGGAACACCTCCTCGCACCGCAGCACGAATTGCGTCTCGCTTCGCATGGCGTAGTTGATGTTCTCCAGATCAATGACTCTCATAACCGTTGGCTCCTTTCGCTGCGGCGCTCTTCCGCCGTTTCCCTGCATCCATCATGCAATATTATTAGGCGTATATTATAGCACACCTTTTTCCCGCTGTCCAGCGCACATTTTCCCCTCCCCCGGCCCCGCAAAAATTTTTCAAGAAAAATGAAAAAAGCCCTTGCAATTCCTGATATCATGTGCTATGATATCAAAGTCGTCGAAAGACAAGCGCCGTTAGCTCAGCTGGATAGAGCGTCTGGCTACGGACCAGAAGGCCGGGGGTTCGAATCCCTCACGGCGTGCCAAAAAGACCCGAAACCGTAAGGCTTCGGGTCTTTTTGTTTGCATAAGTTGTTGTTTTCTCCCGCTGCTTTTTTCTGACCCAAACGCTGACCCCAACGGGAGCGGATAGCGGAAAGGTCTATACCGTACGGGAGAGGATGCTCCCCATGGTTTGCGCCGCCTTGAGCTGTGCGTCGGTGGTGACGTGGGCGTAGGTGTCCAGCGTAAAACCCGCTGAGTAGTGGCCCAGCATGGAGGACACCGTTTTTACATCCACGCCGTTTTGGAGCGCCATCGTCGCGAAAGTGTGGCGCAGGTCGTGGAATCGTATCCGTGGCAGCCCCGCCCGTTTCAGCACCCGCTGGAGCATATGCAATATGCTGTCCGGTGACATAGGGCCTCCGCTTGGCGATGGAAATACCCATTCGCTGTTACCCACCTTGTTTTTCTGTGCCTTTAGAACGTCTATCGCGTCTGCCGACAACGGCAGTGTGCGGTAGGCATTTTTTGTTTTCAGCGGAGCTTCCACTACCTTACCGTTCTGCCGCGAGATGGCCCGTTGGATTTTCAGTATGCCATGCTGGAAGTCCACATCCGTCCACTTCAGTCCCAGTAGTTCCCCACGCCGCAATCCCGTGGCGAGGTCGAGGTAATAGAGCTCGTACACGCCGCTGTCCCTGGCCTCCCGGAAGAAGGCGCTGAGTTGGTCAGCGGTCAGGGTTTTCATCTCCTTATGTTCGACTTTCGGCAGGGCGCAGCCCTGTGTCGGATTGCGGGTTACCAACTTCTGCTCAATGGCGAGGTTGTACGCCGAGCCGATCATCTGGTGGATGTTTCGCACCGTTTTTGGAGCCAGACCTTTCGGCTTTTTCTTGGCCTCGACGCGGTCTACCCGGCCACCGTCCAGCAGGTGCTTGTAGAACCGCTGCAAGTCCAGAGATGTCAGGTCTGCCAGCGGAATGCTGCCGATCTGCGGCTTGATGTGGTTTTTCAGAAAGCCTTGCGAGGTTTTGAAGGTCGATGGGCGCAGCTTGATTTTTGCGTAGTTCTCCATCCAGACCTCCAGCCAACTCCCCACGGTGTAGGTCTTGGCCCGTCCGTAGTCGATACCCACATTTTCCTCGATGGCTTTTTTCAGTTTTTCTTTTACTTCCGCTTGCGTCTTGCCGAGGACGTTTTTGATGATGGCTTTTCCGGTTTCCGGATCGTGACCGACTGTGTAGCGGCCCTCCCATCGGCCATCCTTGCGCTTTCGGATATTGCCTTCTCCGTTTGCTCGTCGTTTTGGCATAAAATCGACCTCCTTTGTAACGGTACACAATACCGTAAAAGGTAGAGAAAAGCTATGGGAAAGCCACACTATTATCAGAAAGTTATCAATTCTCAACCGCCGCTTATCTTTGTTTATGGCGTAGCAAGATTTGAGCTGCTACGGAGACTTCCGCCGACTACAACGGTATAAAGCGTACCGATTTTCTATCAAAGCGCCGCCGCAAACCGTTGTGACACGGGGCTTTGCGGCGACTTTTCTCAAATTTAGCGTCAAACCGTTCTGGGAACCTCGAAAAAAGCGTCAATTTCCAAAACCCGCAAACCCTTGCGGCAGCTCGCACTGCGGGCTGCTGTGAATAGGCATTGGCGCGAAAAGCGCCAATGCCTTTCTCCTGCCCCGAAATCGGCGCACCAAAAGCTTGCTCAAATCCGCCCAAAATCGGCGCGAAATCCCTCTCTGGGGCCAGGGATGCGCCCCTCCATCGAAAGAGGCCACACAGCGGCTCACAAGGGCAAACACGGGGTACTTCTGCGCAGAGGTCTTGAGGGGTAACACAACAAACCGGAGGAAGCGGATGTGCGCGTTTACAGCGTGCGTCCGCCTCCTCCGGCGTCGCGGCCCCGCTGGGCTGCGCTGCTCTGTTTGCAACTTGGTGATGTTGCTGTTCTTTCACTCTGTGCGCAGTACTTTCTGAACGTACGAGGCGTGGGTGGTATCACTACCCTCGGTGCGCTTTGCGTGTTCTCGAAACGCTGGACGACCGCTTGTCAAAGCGGCTCATTTGTCGTTTTCTGCGGTCGGACGGCCATCATTGATTCCAGTGGCGTAAAATTTGACCCAACCCATAATCTTGAGAATTTCAAGATTATCTTGATTTTCTTAATTACCTGTGGTATGGTGGTCTTATTAGAAATCAAACCATTACACAGGAGTTATTATGTCGGTAAATTATAAAAAGCTCTGGAAGCTGATGATCGACAAAAATCTCAGCAAAACTGAATTGACGCATTTGGCTGGGATCAGCACTAACGCTATGGCAAAGCTGGGGCGCAACGAAGATGTTCGGGTGAATGTGCTGGAAAAGCTCTGCACCTCACTGGACTGCAAGCTGGACGACATTGTCGAATTTGAAACTGAACAGAAGAAGTAACTTGAAAGGAAAGGGCGTGACAACATGGCCTATAGTGCCGAACTCTATGTGCACGACTTGGACAGACCATCCGCAGAAGAACCTGTGTGTTTTACAATTTGCTGGCTCGACTGGATTCTTACTTTATGCCGTTGATCTACCAGATGAACGACATCGTAAAAGCAGAGGGCGATGATTACAGTTGCTACAGTGCAGATTCCAAAAAGATAATTGCATCCTGCGCCAGTGTGGCTGTGAGTATCAAATCCGTTTTGGACACGCCGCTGCTGACGGATGACGGACTGCTGACAGACGCTTCGGAGGGAACTGCAACAAATATTGAGGGTTTTTTGAAAAACATGAGGATTCCTCTTTGACCCACTTTTGACCCAGAACGGAACCGGAGCAGGCAGGGCTGGACGGAAACAATGGAAAATCCGCCGAGTGAACGGCGGTAAAAAGCACAAATCGGAGCCGAAATGACTCCGATTTACCCTTGAGACAACCTACGGACCAGAAGGCCGGGGGTTCGAATCCCTCACGGCGTGCCAAAAAGCCTCGTACCAAGCGGTACGGGGCTTTTTGTTATCCACAGAAGTCAACAGGAGGTCTGTTATGCGAATCATCCGAGAAAAAACCGCCGCCGTCTGCGTGGACTATCAGGAGCGTATCCTGCCCGCCATGACCGATCCCGAAACGCTGCTCCAAAACACCGTAAAGCTGCTGAAGGGTCTGCGGGTGCTGGGCGTCCCCGTGTACCTGACGCAGCAGTACACCAAGGGTCTGGGTGATACCGTGGCCCCCATCCGGGAGGCCGCCGGCACATCGGAGCATCTGGAAAAGCTCACCTTCAGCGCTTATCCCCAGCTGCGGGAGAAGCTGCTGCCCCCGGAGCAGCAGCCCTATGTGCTGCTCTGCGGCATCGAGAGCCACATCTGTGTGCTCCAGACCGCCATGGACCTGAAGGCCCACGGCTACCAGCCGTATCTGGTCGCCGACTGCCTCTCCAGCCGCAAGCCCGCCGACCACCGGATGGCACTGGAGCGGGCCAAACAGGAGGGTATCCTCCTCACCACCTGCGAGGCCACCCTCTTCGAGCTGCTGGCCGCCGCCGGCACCCCCGACAGCAAGGCCATCCAGAAACTCATCAAGTGACAGAGCATAGATCAACAGAACACAATATAAGAAAAGCGTGGGACGCCCTCCGGCGTCCCACGCCTTTGCCTATCCCACCGGGATATCCACAATGCCGATGCCCCGTCGCAGGGCGTATTCGATGGTGCGCCGGGTACCGCCGGGAAGCCCGTCGTGTACGGCGATCAGCAGCGAGGCGTGATCCACCATGTACCGGTTGCGCCGCTGCATACAGCCGGGGCTGTACTGCTGCTGCACCATCGTCTCATAGTCGCAGGCCGCCACCAGCCGCTGCCACCGCAGCCGCTGCTCCGCCGGCCACCCCTCCGCCTGCGAGGGACACGGGATGGCCGCCTCCACCGTCACGTCGCCGTGCAGCTGCCGCAGCGCCAGCGCCAGCTCGCAGAAATACAGGTCGCACCCTTGGGCCATGCCGCAGATATAGTGGCGATAGCCCCGCTCGTAGGCCGCCTCCATCTCGTTCCACAGCCGCTCCTTCAGCGCAAGACACCGGCGATCTCCCTCATCGTCGCCCCACGGCAGCTTACCGGGCCGATGGCCGGAAAAACAGCAGCTGATCGGTCTGGCTCGCATGGCGTTCCCTCCTTCCCCCTTTGGTTTCCGTTTCATTATAGAACATATTTTCTATTTTGTAAAGCCCAAAAAACCGGAGGACAGCTCCCGCCGCCCTCCGTCATTTCACTTCTGTTCCTCGTACAGGGCCTCCAGCACACGGGCATAGAGATGCTCCGGGTCCTTGCGAAACCGCTCCGCCAGATCCTTGGCCATCTCCTCCGTGGCCACCATCAGCTCCAGCTGCATCAGGCTGTCCACATCGTCGCTGAGCTTTAATTCCACGGTGTAGGTGCCGTTTTCCCGTGGGATGGCCTTCCCCTGCACCTGCGCCTGCCGCAGCAGCTCCTTGTTGTATTCCTCGATGTTCCTGTCCGTCCGCAGCCGCACGGAATAGGGCAGGCTGGACTCGCAGATGGCGCTGTTTTTCAGCCCCTTGGGGGTGATGGCGTACCGCCCCTCCTCCGTCAGGCGCAGATGCTCCGTCTGCACCAGATCGTTCAGACACTCCGAAAAATCGAAATAGTCAATGCCGTCGTCGCACATGGTCAGCTCCTGCATCCCCTCCAGCGGCAGCGGCTCCGACACACGGGCGGCAATGTACAAAATGAGAAACTTGATCTCCAGCTTGTCACGGATAAATCCGACTCCCATTGGATCACGTCCTTTCGGCTTTTCTATACACCCCTATTATAATGAAAAATTTCCGATTTGTACAGAGGTTTTTCCCCTCCTCGCCTGCATTTCCCGCACCCCGCCGGGCCGGACGCATAGACTGGATTGAAAGGGCGATGCCCTTGAGTACTTAAATAGGAGGTTTTTCTATGCCTGAAAACGGTATGCCCGGCCCGGTCTGCGATCTGAGCAGCGTGCGTGAGGCCGTCTGCATCCATACCCATAAGATCTTCGACTCCTGCCGTGACAAGGACTGCGTGGAGGATCTGCGCTTTTACCCCACGGCATCGGCTCAGGAGGTGCTGTCGGCCTGCCAGATGGTGCGGGGCGGCACGGCGGAGCTGCTCTACGTCTATACTGACGTGGAGCCCGTCACCTTCAACCGGGGGTTCTACTCCATCGATATGCGGTTTTTCTACCGGGTCACTCTCCAGGTCGGCACCGGCACTCCCCGCTGTACCGAGGCGGAGGGCCTGTGCGTCTTTGACAAGCGGGTCATTCTCTTCGGCAGCGAGGGCAGCGCCAAAATTTTCTCCTCCGACACGGTGCTGGACGATCTGGATATCCCCGGCTGCCGCCGCAGCAACCTGCCCACGGCGGTGGTGGAGGCGGTGGACCCCATCGTGCTGGACGCCCGTGCCGAGGACCGCTGCA
>OLVZ01001761.1_pt1 | contig 17570 bp, 8 predicted proteins | sample 1673341 | NCBI WGS metagenome assembly OLVZ01 (sample SAMEA3178944, study PRJEB25190) | human gut metagenome | biome: human gut; feature: human-associated habitat; material: faeces | place: Austria | collected 2013 | reverse complement strand
CAGAAGTTCCAGGTTCATCATGTTGTCAATGATAACCGGACATTCCCAGCCTCTTTCACTTTGCCAGCTATTGCCTTTTACATCCCAGCTTTGAATGACTCCGGCATTAGGGCGAAAACGGGTACAGAGTGATTTGGCTGCCTGTATCATTACGTTTTTATATGCAGCTGTATCGGGAGCGAGCCTTAGGCCGTTACCAAAACTGCAATTAATGATGAATCCTATATCGTGATGCCAGGTCAGGTGCTCGGCCGGGCGAATGGCTTCAGTATATTTTCTGGCCAGTGGAAGATAGCTGGTGTCACCTGTCAGTTCGTACAGATACCAGATGCTACCGGGAAAAAATCCACTGCGCCAATCGGCATATCCGCAGTAATATACAGATCCATCTCTATTGAGAGTTACAGGATTGAGACATTTTCCGCTTGCTTCGATGGTGTCGATGGCCAAACCAAGTTGTGCTTTGGCAAATTCTACATTCTCTGTTATAAAAGACGGTACTGTGGGTTTGTGGTTTGAGCAAGCCACACATATCATTGCGCAGGCTGCTCCCAATAAAGGTTTTAAGTTCATGTTTTATTGTTTTTTTATGATAAAAGAATAATTTCCTGTTTTATAGATGTTTGTTGCTGTGAGTGTAATGCGATAAATCGATTTACCCCATACATTGGATAGCCGGGGATCTGTTAATGGAATTGTTTCTGTTTTCACATCGAACAGTTGTTTATCATATTCTATAAAGGCTTTCTTTCCTTTTACTTCCAATTGAATTTTTCCCGGTATTTCCGTATTCACTTGCCCCCATGTCATGAAATTGATTTGATTAGGCTGTTTGGCTGTTGTCAGACGGAAAGAGTCTGAAATCCGTAATTGCCCTTTCTGAAGTGAATAGGAACGTATCCATGATTCCACTTCTGCTTCGGCCGGATAGGCTGTCGCTATATTGGCTGTGAATGTGTTTTTCCTCTTGTCAGCTTGTACTTGTGTTGCTTTATATGTTGCTCCGTGTTTCTGAGGGACGCCATTAATCAGGGGGAGATTGTGATAGTTGCTCTGCATAGTCCAAATGGTGTAGCGATCCTTGCTGAATGTCTGGCGTGTATAGGTCCCTACTCCGGCATCAATAAGAAAAGGAGTTTGGTCTATCCAGAAAGAGAAGGTACCTGCGTCATTATGATTATGGCTCTCGTCGTTATATCCTCCTTTAGCGGCCAGAAAGTTTCCTTTATTGTCAGTTATATAGCAGAATTCGGTTTCCGGATACCAGGAATAGCCGGGAGCCTGATAATCTGCACTCATTCCTTCCAGTTCTTCACGGGAGAGCAAGGTTTGGAACAGACGGAAAGGGTCACCGGAAGGAATACCGTCCTTATCAAAAAGACTCTTGAGATAAGCAGCATAGTTCATCATAAGAGGGCTTTCGACAGCTTTCCCATACCTGAAAATGAGATCGGCATCCCCTCCTCCTTTGGCAGAAGCATCGGCAAAGTTGACCACCCAGCCGTTCCCCACATAAGAGCGGGCGATATATTCACCCATATTCTTAATGATAGGCTGGTCGAATACGGAGACTTTACCGCCTGTCCCGTCAGAAAGCATCTGCAGATAATCGTACATCTTTCCAGCAGCATGTCCCCAATAGGAAGGACCTTCTTCGCAACCTCCGTCTCCATGCGTATAATTAATGAAATGATCCACGGAAGTCATCGTCCGGTAAACCGCTTTTGCCAATTTATCCCGATCATTCTCAAGCAGGAAGAAACATTGCAGCACATTGAAGTTACACCACGGATTCCAGTTATTCACCAATCCGCCAGGCTTCAGGTTGAACGCCATCCACCAGAAATGATCTTCATTCATATAGGTATCGAGGATGCGGACCTGTAATTCATGCCGCAGCCTTTTTGAAATCAAAGGATTTACCTTATCGAACGAAGGTTTCAGGTAATAATAAATCCAAGACAACTGGGAAGCAAGATTTCCTGAACCCAAATCAATCACATGTTCTTCATAGCTCGGAAAGCATCCTCCGACCTTCTGTAATCCCAAATGGGCCGACAATGCCCAGCTCGTCATTTCACAACTTGCAAAAACACCATTGATAATCTGATCGACAAAGCGTCCCTTCCCTTCAGCCATCTCGGCCATGAACAGACTTCCGAGTGCGGAATTGTTTTTACCGAACGGACTCTCCATAATCGCCCGGTCACCACTTCGTCCGAACTCCAGATAATCGGTCGCTTTCACAACCTTCCACTCATAATCCAGATAACTTTCTCCTTTCCGGATATACTTTTCTTTATAATCACCGAGGAGTTTATCCCAACCGGCCCGGTCAGAATAATCAGGATACGGCACCCACTTCTGCTCCATTATCAACGCGGATTTGACTTTCTCAAAATCGGCCTCTTTTTGCAACAAGTCGCGTTTTTCATACGCGTGCAAGTGTGCAACTGTCCAAAGCAACAGGCACACGATTGTGATGAATCGTTGTGTTCTCATAGGTATTATTTTTCAATATCGCAAAAATAGAGGTCCCCTCTATGAGAAAGAGACATATTCATCCAATTCATGTGCACGGATTGTCCAAAAGCGGAAATTTAAGGTGTTTCCTGCCACATTATAATTCTCATCCTCCAAAACCGGAACCTTGCATTTTTCTATATGCACCTTTCACAAAAGAGTATTTTTATCGTAGTTCTTCAAGAACTATGGCGTTTCGCCATCATCCGCGAATTGCCTTCACCGCTTATGTTTGCCTTCATCAGAGACCAGGTCGGCCTCGGAAGATGCTATATTAAGTGACAATGGGTATGTTTCTGTTGTCAAACAGCCTGGTCATAGACCTTTTGCCTTTAGTCGAATACCTTTTCGACCAAGGTCAAAAGCCTTTTCGACACTGGTCAAAAACCTTTTCGCCCTTAGTCGAAAAGGTAAGGAGTGGTAGTAATAGCTGTTAATGCCTGTGTATTTGTTTATTAATCAATATTGTAGTCTCCTTGTTTTTCACTTAATTATATAGATGTGAAACCGAGAGGAACATGACCAACCCAAATCAGGACGAGACAGAGTGAAGGCAAATTTTTGAGGTGAAGGCAGTCCGGATATCTGCCATCACCCTTGTATGACATGACAATCAAAAGGTATCAAAGACGGGTGAAGCTGAATCGGAAATCCATGTTGAACTATCATGATGATAAATCATCATTTATGATTCATATCTGCCAAACTATGAGAATTTGCCTTAGCTGTATCGTTTTTACACTTCAATGTATACCTATGTGAATATTACAAACTGAATTCTAAATAAATATATTGCCAATTAAGCTTAATTTATATGTTATACAAAACATGCAAATCACAATATGTTAATATATAGACATTTAACACATTGCTAAAAACTCACCGTTGGAAGATTAGTGCATATCAAATGGATAAAAATATACATTCATACACATTATTAACATCTAAATTTGCAACGTTTTCATCATAGTTCTTGAAGAACTTAGATCAGTAACACACTTTTGTGAAAAACACAATTGAAAAAACACAAAGTGCCTATTTAGAGAAATGAGAATTATTATCAATTTATTAATCAATCTGGTGTTATTATGACAAAAGATTTTAAACGCTTTTATGTATCGAGAGCGATGTTCCTGGGAGCTACTATGTTCCTGGCATCAATCGGAATGGCCTCCGCTAATCCTTCTACCGATACGTTTGGCTCAAATGAGCCGAATCCTGTTGTAGCTTCTCCTCAACAGGCAAAACACACTATTAAAGGTGTGGTAGAAGATCAGTTTGGACCTATTGCAGGTGCAAACGTGGTGGAAAAAGGGACAACTAATGGAACTATTACCGATATGGATGGTAATTTTTCTCTTGAAGTCGCGCCTAACTCTATTTTAATTGTTTCATTTATCGGATACAAAGAACAACAGATTCCGGTAAATAGCCAGAAAACCGTTACTATCAAACTTACTGAAGACTCACAAGCATTGGAAGAAGTCGTAGTTGTAGGTTATGGTACGCAGAAAAAAGTTAACCTGTCTGGTTCTGTTACATCCGTTAATGTCAGTGAAATGGCAGAAAGCCGCCCGTTGACAAACATTTCAACAGCTTTGGCCGGTACTGCTCCCGGTGTGCAAATCACGTCCAGCAACAATATTCCGTCCAATAATGGAGATGCAGATATTAAGGTGCGTGGTCAGGGTACTTTGAACAACTCTTCGCCTCTGGTCATTATCGACGGTGTGGAAGGCAGCCTGAATAGTGTCAGCCCGCAGGATGTCGAAACAGTCAGTGTCTTGAAGGATGCGGCTTCATCTGCGATCTATGGTTCCCGTGCAGCCAACGGTGTTATCTTGATTACGACTAAATCCGGTAAATCCGGTAAAATGAAGTTGGATTATACGGGTTATGTGTCTTTCCAAACGTTGGATAAGCCTTATGATGTAGTTTCCGATTATGCAAGCTATATGGAGTACCTGAATGAAGGTATGACCAATAGTAATAAGCCGGCTCCTTTCTCTCAGAATGTGATCAATCTTTGGCGTGAAAAATCGAAAGATCCGAACGGATTGAACGAATATGGCATGCCTAACTATCTGGCTTACCCGAACAGTGACATTTTTGATGTCTATGAAACAGGTGTTTCTCATCAACATAATCTGTCTGCATCCGGCGGTTCAGAGAAGATTACCTATTACACCTCGTTCAATTATCTGAATAATCCGGGTATCCTTGAAAATTGTGGCTATGAGCGCTTTAGTCTCCGTGCGAATATTGATTCTCAAATTAAAGATTGGTTGAAGTTGGGAGTTAATCTAAGTGGATATACCGCAAATACGACACCTGTCAGCGAAAATATCAAAGATATTTATACTTATGGTTTAACTGGTGGAAATCCGGGTATTGCATATTTGGATGATCAAAACAGATTAGGTATCAATGCAAATGCGGAAGACGATCCTCAAAATGCAACGAACAATCCTTATAATCGTCTGAGAAACACGACTGGTAATGTCCAGACAAATACATTGAAAACCCGTTTGTATGCCATTCTGACGCCATTGAAAGGTTTAACGATTCAAGGTTCTTATACTTATGATTATTATGATAAGTTTAAAGAGAGCAAACCTAATTTTGTTCCGATGTATAACTTCCAAACGAATACTTTATATACAGACGGAGTGGGACAAACCAGCATTTATAATTATAATGAAAAGACTTTCAGAAACTTTATGGATGCGACTATACGATATGAACGAAACTTCTTTGATGATCGTTTGAGTACGAACTTGATGGTCGGAGCCAGCCAGGAACAGTATAAACGCCAATATTTCAGTGCAACACGCAAAGATCTTATTGATCCATCATTGGGTGTGATCGACGGTGCAATCGGTGAATCTTCTTCAACCGGTAATATTACAGAATGGGCTATGCGTTCTTACTTCGGACGTCTGAATTTAGGATGGGACGACAAATACTTGTTTGAAGCAAACTTACGTGCAGATGGTTCTTCGCGTTTTCTGGCTGATAACCGGTGGGGGTATTTTCCCTCTTTTTCTGCAGCATGGCGTATCTCTGAAGAAGAATTCATGAAAAATATCAGTTGGTTGGATAACTTGAAGATCCGTGCTTCATACGGTTCACTGGGGAACAACACGTTAGGCTCTAACCGCGATAACGATGGCAACTATACTTCACAATCTTTGTATGCACAAACGAACTATGTCTTGGCTCGTGCAGTGGCAATGGGATTGTCGCAAACTGCTATCGCGAATGCAGCCTTGACATGGGAAACTACTTATATCACAAACGTCGGTCTTGACTATAACGTTTTAGGAAACCGTCTGTCCGGAAGTATTGAATTCTTTAACAAGAAGACGGATGGAATCTTGATCGACCTTCCTGCCCCGATGGTACACGGTAATGCTACCATCCCCAAGCAAAACGCAGCGCAAGTAACCAATAAAGGTCTTGAATTCTCTGCAAACTGGAGTGACAGAGCTGGTAAAGATTTCTCTTATAACATCGGATTCAACTTTACCTATATCAAAAATAACGTGGATAAGTTCAAAGGGGATGATCCTTCTTATGATGGCGCAAGAATGTTGAAGGAAGGCCTGCCTATCTGGTCGTTGTATGTTCGCGAAGTAGATCGTATTGTTCAGACAGATGAAGACTTGGCTTTGGTACAGTCTATGTTGGATAATCCGGATGTGAAAGGTAAAGTTGTATTCCCATATGGAACCCCGCAAAAAGGTGATATCCTTTACAAGGATTTGAATGGTGACGGTTTGGTAAATGATGACGACCGTGTTGTTGTCGGTAATGGTAAAAACCCGACATTCACATATGGTATGAACTTGGGATTCAATTGGAAAGGCATCGATTTCTCTGCTCTGCTCCAGGGACAAGCAGGTATAAAAGATGTATATCTGAGTGCCCTGTATAAATCAACAGTCCGTCAGGGCTATCAGTTGAACGCTGATATAATCGAAGGACGTTGGTACGAAGGCCGTACAGATGCGAAATATCCCCGTCTGTTGGACTATAGTGATACGCGTAATGAGCAATATTCTGATTTTTGGGTGGCAAGCAAAGCTTATCTGAAAATACGAAATATTACGTTGGGATATACATTGCCTTCGGCATGGACAAAAGTTGCCTATATGGATAGAGTCAGAATCTACGGTAGTTTGGAAAACTTCTTTACATTCACAAAGTGGAAAGGATATGATCCTGAAATCGACGGCATTACATATCCGACAATGCGACAAGCCGTAATCGGTGTCAATGTAACATTCTGATCATGTTTGTTGAATTTATAAACAGAATTATAAGATGAAAAAATATATTATGCCTTTTTTAGCAGCACTCTTGGCATTGACAAGCTGCTATGATTTAGACAGGGCTCCTTACGACCAGTTAAGTTCTTCAACCTTCTGGCAGACAGAGGATCAATGTAAGTCTGGTTTGATGGGGGTTTATGCGTCCCTAAAAAATACTGATTTGTATGGCAAGATGTTCATGATTGACGTGAATTCTGATGTTGCCGTTGGTTATGACCAGTATGAAGCTCTTCAATTGGGTACTTGTACACCACGTACCGGCTTCTTGAATGGCAAATGGCAGAACGGTTACAATGCCGTCCAGCGTGCCAATCTGGCTATTCGCAGCATTGGTGAAGCACCCATTGCCGAAGACGCAAAAAACAAAATGTTGGGGGAAGCCCATTTCTTACGTGCGTTGATCTATTTCCATCTGATGGACTATTTCGGAGGGCTTCCTTTGTATGACGAGACAACAAACCTGGAACAGGATTTCAACAACTTGATGAAACCCAGAAGTTCTGCAGAAGAAACACGGGCGTTTATTATCAGTGATCTGGAAAAGGCTCTGAATTCAGGGCTGCCTGACAAATGGGATGATGCTAACTATGGCCGTGTGACATTGACAGCTGTCCAGGCATTGCTCGGCAAGGTGTATCTTTATAATAAGAACTACGAAAAGGCTATTGAAAATCTTGAAAAGTCAACAAACGGGCACGAACTGTACAGTAATTTTGCAGATCTGTTCAACCTGACTGGCCATACAAGTTCTGAAATGATTTTCTCCATTATCAATTTGGGAGGTACAGGCAATGACTATGGTATGCCATTGTGTTTCTATGCCGGTACTCGTAATTCTTACGGTAGCTGCTGGAATAATACGTTACCTTCTGTCAACCTGGTGGATATGTACGAATACAAAGATGGACGCCCGTTTGATTGGGACGAATTGTTTCCTGGTTATACGACAGATAACCAGGTTCGTGAACGAGTATTCAGATGCACAGTCGATGATGCCGGTGCCGAAATTCTGGACAGACCGGTCGAAGCGGACAAAGTATTGGAGATGTGGAACCAGCGCGATCCGCGTTTGATGGCTACGGTTATTGCTCCTTATACTACTTATCTGGGATGGAATCGTAATGAGGAGCGTCTAATGACATTCATCTTTGCAAAGAACCAGAAAGGTGATGTTGTGGCAGTAAATGAAAATAATGGTTTCATGCGTAATAATAAAGGGGGTTGGGAAACTTATTTCTGGAGAAAATTTGTTCCCGAAGGTGACTGGAACGGAGCTATTACGAACCGTGAACATACACCTGTCAACTTTCCGATCATCCGTTTGGCGGACGTTTATCTGATGTTGGCCGAATGTTACAATGAAATAGGGAATCAGCCAAAAGCTGTCGAATATATCAATAAAGTCCGTGCCCGTGCCGGCATTGCTTTGTTGAATAGCGGTCCTTCTTATCTGGCTGCAAATAGCAAGGATGAAGTGTTCCAGCGTATTTTCCGTGAAAGAGCTTATGAATTAGCCGGTGAAGGTATTCGTGACAGCGATTTGCGCCGCTGGAAATTATCCCATACTTTATTAAACCGTGAAGAATACGGTATCACCGGTAAACGGTTGTTGACGCGTGTATTCCGTGAAAATCGCGATTATCTGTGGCCGATTCCTGCTACTGAAATCGAAATAAATGGATCTTTAGAACAAAATCCGAACTGGTAATAGTTTTTTAAGATTTTTAGAAGTTACTTTTGTGAAGGGTTCGGCCTTTCCGAAAGTAACTTCGTTTTTTTGTATAATCTGATATCATATTAATATTATGTATAAACGCAATCTTATTTTGACAGGTTTGGCCGTTACGGCTTCTATAAATGTTTGGTCACAACAGAAAACGAATCACGACAGACAAAATATTTTGTTTATCGTTTGCGATGACCTTCGCCCAGAGTTGGGCTGTTATGGCCGGAAGCAGATCAAGTCTCCGAATATTGATCGATGGGCGACACAGAGTGTATTATTTGACCGGGCGTACTGCAATATTGCTGTCTCCGGAGCTTCCCGCGCAAGCCTGTTAACCGGATTGCGTCCGACAAAAAATCTGTTACAGGCTTGGAATGCCCGTACCGATGTGGATGTCCCTGACGCAGTTACCATACAGAAATGTTTTAGAGACGCCGGATATATAACGATCGCAAACGGAAAGATTTATCATCACCAGGATGAGGCTTCCATGAAATATTGGGATGATGTCATGCCTCCCGTGCCTGGTACGGCAATGGGATATCATTCGGATGAAAACTTGGCTTTAATGCAGAAACAGCAAAAAACAGGCAAAGGCCGACGCGGGTATTTTTATGAGCATGGAGATTTTCCTGAAAAGGACTATCTGGATTGGCAAATCGCTGATAAAAGCATACAGGATTTGAAAAAACTGAAAAAGCAGGAAAAGCCTTTTTTCCTTGCCGTAGGATTTATTCGTCCTCATTTGCCTTTTGTTGTGCCTCAGAAGTATTGGGATATGTACGACCATTCTAAAATTGAGATTCCTGAGAATTATATATTAAAACCTGGAAACAATATCCCGGAACGTGCTTTGACTAATTGGTCCGAGTTGAGAGCCTATAGCGGTATCCCGGAACAGGGACCGTTGGATGAAGAGACTGCCAAATTAATGATACATGGTTACTATGCTTCTGTCTCTTTTGTGGATGCACAGATCGGTCGGCTGTTAAAAACCCTGAAAGAAGAAGGACTCGATAAAAATACGACTGTCGTATTGATTGGAGATCATGGGTGGAATTTGGGAGAACATGGTACTTGGTGCAAACATAGCATTATGAATACCTGTTTGCATTCGACTCTTATAATCAATTCTCCTGAAATAAAAACACCACACCGTTGTGAACAAATTGTGGAATTTGTCGATTTATATCCGACCATGTGCGATGCTGCCGGAATCGAACGGCCTGCTCAGTTGGAAGGGACCAGCCTGCTTCCTTTGTTAAAATCACCGGAGGCGAAAACAAAGGGGTATGGGGTTTCCCGTTGGGCAAACGGTTTCACTTTTATACAGGATCAGTATTTTTATACAGAATGGAGGGACAAAGACGAACGGATCATAGAACGGATGTTATTTGATCACTCGAATGATGGAGATGAGAATTATAATGTGGCAGGAAAAGAAGAGAATAAAGCGATTATAGAAGAGTTAAGCAAAAAGCTATTGGAGAATAGGGGGGATAATTATGAAAAATAAAAGTTGCTACTTCTATTTAAGTAATTTGATTATATTCTCCTTACTAGGATGTAAAACACAAAAATCAAGTACTCCTAACGTCATCTACATCTTTCCAGACCAAATGCGTAACCATGCGATGGGTTTCTGGAGAGAGGCGGGATTCCGGGATGCGGTGAATTTCGAGGGAGATCCGGTGCATACGCCTAATCTGGACCGGTTTGCGAAAGAATCTGTTGTGCTGACTTCGGCCATGAGCAACTGCCCGCTGAGCAGTCCGCACCGGGGAATATTGTTAACGGGGATGTATCCGGAACATAGCGGAGTACCTCTGAACTGTAATGCCAACCGCCCGATCAGTTCATTGCGCGAAGATGCGACCTGCATTAGCGACGTGTTCAGCCAAGCCGGATATAACTGTGCTTATATCGGGAAACTGCATGTCGACTGCCCGACTCCCAATGACCCGGAACGTCCCGGAAAATATGTGGAAGACCGTGTTCCGGCTTGGGATGCCTACACTCCGGCAGAACGCCGGCACGGTTTCGACTATTGGTATTCGTACGGGACCTATGACGTGCACAAGCATCCGCACTATTGGGATACCGAAGGCGTCAAACACGAGATAAACGAGTGGTCGCCCGCACATGAGGCGGATAAAGCAATCTCCTACTTACGGAATGAAGGAAACGTGCGGGACCCAAATAAACCGTTTTTTATGATGGTCAGTTTCAATCCGCCTCACAGTCCGTATGCCTCATTGGAAGATTGCATGGAAGAAGATTACAACTTATACAAAGACCTTCCGTTGGACAGCCTGCTGATTCGCCCGAATGCAAACCGGGAAATGAAAAAAGCACCATCCGTACGTTATTATTTTGCATCGGTGACAGGTGTCGACCGGGCTTTCGGACGAATACTGGACGAACTCAAAAAACAGGGATTGGACAAGAACACCCTCGTTATTTTCTCTTCCGATCATGGAGAAACCATGTGCAGCCAAAATACGGACGATCCCAAAAACTCACCTTATGTAGAAAGCATGAACGTCCCGTTCATAGTTCGTTTTCCTGGAAAAGTAATACCTCGGATCGACAGCGAACTATTGTTGTCTTCTCCTGATATCATGCCGACCATACTCGGACTGTGCGGTCTGGAAAAACAGATTCCGGCCACTGTGGAAGGGCGGAATTATGCGGGACGTTTTACAGGAAAGGATTCTTCCGTCCCTTTGCGTCAGGGAGCCTTGTACATCAAAAATATCGATGGGGAAAAGGATGCCGATGGAAAAGTCATTTCTTATTTTCCGGTGTCGAGAGGGATCAAAACACATCAATATACCATGTCGCTCACAATCGACCGAAAGACAAAAGAACTCAAGGACATCCTTTTGTTTAATGACCTGGAAGATCCGTATCAGATGCAGAATCTCCCTTGGCAGGAGAATAAGGGAATCGTATCCGACTTATGCAAACAGATGATCCCCTTACTGAAAGAAGCAGACGATCCGTGGTATAAAGAACAAATACTGAAAGAGCTGATCCCTTACGGGAAGGAATAAAAAAAGGGGAATGTCAAAAAAAGAAATCTCTCTCTTGTCGGGGGATTAATTCCCGACAAGAGAGAGGAATTTTGGCACCTCCCTTAAAAATTCTAACTATTATTATTTCACCGTCCAGACCACCTTATCATTCACTGGATTCTTCTTTTGGGTGGAACGGGCCTCTATCGTATTCTCCCCATCCTGCAGAGCAACCCCTTTCCACTCGAATGTCGCATATTCATCCGGCTTCTGCCGGCCGAGGCTTTTTCCGTTTACAAACAATTCGACTTCTGGTTGATTAGAAAAGATCATGATGTCCGTAACAGCCAAGGAACGGTCGCGGTGGCGGCGGTTCGTGATGTAAACAAATGGTTCCTCGGTATTCCAGTTTGCCTTATAGAAATAGAAAGCATCTTTTTTCACCTTGCGGTCGAAAGTCACCAGCCCTTTGTCATTGATACCGGGACGATCGCCTTCCACACGATGAGCCGCACCGAAATCAAACAGGTTCCAAATGAAAGAACCCCAGACGAACGGACGTTCCGCCAATGCTTTCCAGTTTCCGATATGATAATAAGTCTGGTAATTCTCCGGATGCCACCAACCGGAAGCAATCCCCCGTTTCACGGAATCCTGCTGATGGTAGATGCTCGCCCCTGCCCCATATTCACTGATGGCAATCTTATACTCCGGATGTGCCTTATGATTGGCATCCAGCCATTTCCCCATATCGGAAGGAGAACCGCCATACCAACCGAAATACTGGTTCCAGGCTATCACATCAGTCACCTTATTTATATCATCATCGTAAGAAAGGAAGCTGGCAGATGTTGTCAGGCGAGTCGGGTCCTCCTGATGGGCCAGGTCGTTCAATTCCTCGATATACTCGGTCGGATTGTCTCCGATGGTCTTCAACTCATTGAACAACCCCCAGAAACAGATCGACGGATGATTATAATGCTGGCGAATCAATTCTTTCAACTGCTCTTTCCCGTTCTCCCGGAAAGAAGGTTGGTTGATGTAGCCCTGGTCCTGGTATCCACCCGGCCCGATCTGCGGAATTTCAGCCCAGGTGACAATTCCGTATTTATCCATCAGGTCATAAAAGTAAGTCGCTTGCGGATAATGAGCCAGACGAACGGCATTAGCCCCCATCTCGACCATAATGGCCGCATCTTCATCGTGATGCATTTTATAAAGCGCATTTCCCCTTTCCGCCCGATCCTGGTGGCGGCATACTCCTTTCAGTTTCAGATGTTCCCCATTCAGAAAGAAACCTTTCTCGGCATCTACATGGTAATAGCGCAAACCTAACGGCTGTACGATCCTATCGATTATCTGGCCTTCGGAGAGAAGGGATATTTCGGCCTTATACATGAACGGATCTTTGCGGCCATTCCACAGATGGGGGTTTCGGATAGTCAGATCCATTCCGGTCGTAGCCCAGTCGTTGGCATCCACCGTGACTTTTATATCCTGCTGTTGGACAAGCTTGTCGTCCTCCCAGATCTTGATGTCCACTTTTACGGGTTGCACCTTCGCGCTTCCGTTAGAGACGAGCACTTTTGCCTTCACATCGGCCTGCTCTTTCGTCACTTTATTCTGAATCAGATAGACACCAGGAGAAGCATAGTCGGTGAGTGAGATATTAACCGGGTCCGTTATGATCAGATTCACATCCCGGTAAATACCTCCATAGAAATTAAAATCGCCGACTAAAGGCATGACGTCCTGCTGCAAGGCATTGTTGACCTTCACCAATATCCGGTTGTCGGCATCATATTTCACTTTATCGGTAATCTCGAATACAAACGCGCCATATCCGCCGCGATGTTCGCCGATATGCACATCATTAATAAAAACATTCGCTATTGTATTGACTCCTTCAAAACGCAGAAAGAGACGTTTGCCTTTCCATTCAGGTTTTACAAACAGCGTTTTGGTATAGTTACCCATTCCACGATAGTAATCCTGCTTGCCGGAAAGGGCATCGCCACTGTTCCAAGTATGGGGCAGGTTCACCCGTTCTTCACTTTTAAACTGTACCTGATGGGAAAAACGAAACATCCAGTTCTCGTTCAACAGGATTTCTTTACGCGTAGCAAAGGTTGAAGTGCTGATAAAAAAGAGTATCAGACTAAAGATCGTGTGTTTCATGTTTACAAAATTCTTTATTTACGAGCCAAAAGTAGGTGATTGGCGGCAGAAAGACAGGCACAATTTGTCTAATTGGATGGATAGATTTGTCCGAGAGCGGAAATTTAAGGAGAGGTTTATGATTTATGAATTCTGATTTATGATTTATTAGAAACCCATAAATCATAAATCAGAATTCATAAATTTCTACATTGCCTGTTCACCGCCACCGGCGTTATTGCCTTCTCCACCGCCTTTAGTATCGTCGTTGCTGATACCCCGGCGCACTTTCTTGATCTGGCCTTTCATCGTACCGAAACGGTAAGAGACGCTCAAACGGAACTCACGGGCATGACGCCAAGTAGTAGAACGGTCCACAAAACCTTCACCTGTCGTAGTCGATTCCATCTTCATGGTTTTCCAGAACGGGTTCTGTGCACCCAAAGAAACGGAGAGTTTCTTTTTCAGGAAATCCTTACTGATATTCAGACCTGCAAAGTAGAAAGGAGATTGTTTTCCCTGCAATTGAATCCACGGACTGAAATAACCACCATGCAAATTAATACGAAAATCTTTCGGCAAATTAAATTGTGTCCCTGCAAAGATTCGGCCAGCCACACCATCCTTTGTCAGTCCCAATGACTTTTTGCTGTCGATATTCGTATAATCCAACCCACCGTTCATATAGATACGGAACAGAGGAACCGGATTCCAACTGCCATACAGGAACAATCCGACCTGCTGACGTTTTCCCATATTTCCATAAGTGCTATAAGAAGCTCCGTTATATTGAGAAAGCGGATCGGATTCCGGGAAGTTGGCAATTATTGTATATCTTTCAATCGCATTATTAACAAATGTATAGCTCAAACTTGCATTTATACTGAACTTCTGTGCAAACTTACTAAAGTTGAAGTTCACATTATTACTCTTTTCCGAATCCAGATTCGGATTACCTTGCGAGATACGCTGCGGGTCGATGTTATTCAAATACGGATTCAGATACCAGATCCCCGGACGCTGGATACGCATATTGTATCCTAAACGTAACTGTGAAGACATGTCTAACTGGTAAGTCAATGTCGCATTCGGGACAACGTCAAAGTAATTTGTTTTGAAGTTTTCTTCCGGCGCCTTGGCAAACTCCGCATTCAAGCTGGTTCCTTCCGCACGGACACCTGCTTTAGCCCCGAATTTATTGAACTTGACCATATATCCCAAATAAGCGGAATAAATATGCTGAGTATGACGGAAGTCACTATTACGCTGCGAAATATCCTGCCAGACATTTAAAGAATCCTTCACCTGTTCCAATGTATTACTCTTGCTCTGGCGATTTATATATTTCACACCGGCTTCCAATGTCTGATCTTTAAACAAAGGAGTCGTATAATCGACCTGTGCCGTGTGTTCCGTCGTTGAAGCATCATTAATATTCCAGTTAGGATAGCGGTAAGCCTGGCTATAAACCCCTTCCAGATCTTCAAGCCGGGAATGCCCTTCATTGTCATTGGGGGATTGGCTGAAGCGGTAGGACAAAGTCAGCAATTCATCCTTCTTACTGGTTGAATGCTGGAAATCGACATTGACATCTGTAGAGCCGAATGTTCCTTTTGAATCCGAATAACGTTTATAAGAATACATCGTTGTCGGTTCCCCATTTGTCAGATCGGTCCGATTGACCTTATCCGCAATCAATTCGGAGAGATTAGTTGATTTTCCCCGGAACAAATTGACACCTACACTTAATAAGTTCAACGTATCGATCTCATAGCTACCTTCCAAATAACCGTATTGGAACGGCCCTTTGTTTTTGCTGCGTCCATGCTCATTCAACAAAGAAGACGGACGGGTAAAAGTCTCGTCACCCTGCTGGTATTTCGCTTCTTCCTCATCTCGCATCGAATAGGTATCATTCCAGGGGGAATTACGGTAGTTATAGCCATAATTCGCAGTAATACCGAACTTTCCTGCCTTCATCGAAACATAACCACCGCCACCAAAGCTACCCAGCGTACTGGCATTGGCACGAATCGTTCCCGTATATCCTTGCAATGCGTTCTTGGTCGTAATGATATTGATAATACCTCCAACCCCTTCTGCATCATACTTGGAACCAGGATCGGTAATGACCTCGATGTTCTTGATCGAGCTGGCCGGCATACTTTTCAATACATCGGATGCGTTGTCGCCACTCAATAAATTGGAGGGTTTGCCATTCATATAGATTTTATAATTGGAAGATCCTTTCAACTGGATTTTATCCTCGCCATCCACCGTGACCATCGGAACCTTACGGAACATTTCCAACGCATTGCTGGTTTTAGCTTCCGGGTCGTCTTCCAGGCTATAAGTCAATTTATCGACTTCCACCTTCACCAACGGCTTTTGGGCTGTTACGGTAACCTCTTTTAACTGCTGCGTATCGTCATGCATAAACAACTTACCGAAATTCACGACTTTCTTGCTCTCCGACAATGTAAATGTTTTCTTGGCAGGCACTTTCCCTAAAGATTCCATTGTCATCACATACTTACCCGGCTTGTTCATCGTTGCCGTAAACTTGCCATCATCATCACAAGCCAACAATTTCACAGGATTCTGCGGTGCGGAAGCCAAAGCTATCCTCAACGTGGCATAAGGTACGGACTCATTGGATAGAGAGTCGACTACTTGGCCCTTAATTGTAAAGGCGGCTGATCCACCTCCGGTTTGCGCAAACACTGACGCAGACACAAATAGTATCAGCATTAAGTAGAGTAGTTTTTCTTTCATTAAATTTGAGAATTTAGATATTATCGATTATACATTCACATAAAAACAGTTGCAAATGTAACTTTATCTACGAGCCATTCGTAATTTTACAGTTTAAAGAATTGTAAAAGTTGTATTTTGGTGTTCGATTTCTGCATATTTCACCTATTTTTGTTGAAACCAATCATAAAAAGAATAAGTTTATGAGAAAATTATCATTCATTTTTGCATCATTATTACTCGTCGTCACCATGTATGCACAAGATCTGAAAGCAATCAAATTAAGCTCTCCGGACAAAAACAGAGGCAGTTCCATTATGAAAGCGTTATCCGACCGTCACTCCGACCGGGAATATGCAGCCAAGGAACTCAGTTTACAGGATCTATCGGATCTATTATGGGCAGCAAACGGGATTAACCGCCCGGACGGAAAACGAACGGCTCCCTCAGCGTTGAACAAACAGGATATCGACATTTATGTCATTATGAAAGAGGGCGCTTACCTGTACGATGCCAAGGCAAACAGCCTGCAACCTATTGCTAAAGGAGATCACCGGGCCGCTGTTGCCGGCAGTCAGGATTTTGTCAAATCAGCCCCAGTCAGCTTGGTACTCGTTTCCGATCTTTCACGCTTCGGAAACATTGCCGACCACACCAAACTGATGGCCGCTGTCGATGCCGGCATCGTTTGCCAAAACATCAATATTTTCTGCGCAGCCACCGGTCTGGCAACCGTTCCCCGTGCCACGATGGACCAGGCTGCTTTAAAACGGATCTTGAAACTAACGGACAGCCAATTGCCGATCATGAACAATCCGGTGGGATATCCACGTGAATAAAAAGCGTTTGTTATTTTCTCTATCATAAGCCTTCTTGATTATCAAACGATTATGGTGAAAGATGAAAGATAAAAGGCCTTTTGGCAAAACTTTTAGAGCCTGTTTAAATTTTGCATTTGTTGGTTGTGAGAGTTGTATTGAGGATGTTTTTCTGTAGGAGATGCCGTCTTTTTTGTTGAAACACGTGACTTATTTTGCTTCAAACAGGCAGAAAAAGTGC
>OLVZ01001759.1_pt1 | contig 17600 bp, 17 predicted proteins | sample 1673341 | NCBI WGS metagenome assembly OLVZ01 (sample SAMEA3178944, study PRJEB25190) | human gut metagenome | biome: human gut; feature: human-associated habitat; material: faeces | place: Austria | collected 2013 | reverse complement strand
TAAGGGACTATTTGATTAATTAATTAACGTGTCCAATTTTTATTGGACACTAATGATACTAAATAGCTGAATAAACTATTATACAATAATATCGATTTCTATCCCTCTATCAAGGCCATATATCTTTTTTCAAATGCCTCCATTGAATAGTTAACCCTCAAATTCCAATTACCTCTTTGTCCCATCTGATTACGCAGTTCCGTTGAATCAAGTAACTGACAAAGAGACGCAGATAAGCCATCGACATCACCGATAGGATGCAGGAAACCATTCTCTCCATCAATTACTAAATGGTCATTATCACCTACATTCGTTGCCACAACTGGCAAACTCCAATTCAACGCTTCCATTATGCTATTACTAGTTCCTTCAAATAAACTAGTTGAAATATAGATATCTGCATTTCGCTCTAATTCAGGCACATTATTGGGTTTAATATAAATGTCCGTTTTGTCTTTTATACCAAACGCCTTTACCCATCCCCTTATCGCATCCTCAAGAACACCATAACCGACAATGCAGAGACGAAAATCATTTCGTGACAATCTTGAAACACTTTTAATAAGCGTCTCATAGTCCTTCTGTGGATCAAAACGTCCTACAGTTATGATTGTCTTAATCTCATGATTTGGACGAATTATCGGTGCTTCTATATTTGGAAAACAATTTGGAATAACAATATTTTTCTTTCTTATAAATCCCAAATTAGCAAAATACTCAGCACCAGAATAGCAATTATAGATAGTACCTGAAGCCCAATAGTTATGTGCAATTTTCTCCATAAGAATCTTGGCTCTTGGCATTCTAGAATTACGAATGCCGTTATAGACTCTAATACCACACATACGTCCCACCAACGAGCCAACAAAGTCAGGCAGTGTTAGGTAGTTCAGGAGCACACCTGTTTCGCTCTCTTTAATTATTCTCCTGACCTGTCTTATTTTTGAGAGCATACAACCAACAAGCTTATAAACCTTTACAGTACTTTCAGCAAGGATAGCTACATTGTGCTGGTACTCCGCATAATCTCCATAGAGTATAAGTAAATTGACTTCTGTATATAAGGAAAGTTGGGAAGCAAGCAAAACAGCCTGCTTTTCAGCTCCACCAGAATCAATAGTCGACACAAGAATTGAAACTTTCTTCATTTCCAGTTTAATTTGTATTTTAATGAGCACGCTCCTTTATAAATCGAGCAGGATTTCCAGCCCAACACTGATAAGGAGGGATATCTTTGGTCACAATACTACCCGCACCGACGATTGCTCCATCACCGATTGATACAGAATTGCATATTACAGCATTTACCCCAATGAACACATTCTTACCTATCGTTACATCTCCAATGCGAAAATGTCTCCCCGCTTGACCAGGGTCAAGGTAATGAGTCAATATTTTAACCCCTGATGTTATGGCTGTATTATCACCTATATGTATATGATCTGGCGCGACGGTATCTATCCCAACACCACCATATATCATAGCACGTCCCTTAATATCCACCCCCCCAAGTTTTAATAATTTAGCTCTGTGCTGAGGCAGCATGGGCAAACATGTTAGTCCAATCCAAAACTTCCTCCACATACGCTTGGGAGGATATACTTCTAGGAAATACTTTATCGTCATAATGCTTTAAAATTATATCATGTGATTCTTAAACTTATATTTTTCACCGTTTTTACGAATTTCTTCCAACCACCTAATGACTTCAGCCTTTGTATAGTAAGTATTCGGTGAACACCGTATTGCATAATCTCAAACAAAGCAGTAACTTTGCACGGCGGCATTGTCATTGCCTTTTTTGAGACAAGCATAGGAGGTTTTGCCCTCCACCAGCTCATGCCAAGGGGAGTACACCTTGATTTGACTAAAATTTTAATTCATGTTTATCATCCCTCGTCTTCCCAAAACTCAGGAAAAAGAGTATAAAGTTTATCCTTGGGCGCCGCCTTTATGTTTTTCAGCACATAAGAGAGCCAACGCCACGGCATAGGACAAGACCGTCAATTTTCTTCATCCAGTCGTAACCTGCATAGGCGTCACACATGAAGACATTGCCGGTCCAATCCTTCAGGTTGTCCATAATGTCGGCCTTGCCACGCCCACACTTGTTGTGGGTGTTGACGAGGAAGACGGGGATTCCTGTTGCCACCGAGCGATACTGAATCAGGTAATGTTCCACCGTCTTGTGCTTCTCGCTGTTGATAATCGGGAACAGACTTCCGTCACCAGCCAGCAACATGCAGGAGAAGACCCTTTTCTTTTGCAGCTCATACAAGGGCTCTATCATTCCACAGGCTGCCTGGTGCCAGTCATCCATCGTGGCCGCAGCCATCGGAAAGCCATCCTGCGCCATCTTCTTTATCTGACGGTTGAACGGCTGATGGAGAACGTACTTTGCATTTTCCATCTTGGCAACCAGCTCTGCCGTGGCATGGCACTTCCAAAAGAGGCCCTCATCATTCCCTTTCTTCTTGCCCTCACCTTTCAAAAGCTTGAGGGTCTCCTGCTTTTTCCTGTAATCACGGCAATACTCACGGCATCTCTCAAACTCCGCCTTTGTCTTCGGAGTGAGATCCAAAGACTTCATCGCCCGGTCATACAAGCTTTCACGCTGCTCCGGGATCCGCATACCATTTCTCACCCAAAATAAGGAGGGTGAACTCAACCGGAGTCAATGTTGCCGTTCGATTATCACCATTCAGGCGGGGCATTTGAAAACGACCCTCGCTCAACTTTCTCACATAAAGAGTCAGACCGTCACTCTCACGATGCAAGACCTTGGCCGTCTTGCGAGTCTTGCCTATAAATATGAAGGCTTCGTCTTGGGTGAGATAGCGCCCAAACTCCTCGTTCACGATTCCCTGGAGCCTTGAAACTGCTTGCGCATATCGACTGGCTCCATGCACAAGTAATACTTCAGATTATCCGTCAGCTGACAAACTCTAGCCATAAGCCTACACGGTTATGCCAATATAAGCCCGAAGCTGCTCGACGCTGATGTCAGCAGGAAGGATGAGCGTCACGCCATTGGGATAGACCAGTTTTAGATAATGACTGCGTGAGGGGCGACCATTCGCAGCCACACGCATCTCTTTCGCCTCACTGTCACCGATCACAACCTCGGCGAACTTTGGCTTGCTGTTGTTGAATGCTTTCTTGCCTTGTACCATAATTTGAACATTTTAAACTCACGGTGCAAAGGTGCGAAACTTTTCTAGGCGCACAATACGGCGTTCACCGAATACTTACCTTAAAACGTTCAAGATTTTCTACTACTGGCTTTGTTTCCTCTCTAACATAAAAAATCGTTTTCTTACTTTCCATAACGCAAAATGTTATTATTGATATTGTTTAAGCGTGTATCACTAACACTGCGCCCCCGTTATTTGCCAAGCAGTTGCGCATTTATATGCCTAATTATTATTAAGACAATGCCAACAGGTCTCCTAACTTCTCATCCCATTCTTTTGGGATAAAAGCTCCCATACCAGCAGCAGGGTAGAATGTAAGTTCACCAAAGTAAATTTTACCGTTTACATTATACAAATCAACTCTCAAAAACTTATAGTTAGCAGACAAAGTTTCAGCTAAACGAATCATTTCTGAAAGATTGCTTGGCATGTTTTCCACATGATTTGGATCTGGCTTACAAACAACCTCACCAAAAGGCAACAAATCACCATTTGGTGAATAATAATTTGCATGATGTTCAACAAAACGCCCAAAGTCTATTTTGAAGAATTTCACTTTGCCATTAAAACAAAAAAACTTGTAGTCTTGCAAATCCACTTTGGCTCCAGTATTGTTAATTATATGCTCTGCAATATACTTTTCTGCTATTATTTTGCGAGGTACATTTAGGTAAGGCTTCTCGCGGTATGTCTGTCCTAGATTTGCACGTAAGGATCTTTTTAATTTATTTATAGCCTTAATTCTGTCAAAATTTGTTTTATCTGTACAGACTATAACACCGCATCCTCCGCCACCATGTGTAGTCTTTAAAACAAATTGATTTGGCAAAGAATCCCAATCTATTTCTTCCACACTATCCCAAACGGCTAAAGTCGGAATAATATGCTTATTGCCTATACATGATTCTACATAACTCTTTACTGCTAATTTATCCACCAATGTACTATATTCAGGCTTATAATCGTAAATTTTCAGCCATTGCAGTTTCTCGTTGAAAGATTTAGGATTTTTCAGATGAAGTATTTTACCTCTCATTTCAAAAAAATACAAAATTTTCAAATATAAAGCATCATTCTTTATGAAAGGTGAAATCTTTCTGAAAACGACAGCAAATAGTTTGAATGGATCTTTTATTGCTTCTATGAATTTATTTTGTTTACTCATATGCTTCTATTATAATAGTTCTAGTTCGTAAAACAGCTCCAATGACGTGCTTTTACGTATAGTGTAAATCATTACTATACTACTGCATAAATTATCGTAGTGTTTATTTATCGTTCATTATAATAATTACAATCCAAAAGCGTGAAGTATCTTTTTCACCTCCGTCACATTATTGAAATTACTTATTGCACATTCATGACCTTTAATTCCTAACTTGTTTGACTCTAAAGGATTATTGGAAATCCAAATCATTTTATTCGCAATTTCTGCAACATCATCAGGTTGGACTAGTATAGCATTTAATCCATCTATTAGAAATGCTTCGATATCACCAACTCTAGAAACTACCACAGGTCGTTTTGATAAAAGGTATTCCCCCAATTTTGTTGGAAAACCATAATGAGCCTGTTTGTTGTTAGGTCTTGTCAACAATAGCATTTCAGCATTGGACAACAAATTTGGCATTTCATTGGGTGACACTGCACCCAAAAAAATAACGCTATCACTTATTCCATTTGTAAAAGCAAAATCTTCATATATTTTTTTTTGCTTTTGAGACTTTATAGGACCTGCAATATATAGTTTTCTATCGACGAAGTGTTTGTGGTATATAGCGAAAGCTCGAAGTAATTCAGAAACTCCATCTTTAGAATCATCCCAAATATTACCACAATACGCTATATATTTAAATCCACAATTATTTATCACAATATTATCAAATCTCGTTTTATCTACTATCATATTTATTATATGAATATTTTTCACCCCATTCTCCGAGAAATACCTTTGTAAAGGTCTAGAAATCACAAACATTCCATCTAGTTTTTTACACGCATTATTATAACTTTTAGTACTAACTATTTTTGATGTGACGACGTCTGGATGTTCCGTTGTTTCATTGAACATTTTACCCTTCTTGAATTTTGCAAAAAGTGGCAAGTATTCTCGACACCCATATAATAAAACCATACTATTCTTGTTTAAATCAAAGAATAAGAATTTCAATACAAAAAAATATGATAATATCAAACATAAATATCTATTAGAGAAATGCGTCGCAAAATTTCCTCTTATACATATATTCTCTTCACTCACATAATCTTTAGGTGCGAACTCACGCAACCCTATCAACTCTACAGAAAATCCATTCTTCCTAATCCCTCTTGCATATGCCAACAATCTATTTGCAATTGCAGTACCATAAACAAAATGATTGCACACTATATATATCTTATTCATACGTATAATAGTTACAAAAATGTTATTAACGATAACCGAATCTGTCTGACCAATTCTATTATCAAGACCGTCTTAGATCCTCAACAAGTTTCTTTGCAACCACATCAAAACTGAGCGTTTTAAGAAACTGATCAATTGAAGATTGAAAATACTCTACCCCTAAATCTCTTGCTTTTCTCATTGTAGCTGCGTAAGATTCAACACTACCCGCTTCATACATAAGACCGATATTATACTTCTCAATATAATATTTATATGGGTTATAGTTTGGGCAGATAATCGGACGATGATTAATGAGAGCCTCTGTCATGGTACCATTCGTTATACATGATGGACCTTGCTCGTCGGCAAACACCACGAAGTGGGACTCGGAAAAGTGTTTATTAAAATCACCATACTCCAAAAACGCATTTTGCCTAATGATACGTTTGTCATTAGATATAGCAGACTGGATTTTCTTTTCATATTCATCTTGCGCACGCCCTATAAGTTTAAGTGTCGCACCATCCATATTTGCCAATCGGAACGCTTCTATTGTGAAAGGAACATGCTTGGATTGACGTAATTGCCCTATTACGAGAAATGAAAGAGTTTTATCCAATGCTTGAAGACATGCCTCAGAATTCTTTTCAACAACTCGTTCTTCGCGAATAATCATTCTGTTGCATGGAACACCCAATCGTTCATGCTCATCCATGATTATTTGGTTACTAACGAACAAGCGTTGACAAGGGTTATTAATAAACCTTTTACGTTCTTCAAGAACATGTAATCCAAAAAGTGGGGAAGGTATCATTTTCCAAATCGAAAAACGGAATCTTTCACTTCTCAAGCCCCACCAATAACAAGGTTTTTGTATATCGAAAAGAACTGTCGACATACCATTGTGGTATGAACCACAATAGAAGTTGTTAGCCTTGTCTATAATAAAGGACTTAACCTCCTGCATATAACTATGCTGCTGTCTCCGAAACAAAGAGGATTTGATGATTGTCTCAAAAACAGAATGCTTTCTTAGCATCCAGGAATCATCCGGAACGGAAGCCTTAGAAGCCCAATGTAGCACAGGTATACCTTCTATGTCACTATCTTTGTCCTCATGATAGATATCAAAAATAGCGACCTTAAAGCCTTGGCTTTTAAGCATTTTGGCTATGATTAAAACATCAAGCTTATGATGTTGAGCCAAACGGTAATTCTCGAAAAGAAGAAAATCAAGCATTTTTTTTAATTGTTTTACCCCTTGAATTCGCAAAGAAATACAACATATAATAAAATGGACTCATCATAATCGTTTGGGTAAAAGCAAGCATCATTAATACCACGAAAGCGACTATTCGTTCAAACTTTCCAATCACATATACTTTAGTACCTCGATACAACAAGAACCATATATATATAGCCACAGGAATACCAAAAAATCTAACTGAATCAGACACACCATTAGGACTAGAAGCCAAATCTAGACCAAAAACAGTACTGAGGAATGGTCCAAACCCCAAGAAAGGAGATTGCTCTATCTGTGTCATATGATACGCAATGGCACCAAATCGAGAATACGTCGCATCACTGCCCATTTCCTCGCCAATTTTATCTGACATAAAATCTAAAGAAAGAATCGTCGGCAAGCAAGCTAGTAGAACTGACGCAACAATAGTTTTCTTCATCAGCGACATATTACCTTTTATTGAATAAGCAAAGAATATCACAACCATCGCAGCTATACCCGTAGTAGACATGGCAGTAATATTTGCCAAAATAAGAATTATACTCTTTTTTGAAAAAACGGTCTCCTTGAAATAAAACAAGTTTATAACAATAGCCAAGTTTAAGAAGATTGTAAATCTTCCTGGTTCCCAAAAAGGACCTGGATTTCGTCTAAGATTCATTACAGAGAAGTCTGAATCATATATATTATACAGATAAAGGGTATGCAGGTCTGTCTGCTTACCGTTTGCCATCATATTATCAACACCTAATTGAGGCAATCTATCTGCTATTGAGAGCAAGGTGTCATAGAACCCTGTATTTGCTGCTATATAAAATGGCAAGCTAATGACGGCGAACGACACCATAATATTTACAAAGCAAGACGCAAAATCTTTTGCAACAAGTTTTGCAGCAAAATAGGCACATGTTGCTATTAATACCTGATGTATCATAGTCGTAAAACTACCACCATATACCATCATTTGCACTAACACCAATCCATTGAGCAGTATCAATAGCCAGTAATCAGACGAACCAAGACTTATCCCTCTTTTTTTAAGAAGATACACCCCTAAGAAAAAGCCATAAATAGACCAATCGTTAAACAAGGCGTACGTTGCGGCACCGCCTGACCAAAGTATGGCAAAGGCGACAATAAAATAGTTAATTAGATTTCTCATTTTTTATCATTCGAATAGCCCTACCAACAACAAACTTTCGCTCAGAAGCAGTAAGTCCTAAAAAGAAACTTGTTGTGAGTACACACAATTCTGTAACAAAAGCCTCAACAAAAAAGCAGAAGAGACCCGATTCTAAGCTACGATACAAACAAAAAGGAAGAATGGAACTTATTATAAACAACACATAGCATTTCACTACCACATTTGTAAGAAATTGACGGATGGGAATTCCAATCATCGGTTTTAGCATCACTAACTTTGCCATCATAACAACAAATTCAAAGACCAAAGCTGTTATATAGGCACTCTCAGGAACTCCGCCGAATTTTAACACTAAATAGGTTACAGGCAGACACATAAACGACGTAATGCCAACAACTATTTGATAATTACGGACTTTACCTGAAGCATGCATCGCATAGCTCAAAGGCTGCGATAGCGCGTAACCCAAGCCGGTTAATAGAGATATTTGAACAAATATTACAGTATGCTGCGGCGGTGTAACTAGCCATAAATTAAGAATGAACTCTGCGTTAAATACAATAGGTAGCCCGAGAGCCATCATCATAATAAAAGAATAACGACTTGTGTTAAATACAAGATTTAGCATTTCATCCTTCTCACCTGCCGCATACAACTTTATGATTTGCGGACTTGCTGCTAACTGAAAATTCGAGACAAACGATCTTACTGCGGCATTAATTTGATTTGATATACCTCTTGCAGCATTGACAACCACACCAAAAAAAATGTTCAATACAATATTGACACCTTGGTCCATTGCTATTCCAGAAGTCGCACCAAACATGTTCCATCCTGCAAAAGACAACATCTGACGTATTTCTTTTTTGTGAATACGCCTATCATTTTTACATTCTGGAATGTTCCTTTTAACGTAAATACTGTAGATAATCCTTATAGAACAGGCTACAAGAGTATTAAGTACTCCATATAAAATCAATCTATCAAAGTCGCCTAATACAAGAACATAAACTATTGCTAACTTAAGGATGGCCTGTATAATACTTACATATGCAAATGCCTTCATTTTTTCAAAAGCAATCAATGACGCATTATACGGAACACTAATAACTTCGATTAAGAATGTGATTAAAGAAAACTGATAAACTACATTTGCAGCAATATAGCGTTCTGACGGGATGTTCAGTTTATTATTTAGAAACCACAAACCAATAGTTTCAGCTATCAGCAAAATAAGAGCTGCCAGCCCCCAATGAATTAGTACGGCATTGGTAAAAACCGCAATGATATTACCTTTTTCTTTTTTCCCGATTTCATGAGATAAAAATCTTTGTACGGATGCAGCCATAGAAGCACTTATCATAGCAAACATACCCACAAAGCCACCTACTACATTATATATACCATAGTCGCTCACACCCAGCGTTGCCAACACTACGCGAGAGGTATATATACCGACAGCCATAGTGACAAGCATACGAAAATATAGAAATAGCGTATTTTTTGCTACTCTACTTCTGCTATTTAAGCTTTCTGTCATTTCTTTCGATTTCTATAACCAGTCAATTTATTAATAAAATCAAGTGTTGGAAGCCATATATAGTTCCACCATACATGATGTGACCAAGTATCATAGATAAACTTATGACCTCTAACGGGTGTTCTCCAAGTTTTCCCATACCAGAACTCAATTATCTTCTCGGGATTTTTGGGGCATTTGTAAACATCACCAAGGAATTCTATATCTTGATACTCTTTAAAATACTTTTTGGGGGTATCTTCGTTGGCAAGAGCAAAACAGTATAACTTCCACAAACTACATTTACGTATAGGTCTAAGAATATAGACATCTATATAACTATGTGTTCCTAACCTAAAGGAATATGTATTACCATCTAATGCCCTTATCAATTTCAATCCATTTTTATGTAAGTATGGAAGAATATCAAGAAGTTTACTCTCGTCTTCGATAAACACATCTAGATCTTCATCGCCCGGTATCAAATCATGTTCACGAATAGCTCCTAACAACGTGCCAAAAGCTAAATAAAACTCCAGTCCTTTTTCATTAAACAGAGCTTTTACAGTCCGTAATAAAACCTTAGCTTCGTCATGATTCATAGGTTCACAAACCTCATAGTTTAACGTTTCTTTTTCGTAATAAAAAGGAACCCCATTTACAAGTATAGACTCTTTAGACATATTCACACACATGTATATATTAAATGCAACTTATCATTGATTATTACTTAGCCATTTTCTGCAATCTCTGAAAAAGCTGGCAACTATCATTACAAGCAGTATTCCCACAGGGAAAGCAGCAATAATCGTCACGCCTTGAAGACTATAGAGAGAGTTTTGAGCAAAGAGCAAACCTATAGGAAGAAAAATAAGCAACAAAGCCCAGAATCCTCTAATTTTGCGCGCAGGCTCCTCGTCTGCAGAAATATGCTTATAGCTATAAGACGAAGTAATGTAAGTAATGCCATCAAGCGTTGTGCTATAGAAGGCTATCATTGTGACGACAAGCAACAACAGGGCTACAGCAGGAAGAGGCAGCGTATTGAAAATCATCAAGATTGCGTCATACATCTCACCACCTTTACCAATATAGCCCGTTACGTCCAGCCCATGCTTCATCTGCTGAGCAAGACCATAGTTGCCAAGGATGATAAATGACATATAGGTTCCAGCGAGCCCCCATCCAAATGAACCGAAAACTGTGTTACGAATGGTACGTCCTTTGGAAATAAGAGCTATAAAGAAAGGAGTTGCCACGCACCACACCAGCCAATAGGCCCAATAATATACCGTCCAGTTTTGTGCGAAACCATTCTCGCGCAGGGGGTCCATATAAGTGGAAAGACCGATGAAGTTTTGGGCTAAATTTCCAAGTGACTGAAAACCTGCCTCTATAATGAAACGAGTTTCACCTCCCAAGAAAAGGAAATAAAACAAAATGCCAAAAAAGAGATACGAACAGATTCCTGCAAGTTTACTGATTCCTCTTACTCCAAATAAAACGGTGATGGTGTAGATAGAACAAATGAGCAAGAGCACACAAATAGTAATAACAGTATTAACTTCGAAACCAAACACAAAACCCATTGCTCTTGTCAAAAGAGGAGTAGCTAACGAAAAGGTTGTGGCAGTGGCACAGACTACGGCAAAGATAGCTGTTATATCGATCACTTTACCCCAAAAGCCGTCAACCTTGTCACCAAGCAACGGACGACAAGCTTCAGAAAAACGCTGCCGATCACGTTTGCGCACATGCATCATAAAACCGAAACAGACCGCAAGAATAACATAGAATCCCCAAGCCAAAGGTCCCCAATGGAACAATGTGTATGTAGGGGCCCACATCACCATAGGTCCCATTTCTGCCAAATGAGGTTCCGCACCATATAGGGCCCATTCTATCAAAGAGTAGAACATGATATCGGCTGCCATGGTTGAGGTAAAAATCATTGTACCCCACTTGAAATTGCTATATGCAGGTTGATCAATATTACCCAACTTAATTCTACCATAATTAGGATTCAAAGCAACATAAAGCGCACAAAACACGCTACCAATGGCAAGTACGGGATAGTAAATACCAATCGTGTCACCAAAGAATCCACGCATTGTGTCAACTACAGATTTTGATTCCTCAGGCACTATCATAAACACCGCCATCAATGCTATCACAATAGCAAAGGGAATCAACATCGTGGCCCAATCTATTTTTCTCTTTTGCATTTCTATTTATTTTTCAATTTTCTTTATATTTCTTATCGCTCTCTCGTAACGATCCCGTCCGTATGTTCCAAAATCATCACCTTTGGCCTCTTTTATCACTGTCCATTGCGCCCATAGGTAATCCCACAGAATCATATAGCAAAGAATCTTTTGGGAGGCATTCTCGGGTATATTTCCATTAAAATACTTATCCAGTATGTAGTCTTGATTCTCCTTGGTGAAGTCTGCCTCAATAAAGAGTGCGGCAAAATCAGCCATAGGGTCATTCATGCCCGAGTATTCCCAATCTATAAGGTAGATTGTTCCATCCTTCGCCTTGATAAAATTCTCATAGAGAGCATCATTGTGACAAGGGCACAATTCTACCCCCAGTTCATTCAGGTATCCTTCAAGTGCCATGACCCGAGGACGAACTTCTTCCCATCCCTCATACATGGTAGTCCCGGCTTTTTGTATCAGCAGGTCATACTTTTCTATCTCTTGAAAGATGTTGAACTCATTTTTCAAGCGAATGCGAGAACCATGAATGGTCTGATAGATTTTGGCTATCTTCTTCATGTTGTCATGGCGCTGTATAGTTGCAGCGTTGAGTGTCTCAGCATTTTCAACAAAATCAGCCAACTTGATTCCTGTCTTTGCGTTGAAGTAACGAATCTCAGGATTCACGCCCATCTTGCATGCCTCGATAGCGTTGAACTCCTCGTTTGCGCGCTCCACCATACCCTCCGAACCATTTCCAGGCACTCGAAGCACATAGCTCTTGTTTTCGAAATTCACTCGGAAATTCTTGTTGCTCATTCCGCCTATCTGAATGATTTCGGCTGTACTAACATCCTTGTTGGGAAAGATGTCATGCAAGTGCATGATCAGATTGTCATGGTCGAACGGATTCTCACGCCTGCGAAGACGTGGGTAAATCACATTCTGGAGTTTCTTGAAGTCTTCCTCGCAATCCACATCTCCCCAAATCAAGTTTTTGAGCACAAGGACAGGGCGGTCGAGCGGATCCGTCACATCCATCAGCAGATACTCATAGTTGAGGTATGGATTACTGGCATGCTCCCATGCGCACAGCAACAGATGGAACGTATCCAACGTGATACGACTCACGCCAATCATCTCACCCTCAAAATGACATACATGATGGCGGTCTTTGGTGATCTTTGTCACAAAGCCATGCTTTGTTTCCATAAAGCACTCATCGCCAGAACCACTTTCCTCTGTCATAGAAAGGCAATTACCCTCTGTTTGTGCAGCCAGTTGTTCAAGAAGTCGTCGCTCAAAGAACGTATCACTTTCTATGAGCAGGAAGTCTTCGTTAATGTAGTCCTTGGCCAAGGCCAAGGAGCCCATAGAAGCCGTAAACTCATAGTCTTTGTTCACTATCAACGTTACGTCATCCGCTTCATATTTTTCGAACATTTCTGCCTTGTATCCTACTACTATAAGGATATTGCAGAAATGCAGATCTCGCAATATTCCTATGGTTCTGTCCAAAAGACAAAGATCTGGAGCAAATGGTTTGAGAGGATAAGGTACCTGAGACTCTTTCTCACGCCTCGCAGCAAGTATTACGGCTGTCTTCATATCTTTTTAATCCTTGGTTCGGTCTTGTCGTTATACTCATAAGTGATATCGCCCACCTTAAACTGGAAATGCAGGAAATCTCCATGATGTTTGATATTCTTGAAACCATAGACATCTGCCTCCTGGATATTAAGACTTTTGCATATTGATTTCACAACACTTGAACGAGTATTCCCTACATAGCTGACGTCAAACAAGCGCAACTCGTCAAGGCTGTCAAATTCCTGGATAGCACCTTCTTTATAGCGGTTGATTTTCATCTTGGGCAATTGGTCGATGTAGCGGACATACAAATCCTCCCAATACCCTTGTTTGGTAGTTTCATTCTTATACTCCTCAATCATAATATTTCGGAATGCCTCAGAAAACTCATGATTAAAAAACACATGACCCACCATATACCACGCATCACGTCCGCCAACGCATACGTCTGTAATATAACCTTCAGCATTGGTCGTAAGGCAATACTCATTTATCTCGCCCTCAGCATAAAGGGCTGAATAATAGCTGTCGTCCGAATCATTCATGAATACATTTTCAGGAAAATAATTGTCCGAACTACAAACAAAAGTATTGTCCAACTTGTCTATCACACGAATCAATGACGAGGTATTGTTGTAGCGTGCAAAATCTTCATTAAGCACAATGTCTACGCCATACTTGTCGCGGAGATAGGCAAACATATCCGCCTTATAGCCTACTACTAAGGTAATATCAGCAATGCCAGCTTCTTTCAACTGACGCATCTGACGTTCTACCAAGACCTCGCCTTTCACTTCGAGCAATCCCTTCGGACATTCGGCTGATAGTGGCACAAATCTCGACGAGGTTCCTGCAGCCATTATGATGGCATTTCGTTTCTTCATTATCTTAGAACGCAATATTTGCCACAAAGTTAACGTATGATTTGTCAAAGGCTGGATTATAGATGTATTCTACACTCAAAGGTAAGGCCCAGCCATTCTTAAACTGCACGTTATAGGTATATTTCAAATCAAGATTGCATACGGCAAACTTCTTATCGTAGTTGGTATAGCACGACTTGTTTGGCGTCACACCCAAGGCCAAAGAAAGGCGATTGTCATCAAGAAAGTCGTAATAAGTACCAATTTCCATGTAGGTAGAATATGCCTGTTTTTTGTTTCCCGAACCATCGTCACAAGCATCATCATCCCCAGCAAAGAAATTGCTAACAGTAATCCAAAGTGGAACTTTTTCAGGAGCATAGGTTATGCTTGCCTCTAACCAATGGCCGTTATGTTTGCCACCAATATACTCATCGTCCTTACCATCGATCGTTGGATAATAATAGTCGCTCAAGCCCAATGTCAACCCTTTCCATGTATAACTAACCCCGAGGTCCACTTCGGCATATTTACCATTAATCGCATATCCACCCATAGCGTATGCATAAAGGCCATTCCATTGATAGTTTACACCAGGGAAGACAACAGGAGACGCGTCTTCGGACATCATCTCCATACCTCGCCACACATACTTGGTCTGAAGGTCAACTCCCAAATGGAAATTTGAAGTTCTGAGTTTCGCTCCCCAGTTGTTTTTTTCATGGGGTTCGGTTATTTCAGTGGCTTCTTTGGATTCCCTCGCCTCAACCTCTATAGAAGAGATCGGTTCTTGTACATTGCCAAACTGCTGAGCACAAGAAGATGTGTATATTACCAACAACGACAACGCTAAAAAATATTTTTTCATTTCTTCATTAATTTCGTTACATCCTTTTCATTTAAGAAATCCTCCATAATCTGACTAATGGCAATTCCTATTTCTTTGGACACAGAAGGCATCTTTTTATTTTGAATCGACTTAACAAAAGCTACAATCTCATATCGGGTTCCTTCACCTTCCAACTGATAGAAAAATCTACGATTGTTCTCTGCATTCTCATATCTTACTTCAAAATAATCTGTCTTCCACCATGGTGCAGGAACATATATATATATCCTTTGGTGCCAGAGATGATTAAGCAGCCTTCACTTTTTACTCCTTTTCCTACACTTATGCTTGCACATGCGGAAGGATAAACAAAGTTGCATTTGGTAAATTCATCATATTTGTATTCTTCATTGGCAATGCGCGAAATGATTTCCTTTTTGCCATAGTCTACCCCGAGAAGCTGGAAAACAGGCAACAAAGCAGTAGGTCCCCAATCATTCAAACTGCTAACACACCCAATTACCTGATGGTTGTCTGCAAAATTCACAGTTCTTATGCTGGTACAAGTAGAATCTATAGAAACAACATCGCCAATAATTCCGCCTTTCACCAAAAGAAGCATACGGTTGTAAGCTGTTGAATAGGCTGTTTTACAAGCTAAAGAAAGAACACATCCTTTTTTTTCTGCCAATTCAAATAGCTCATGTGCCTGTTTCGCATTCTGGGTAAGCGGCATCTCACAAAGAACATGCTTCTTATGCTCAAGGGCGTAGGTAATATACTTATAGTAATTTGCAGGATGGCTATAAATATATACAGCATCTACTTTTTCCACAAACGCCTGAAAATCGGAATTTGCAGACAAGGTCCTAACTCCATTTACATATTTACACTCTTCGATAAATTTTTCTGTGACAATACCGTCCCCATAAACACCCAAAACAATTTCTCTATCATGGGAACGAATGATACTACTTGAAATACCTTCTGTCCTTGGTAGATAGATCACTCTACAATAATCATTGAGATAATCAAAATGACCTTCCCAATCTGATCCTATGGCAAAAACATCAATGGCATACTTTTGGATATCGTCTATTTTTTGACCTTCATACTCCTCGATAATGACTTCGTCAGCAAGGCCCGTGGCTTGAACGCCAGCTACTCTTTCCATTAAACTCTGCTGGACATTTATTTTACCACGAGTTTTGTCGAAATCATCCGCCGTAACACCAACAATCAGATAATCGCCAAGCGCCTTTGCTCGCTCAAGCAACTTTATATGACCATAATGCAACAGATCATATGTTCCATATGTTATAACTTTAGTCATAAAACGGCTTTATATAAATTTCTTTTTTCTTAAATCTAAGAACGCAGATATCAGTCTGTCATAATCGCCCTTGTGCAAATATCCAATATGACCAACTCTGAAAACAGTGTCCTTCAAATCCCCTCCATTGGGACACACCCATATGCCATACTCGTCCTTTAGTTTTAGAAATATTTCGTTAGCCGATTGAGTGGTCGGACGAAGAGGCGTTAGGGCATTGCTCAAACTCTCGCTTATAACCTCAAAAGGTAAATCATGCTCTACCAGTTTATCACGAAAATATTTCGCCAAACTTGCGCAACGTTCTATTTCTGATTCAACGCCACCATTATCCTCTATATCCCTTAGGCGAACGTTTATCTGACGTAGGATTCCAACAGCGGGTGTCCAAGGTGTCTGTCCCCTCTCCATGTTTTTTAAAGCGAGCTTCAAATCAAGATATTGGCAACAACACTTGGTTTTGGCAATGCGCTTCAGAGCAGAAGGAGCAAGCACCATTACAGCTATGCCTGGTGCACAAGCCAGAGCCTTTTGACTACCTGTTATCATGACTCCAGCATCTAGTGATTGCATATCAAAAGGATCACAAAGAAAGGAAGAGATCGTGTCAACAATTAAGAAACAACCATTTCGCTTGCAGAAATTAGACACAAGATCCATATCATAATGAACACCTGTAGAAGTCTCATGTTTCTGGATTAAAAAAGCAGTATATCCTTTGCCTTCATATTTTGACAAATGTTCTGGCTTCAAAGTTTTCCCATGCCCCAATTTGATCTCAGAAAAAGGGATCTCATGCAAACTAAGGAGTTCTACAAAGCGCTGTCCAAAGCTTCCTCCATTTACCACAAGCGCTTTGTCATCTTTGGAGAGACAGTTTATGATAGCAGCCTCCATACCTCCAGAGCCAGAGCAAGTCATAAAGACTGCTCTACTATCATTAGTTGCTTTGGAGAATTTTTTAACGAGTCGCTCGTTCTCCAACATCATATCGGAAAACTCTGCGGTTCTAAAATAAGGCACCTGCTCAGCGCCTATTGCCCGTACAACATCACTCGACTGTACTGGGCCAACAGTAAAATTTAGCATTTTTTCAAATAACTATTTAGGGTTAATTCCTATTCTTCTATCGCATAGATCATAAGCGTCCAAAAATGTCAAAACGCCTTTATTTGCGGGCCTTTTGCAAAGCCCGCAAATTTCATTTTTAATTTTCTTTCACTAAAAAATCATCGCTCCGTAACTATTCAGCAATAGTGTAGGCACGCACCTCCTACCATCCTATAACGACA
>OLVZ01001749.1_pt1 | contig 17686 bp, 18 predicted proteins | sample 1673341 | NCBI WGS metagenome assembly OLVZ01 (sample SAMEA3178944, study PRJEB25190) | human gut metagenome | biome: human gut; feature: human-associated habitat; material: faeces | place: Austria | collected 2013 | reverse complement strand
GCCGCACCTCGCTCGCCGTATCGGCACTTAGAATTATGCGGTATTGCCTTAACACTCTAGTGAATCGCTGTGATGGTTGAAACAAAGCGCAATGCTCTGCCGCTGGAACGTGGGAAAGCGCTTCCGGCGCAAAATCATGGGATCACTGCGGAATGGCAGGGAAACAAGCAGAGTACAGGGGGATGTGGTGGACTGTTTATGTGCGGAAAAAGGAAAAGTGAGACGAATGGAGGCGGACGGAGAACATACATAAGCCCAAAGAGACGCCCAACTCATCAAGTGAAACACGGCGCGAAAAAGCATAACGGCCACAGCGAGATGCCCGAACCACAGACCAAAACGCAAAAAGGCAGTGGAAACGCAGCAAAATAGCAGAGATGAGGAACAACAGAGCAAAATATCTGTCCTTGAATGGAATACACAAAATACAGGGAGAGAAAACAGCGTATGCAAGCCCGCCAAAACTGTATATATAACGCAAAAGTTCGAATATATATACAGTTTAACGGTAAAGACTCCTCCGATGATAAAAGCGTAAAAATCGGCTATCCATGGCACAGGAAGCCAGGATGGCGGCAGGCGCTGCAAAGTCAAAAGGTGCAGAATCTTTCCCAATATGTCCTCTATTCAAAAACATTTTTGCTCTGCATCCCCGATTCCCGCACCTGTTCGGGGGGAGTTTTGGTATTTCCGTATCAGATAGAAAACAGCAGGCCTGTGCTGCGGCAGTACAGATTTGCGGGGCGTTCTGCTTTCCCTATACCGCAGGGGGGCTGCATATTGCAGAAAAATTACCGTTTCCCCGGTGCAGAATGGATGGCATATTCATTTATAGTTTGATAGAACGATTTCATTGAGTTAGTCAAAGCTAATGCGGCAGCAAAGAGCAGCACCACGAAAGAATGGCTGCCGGAAACCATGCCGTAACCCACAGTCCACAGCAGAATGTTGAACACCGTCACAAAAGCGCTGGCATGAAGTGCAACGGTTATAAAGTTATAAGCAGCCTGAAGGCATTGCCGCACATGGTGCAGGGAGGGTTTTTAAGCGATTTAAGGAGATTTAGAGATAGGAATGGGGCGATGGGCAGAATGTTTAAGCCAAACACGTAATTTCGCTAAAGACCGGTTTAGCGAAATATAGAGGAGAGCAGGTCAATGCCGTCTGCCAGAATGCCGCCAGAAAAGCTGGCGTGCGCCGCTGCACAGGCTGCGCTGGCTTCGTCACCATCAGCATTATGCTTTTGATGGCCCCTGCAGTGGATGCCGTGGGCGGCTGGACAACGCGGACGATGTATCAGAGATCATGCAGCGCTCACCTGTCGGTTCCCGTTTTGCCGTATCATTCTGCTGCTTTAACAAGAACGAAAATCTTTACGGCGGCAAAGAAATGCTGTATACTAAGGTGTAAAGACACATTGGAAAAAATACTGTGGACAGGGAGCAAATGCTATGAATGACGAAAAAATCACCATTGATCTTGTGATTGATGTGCAGAAAGATTTTATTACCGGGGCACTGGCCAACACACAGGCGCAGGCCAATGTGGCGCACCTGGCAGAGACCGCGCGGGCACACGCGCAGGCCGGGCACTGGATGTTCTTTACCCGTGATACCCACCAGGACAACTACCTGACCACGCGGGAGGGCCGCAGCCTGCCGATCGAGCACTGCATTGAGGGTGAGGATGGCTGGAATTTTGCGCCCGAACTGGAAAACGTCATGGCGGACACCGAGCCGGAAGTGTGCCACATTGTGGACAAACCCACGTTCGGCAGTTATATGCTGCCCAGTGAGATTCTGGATGAACTGATGGCACACAACAAGGCTGTTGAAGATATTGAAAAAATTGTTATTTATGGCTACTGCACCGATATCTGCGTGATTAGCAACGCCATGGTACTGCGTGCAGCTTTCCCGGAAACAGAGATCGAAGTTTTGTCGGACTGCTGTGCCGGGGTAACGCCCCAGAGCCACCAGACCGCGCTGGATGCCATGCGGGCCTGCCAGTTTACAATCATATAATAGGTGATGAAATAAAAAATACCGTGCAGCTTTTTTTGAACTGCACGGTATTTTTATCTGTTTGTCAGCTGACGCAGCTGGTTCAGGTCCTCCCGCGTATCCACATCCCTCAGTTCGGCATCGTTCCGGGCGGACACAAGGCAGACGGAACCGGGGTGGGCCCGCGCAACGGCATTGCCGCCGCGGCCATCCGGCAGGTGAAGCAGCTCCGAAAAATAATCCGCGCCGAACAGCACTGGGCTGCCGGGGGTGCCATCGGCGGCGCACAGCCGCACAATGGCATCGGGGGCCGCTGCCAGCGCCAGTGCTTCCACACTTTGCTGCGTGAGCAGCGGCTGGTCCCCCGGCAGAAACAGGCAGCCGCGCAAAGCGGGCTCTTTTCCCAGCAATGCCGCCAGCCCCAGCCGGAGCGTATCGCTGCGGTAGGGCTGCGCGTGGCGCAAAACGGGGACGCCCTGCGCGTTACAGAGCGCCTCAACCTCTTCCGAGCGGGTCACGACAATGCGGCAGGCCAGCAGCGGCAAGGCGGCTAGAGCCAGCGCATTGGCGATCAGCGGTGCACCGCAAAAATCCGCCATCAGCTTGTTTCCGCCGAACCGCCGCCCCAGCCCGGACGCCATGACCACGCAGCCGAGAGCGGGCGCGGGATCGTCCAAATCCACCACAAAGGCATCCTGCCGGGCGCACAGTGCGGTTAAAAATGGGGTATCCTGCTTACGCACAATAGCGAGAACGCGCTTTGCATCCAGCAGCGCTTCCACTGCCTGCCGGAATTCGGGGCAGCTATTTTCCAGGTAACCGAGTTCATCCAGCACCGCCCATTCGCTCTCCCCTGCCGCCATGCGGTGCAGGGCGGGTACACCCAGCAGCAAAAAGCCGTCCGCCACGGGGCGCATCCGGTTTTCGCCTGGGGGCAGTGCCGGGTCAAAGCGGCCGATCACCGCTATTTTTCCGCCCACACTTTCTCGAATTTCCACACGGTCCGCAGGGTACGCTGCTGTGGTAATTTCCTGTGCCCCGGGGCAAAGCAATGGCACCAGTGCACGCAGCAGGGTGGTTTTCCCCGTACCGCGCCCGCCGGTCAACAGCAGGTGGCGCTTACCGCTCGCCCGGAAAGAACTTATAATAGAGCTCGCGGTCAGTCTGTACACAGGCATCACGGTAAGCCTCATACCTTTCCATAAAATTGCGGGCTTCATCCGTCAGGGTGCTGCCCCCGCCGCCGCGCCCGCCAATGGTTTTGCGGGTCAGCGCAAAGCCCAATTCTTTTTCCGCCCGCTTGACCATGCGCAGCGCTTTGGAGTAAGAAAGCCCCATGGCCTGTGCCGCCGCCCGCAGTGAGCCGGTCTCTTCAATCCGGTGCAGCAGGCGGCAGGGGCCTTCGCCAAAAAAGCGCTCGCCGATATCATCGCAGAGCATCACATGAATCTTCGGTTTCATTTTTCTTTCCTCACAACGGCAGCAGCGCCAGCCGCACCCGGCCCGTGCGGTCGGTCACAGGCACCAGTTCCAGAGGGCCGTATACTGCTGCCAGCGCGGATCGCAGCGCTTCAACCGGGTCGGTTCTGGGGTACAGCATGGCTCCAACCTGCCCGTTTTGCAGCACGATCAGCGTATCGCACCAGTCCAGCATCAGCATGGGGTCATGCAGGCAGATCAGCGCTGTTTTGCCGCTTGCATGCACAAATTCTGCCAGCAGCGCCGCCATATGGCTGCGGTTGGCAAGGTCCAGGGCGCTGTCCGGTTCATCCAGTAGCAGCAAAGGCGCATCCTCCACAAAGGTACGTGCCAGAATACAGAGCTGGCGTTCGCCGCCGCTCAGCGCCAGGTAGTCCTGCTCGGCTTTATCCGCCAGGCCTACCGTGCGCAGGGCTTCTTCCGCTGCTGCACACATGGCAGCGGTGGGGCTTTGCAGCACGCCAAGGCGGGGGTTGCAGCCCATCAGCACAACTTCCCGTGCAGACATGGACACCGAAATTCCGCTTTGCTGCGGGATGTAACTGACCGTTTGTGCCAGACACCTGGTAGAGAGGCTTTCCAGCGGCACACCATCCATCAGGCAGCACCCCGTATGGGGCAAAAGCCCGGCCACTGCGCGCAGCAGGGTGGTTTTTCCGCTGCCGTTCGCCCCCAATATTCCCACCAGCTGGCCGGGGGTATCTATCGTAAAATGAACATTTTGCAGGATGTTCTTATCGCCAAGACGGACGGCCAGATTCTCCACAGTGAACATTACCGCGTCTCCCTCCCCGGCTTTATAATAAGGTAGAGCAAAAACGGAACCCCCAGCAGCGAGGTGAAGATACTGACCGGCAGTTCGGTTGCCGCCACCGTTTTGGCAATGGTATCCGCCGCCAGCAGCAGCGTGCTGCCCACCAGCCCGCTGAGCAGGCTGGTGGAGCGGCGGTTGTGCCCCGCCAGCAGCCGCGCACAGTGGGGGGCCAGCAGCCCGACAAAGCTGATCAGCCCAGTCACGCTGACAACCGCGGCCACCACCAGCGTTGCCAATGTCAGCAGCAGAAAACGCATCCGCCCCACCGGAACCCCCAGCAGCCGCGCTTCATCCTCTTCCACGGATAAAAGCATCGCCTGACGGTGCAAAGCAAAAATTACGGCGCAGCAGGAAATAACCATTGGAACGGGGAACCACACCCGGCTTTGCGTTACCCCCGCCAGGCTGCCCATGATCCAATATTCAATGCTGGCCAGCTCTTTTTCCGGGTCAGCGGTCAGCTTTAGCAGCATCAAAAGAGTTTGCGCCAGCGCATGTACGGCAATGCCCGCCAGCACCAGGTTCATCTTGCTGCGCCCCGGCGCGGCGGCCGCCAAGCCAAGCGAGAGAAACACCGCTGCCAGCCCGCCCGCAAAGGCGCATACCGTGGTGCCCAGCGTGCCCGAAGAGACGAACAAGATGGCAAATGCCGCGCCAACGCTGGCCCCCGACGATACCCCAATGATATCCGGGCTTGCCAGTGGATTGCGGAAAACAGTCTGGTACACAAAGCCCGCCACGCCAAGACCGAACCCGCCCGCCAGCGCCATCACGGCACGGGGCAGGCGCAGTACCGTAAAGGTGCGCACTGCCATAGCGTCCCCCGCCAGCAGTGCCTGCAGGGTTATGGGATAACGGCCGAAATAAAGTGCCGCACCAAAGGCCATAAAAACGCAGAGAGTTGCGCCCAGAAGGCACAGCGCCGTGCGTTTGCGGTTATTATTCATAAGATTCGGGGGTAAAGCCATAGAAGCTACCATAGAATTCATCGGCAGCGGCGTGGTAATACTCCTCGGTCACCTGCTCCGGGTGCAGCACGCTGGCAAGATAAACACTGCCAAGGAAGCTGGCCGGCACGGGGGAATCCACAGCCTCAACAGCGTGGGGCAGCTGGTAAACATGCCTCTCCTTGACGGCGGTGCAGTCCGCCAGGGCGGCATCGTTCAGAACAGAATCAACGTCATATTCAGCATCGGATGCCAGAATGATGTAATCGGGGTTCCAATCCAGGATCTGCTCATAGGAAACTTCGGCCCAGTAGGTATCTTCCACGCTGGCGGCGGCGTTTGTGCCGTTGGCGTTTTCGATCATCGTGTTCTGATACATGGCGGGGCCTGCGGTTTCCAACACGGAGCTGTTGCCTGCCAGGTAAACGCTGGGGGCATCGGTGCCGGCAACGGCTTCGGCCAGGGCGGCCAGGTTGCTGTCAATGGCCATTTCCAGCTCCTCGCCGCGGGCGGTGGTGTTGGTTGCCTGTGCCAGCAGCTCGATCGCGCCGAACAGGCCGGCCTGGTTTTCCGGCTTAACAGCCAGCACGGTCAGGCCCATTTCCTCCATCTGGGGGATGGAATCCTTGAGCTTGGCGGGCACGATGACAAGATCCGGGGCCAGCGCAGCGCAGCCTTCCAGGTCAAACTCTTTGGCGGTGCCAATGCTGGGCAGGGACTGGATCTCCGGGGCGGACAGGCTGTAGATGTTGCGTTTGTCGGCTTTGGCTTCCACGCCAACCAGCTCGTTCTGCACGCCCAGCGCAATCAGCAGGCTGGTGGAAATGTAGTAGCCGCTGGCAAGGGTTTTGGGTTCTTCCTCAATGGTAACTTCGCGGCCCAGCTGGTCGGTAACGGTCAGCGGGTAGGTAACCGCCGTTTCGGCGGCAGGTTCTTCCGGTGCAGCAGTGGCTTCCGGGGCTGCGGTAGCCTCTACGGAAGCAGCCTCGCTGGCTGCGGTACTGCTGGCAGCAGCGGTGCTGCCGCAGGCTGTCAGTGCCATAGCGGCGGCCAGCAGCAGGGCGGTCATTTTGGTCATTTTCATGTTTCTTACTTCCTTCTAAAACCAATATTCCGTTGTGTTTTTCAAACTACAACGGAATTATAGCAGAATTTGTGGTAAAATAAAAGTGGTACTACACAAAAGTATGATTTTACCCAAAAACGGAGAGCATTCTATGATAACGATTCGAGAATATGCCCGCCCCGCCACACTGGAAGAAGCATGGCAGCTGAACCAGAAGCGCCCGAACCGGGTGCTGGGAGGGATGCTGTGGCTGAAAATGGAAAAAATCAGCGTTGGCACAGCCATTGACCTATCTGCGCTGGGGTTGGATACCATTGAAGAAACCGATACCGAATTTGCCATTGGCGCCATGGCAACGCTGCGCAGCCTGGAAACCCACGCCGCGCTGAACGCGGCCACCAACGGCGCCATGCGGGAGGCTGTGCGCCATATTGTGGGGGTGCAGTTCCGCAACTGCGCCACCGTGGGCGGCAGCGTGTACGGGCGGTTTGGCTTTTCAGACGTATTAACGCTGCTGCTGGCGCTGGACTGCGATGTGGAGCTGTACAAAGCAGGCCGGATGCCCATTGCACAGTTTGCCGCCCTGCCCTATGACCGTGATATTTTGACCCATGTTTACATAAAAAAGACGCCGGGGCTTGCAGTGCATTACCAGTCTGTGCGGGCCACCCAGACGGACTTCCCGATTTTGACCTGCGCTGCTGCACGCACGGCGGATGGAGCCTACCGCTTTGCCATCGGTGCACGCCCCATGAAAGCCATGCTTGTCTGCCCCACGGCCGCCCCGGATGAGCTGCCCGCCGCCGTACAGGCTGCGGTGCCCACCGGCAGCAACCTGCGCGGCAGTGCCGCCTACCGCACCCATCTGGTGGGGGTGCTTGTCAAGCGTGCCGTACAGGCACTGGGGAACCTGGAGGTGCTCTGATGCAAATTCATTTTACGTTGAACCATAAAAAAACAGCTGCTGAGATCGCCCCCGATACCCTGCTGATTGATCTGGTGCGCTCTTTAGGCTGCAAAAGCGTCAAGCGCGGGTGCGAAACCGCCAACTGCGGGCTGTGCACCGTGTTTTTGGACGAAAAGCCGGTGCTTTCCTGCTCTGTATTGGCGGCGCGGGTGGATGGCCGCAACGTTACCACGCTGGAGGGCCTGCAGGAGGAAGCCGCTGAGTTCGGCGCGTTCATCGCTGACCAGGGGGCCGAGCAGTGCGGCTTCTGCAACCCCGGCTTTATCATGAATGCGCTAGCCCTTTTCCGCGAAAAAACCGACCCCAATGAGGAGGAGATCAAGGAATACCTTGCGGGCAACCTTTGCCGCTGCTCCGGGTACGAAGGCCAGCTGCGCGGGATCCAGAACTTTTTGGCGTGGAAAAAATCAAAGGAGGCTGCCCAATGAAAACTGTGAACCAGCCTGTGCGCAAGAAGGACGCCATGCAGCTTGTAACCGGCCAGCCTGTGTACATGGATGATGTTATCCCGCAGGACTGTCTCATCGTCAAGCTGCTGCGCTCCCCCCACGCCAATGCGATCGTCAAAAATATTGATACCTCCCGCGCCATGCTTGTGCCCGGCATGGAGGTAATTTACACCTGGAAAGATGTGGACCAGAACGCCCGCCGCTACACCCAGGCGGGCCAGACCTACCCCGAAATGAGCCCTTACGACCGCCTTGTGATCGACCGCCATGTCCGCTTTGCCGGGGATGTTGTTGCGATCCTTGCGGGCAAAGACGAAAAATGCGTCGATAAGGCGATGAAGCTGATTCAGGTGGAATATGACGTTCTGCCCGCGGTGCTGGATTTCCACACAGCGCTCGATAACCCTATTCTTGTGCACCCGGAGGATAACTGGGAAGCCCTTGTTCCCGGCATCGGAGCTGACAAGAACCGCAACCTCTGCGCCCACGATGAATCCGGCGAGGGTGATATTGAGGCGGTGTTGGCTGGGTGCGATGTGGTCATTGACCACACCTACCACACCCGCGCCTGCCAGCAGGCCATGATGGAAACCTTCCGCACGTATTGCAGCATTGATGCTTACGGGCGGCTGAATGTGCTCAGCTCAACGCAGATCGTGTTCCATTGCCGCCGCATTTTGGCAAACGCCCTGCACATCCCCAAATCCATGATCCGCGTTGCCAAGCCGCGCATCGGCGGCGGGTTCGGCGCAAAACAAACGTCCGTGTGCGAGGTTTACCCTGCCTTTGTTACCTGGAAAACGAAGAAGCCCAGCAAGATCATCTATACCCGCTTTGAAAGCCAGACGGCTTCAACCCCGCGCCATGAGATGGAGATGCACGTGCGGCTGGGCGCAACAAAGGACGGCATCATCAAGGGCATTGACCTGCACACCCTTTCCAACACCGGCGCTTACGGTGAGCACGGCCCCACAACGGTGGGGCTTTCGGGCCACAAGTCCATCCCGCTGTACGGCAAGGCCGAAGCGTTCCGCTTTGTCAGCGATGTTGTTTACACCAACCACATGTCATCGGGTGCGTACCGCGGGTACGGCGCAACCCAGGGTCTGTTTGCGGTGGAATCCGCTGTGAATGAGCTGGCCGACAAATTGGGGATGGACCCGTTCGAGCTCCGGCAGCGCAACATTATCCATGAGGGCGATGTTATGCCCGCCTACTATGGCCAGGTCAACACCAGCTGTGCGCTGGACCGCTGCCTGAAAACCGTGCATGACAGGATGGATTGGGACCATAAGTACCCCGTGCGCGAGATCGGCAACGGCAAGGTGCGTGCTGTTGGCATGGGCATGGCCATGCAGGGCTCCGGCATCGACCATGTGGACGTGGGCAGTGCCACGCTGAAAATTAACGATGACGGGTTCTATACCCTCTCCATCGGCGCAGCGGATATGGGCACCGGCTGCGATACGATCCTGGCGCAGATCGCTGCCGAAGTGCTGGAATGCCCGCTGGAAAACATTGCGGTTTTGGGCGCAGATACCGATTCTTCCCCCTATGATTCCGGTTCCTATGCGTCCAGCACAACCTATGTGACCGGCAAGGCCGTGGAAAAGTGTGCGCTGGAACTGAAAGATAAGATCTGCACCCTGGGGGCACAGCTGCTTGGGTTGGACAAAGCCGCCGTGCTGTTTACCGGCGATGCCGTGACGAGCGAGGACGGCACCCAGCGCGTACCGCTGGCCAGCATTGCAGCGGCATCCCAGTGCGGCAACACGGTGGCGCTGGAAGCCACCGTGACCCACAGCTCGGAGATTTCGCCCCCGCCGTTTATGGTTGGCGCCGCCGAAGTGGAAGTTGACCTGGAAACCGGCGAAGCCCAGGTGGTGAACTATGTGGCCGCGGTCGACTGCGGTACCCCTGTAAACCCGAACCTGGCCCGCGTGCAGGCCGAGGGCGGCATTTTGCAGGGCATCGGCATGGCGCTGACCGAGAATGTGACCTACAATGACCGCGGCATGCCACGCGAAAGCTCCCTGATGCAGTACAAGATCCCCTGCCGCACTGATATTGGACATATTGACGTAAGTTTTGAGAGCAGCTACGAGGGCTCCGGCCCGTTTGGCGCAAAGTCCATCGGTGAGGTCGTCATCAACACCCCACTGCCCGCCGTGGCCGATGCCATCTACCACGCCACCCACAAACGCTTTTATGAGCTGCCCATCACCCGCGAGCAGATCGCAATGGCGGTGGAAAAGTGAGTGACGGGGGGCTTGCGCCAGGAGATGCAATGGCGTTTGCTTTATAAGCATACGGTTTGCTTCATTTTTTCCATATTATAATCAAAACGCAGAAGCAATACAACAGCCACAACGGGCAAGCCCGCTGTGGCTGTTGCTTTTGGTGCCCTTTTTCACGCGGTAAGAAGAGCGTTCCCATTTATTTTGATTGTATCGTTGACACTGCCATTATAATGCCGCCGTGAGATAACAATAGCCCGGTATCCGCTTTGCTCCCAAAAGTGCGGTACCGGGCTGTGGCGATATTCTCCTGCTTATTTCCATCCGCGGGCGGTGGGATCCAGCATTTCGGCGGCGGAATAGATCAGCGCGTTGCAGATGGCCGCCGCCACGTTGCTGCCGCCCTTGCGGCCCATGGCAACAATGGCGGGCACGCCGTGGCTTTCGCACACGGCAAACAGGCGCTCCTTGCTTTCCACCACGTTCACAAAGCCCACCGGCACACCGATAACCAGCGCCGGGCGCAGGCCGTTTTCAATTTTCTCGGCAATCGTCAACAGGGCGGTGGGGGCGTTGCCCACGGCCAGCACGGCGCCGGGGTATTCGGCCGCAGCCTTGTGCATGGCGGCCACGGCGCGGGTGGTGCCCGCCTGTTTGGCCGCTGCAGCCACAGCGGGATCCGCCATAAAGCAGAGTGCCTGCCCGCCCAGCTTGGCCAGGCCCGGCTTGGTGATGCCTGCCAGGGCCATGTTGGTATCGGTGATGATCGTTGCCCCGGCGTGCATAGCAGCAATACCGGCGGCTACCGCGCCGGGGGTAAAGTGCAGGGTCTGCGCATAGTCAAAATCCGCGGTGGTGTGGATGACCCGCTTGACTACAGGAGCGTTTTCCGGCGGGATGTCCAGCCCGCGCTGGGCCAGCTCCCCGGCAATAATTTTCATGCTGGTGCGTTCAATATCAGCGGGCAGGTGGTGCTGCGGCATCATTGGTCATTTCCCCTTTCGGCGGGCTGTGCAAGGCCCATAGCCGCATACACAGCGGCCAGATCCAGGTTATGCCGTACCCCATCGGCCAGCAGATCCAGCTGCTGGGTACGGTATTCCTGCATGGAGATTGGCGCTGCCGCGGCGGGGTCAATCCCCTTGCGGCGGCAAAGATAGGCGGCAAACTGCTCGGTCAGCTCGCCGCTGTCAAATAGGCCGTGCAGGTAGGTGCCAAACACCTGGCCCTGCACGCAGCCTTCGGGGGTGCCGTCCGCCAGGGTGCAGAACGGCGTGCCCTGCACAGTGGTGCGCCCGGTGTGAATCTCGTACCCGGTCAGGTGCGCCCCGGCAAAGGGCTCCGCCGTCACGGTCGCCTGGCTTTGGGTGCGGCGCTTTTCGGCGGCAAAGGTGGTTTGGGTGGGCAGCAGGCCAAGGCCGCGCAGGGTCTGCGGGCGGCCGCTCTCGGTGCCTTCCGGGTCGGCCAGGGTCTGGCCCAGCATCTGGTAGCCGCCGCACACCCCCAGCACCGGCGTGCCGCGCCGGGCCAGCTTGCTGATGGCTGCTTCCAGCCCGCACTGGCGCAGCCACAGCAGGTCGTCCACGGTATTTTTTGTACCGGGCAGGATCACGCAGTCCGGCGCGCCAAGCTCGCGGGTGGTCTGCACATAGCGCACGCCAAGCAGCGGGTGTTGCTCCAGCGGCATAAAGTCCGTAAAGTTGGAAATATGCGGCAGCCGCACAATGGCAGCATCCAGCGGCTTGACGGCATTTTTGACCTGCAGCCGGTCGGAAAGCGAATCCTCGTCCTCAATATCCGCCTTTAAGTACGGCACAACGCCAAACACCGGCAGGTGGGTTTTCTCTTCCAGCATGGCAAGGCCGGGGCGCAGAATCCCAACATCGCCGCGGAACTTGTTGATGATAAGCCCTTTGATGCGCGCCCGTTCGTCCGGCTCCAGCAGTTCCACCGTGCCAAACAGCTGGGCAAACACGCCGCCGCGGTCAATATCACCCACCAGCAGCACAGGGGCATCCACCAGCTTGGCCAGCCCCATGTTCACGATATCATCGGCTTTCAGGTTGATTTCAGCCGGGCTGCCCGCGCCCTCGATGACGATAATATCAAAGTCTTCCGCCAGGCTGTTGTAAGCCGCCAGAATATCGGGGATGAGCTGTTTTTTGCGGCGGAAATACTCCGCCGCCGGCATCTGGCCGCGCACTTCCCCGTTGACGATCACCTGGCTGCCAATATCGCTGCTGGGCTTGAGCAGGATGGGGTTCATCCGCACATCCGGTTCCACCCCGGCTGCCTGGGCCTGCACCACCTGGGCGCGGCCCATTTCCAGCCCGTCACGGGTCACAAAGCTGTTCAGCGCCATATTCTGGCTTTTGAACGGGGCCACCCGCCAGCCATCCTGGGCAAAAATGCGGCAGAGCGCCGCGCACAGCAGGCTTTTGCCCGCGCCGCTCATGGTGCCCTGCACCATAATACATGTTGCTTTGCTCATTTTAGTACCTCCCGCATGGTCTGCAGCAGCTGTTCGTTTTCCGGCGCGGTGCGCACGGCGGTGCGGTACCAGCCGGCGCTCAGCCCCGGGTAATTGCCGCAGCTGCGCAGGCAGACGCCCCGCTGCTGCAAGGCCGCACCCAGCGTTTCCGGCGCGCGGAACAACAGGTAATTGGCGCTGCCCTCGATCACCTGCAGCCCCAGTGCCCGCAGCCCGGCCGCCAGTTTGGGACGCTGGTCGGCAATCAGGGCGCGGACAGCATCGGCATAGGCGGTTTCCCGCAAAGCGGCAGCGCCCGCAGCCTGCGCCAGGCTGGATACCCCCCACGGCTGGCCCGCGGCCTGCATTTTGGCCAGCAGCGCGGTGTTGGAACACAAGGCATACCCCAGCCGCACCCCGGCCATGGCGTACAATTTGGTGAACGCTTTCAGAATAACAAGGTTGGGCGCGGTTTGCAAAAGCGGTTTGGCCGTCAGGGCATCCCGCTGCTGCAAAAAGTCCAGAAAGCACTCATCCACCACCAGCACGGCCCCGCAGTCCGCACAGCGGCGCACCAGGCGCTGCACCAGCTCCGGCGGGGTAATTTGCCCGGTGGGGTTGTTGGGCTGGCACAAAAACACCAGGTCAATGCTCTGGTTCACTGCCTGCACAAAGGCTTCCGTTACGGCAAAATCATCGGCCTCATGCAGGGTTTTCCGCTTTACTTCGCAGCCAACGCTTTCCAGTGCGGCGGCATACTCGGCAAAGGTGGGGGCGGGCAGCAGGGCGCGGCGGGGCTTGAGCGCCCACACCAGCCGGTAGATCAGATCCGCCGCCCCGTTGCCGCACAAGATCCACGGTTCCGGCAGCTGTTCCGCCCGGCTGAGTGCCGTGCGCAGCTCCCGGCAAAGGGGGTCCGGATAGCGGTCCGCAGTGGGCAGTGCCGCAACGATGGCATCCGCCACGCCCTGGGGCAGGCCCAGCGGGCTGACATTGGCCGAAAAATCCAGCGCATCATGCCCAAAGCGGGCGCGGTAGCCCACCCAATCACCGCCATGTACCAGTTCCATTCCGTTCTCCCCTTTTCGTTGTTACATCGCCAGCACCAGCAGGCGCAGGGCAATGCCCAACACCAAAGCCAGCAGGCTTTCGGCATACATCATGCGGTCGGCCCGCAGAATGTCCTTTGGTTCCACGGGGCGCAGTGCATCCCCAATGGTGGGTTTATCATAATACTCGCCAAAATAGTAGGCGGGGCCTGCCAGCTGCACGCCCAGGGCACCGGCGCAGGCGCTTTCGGTCTGGGCGCTGTTGGGGCTGGCATGGTTGCGGCGGTCCCGCCGCCAGATCTTCCATGCGCCGCGGGCACTGCTGCCGGTCAGGGCGGCAGCGGCCACCCACAGCAGCCCGGCCAGGCGGCTGGGCAGATAGTTGGCCACGTCGTCCAACCTGGCAGCGGCACGGCCAAAATACAGGTATTTCTGGTTTTTGTAGCCCAGCATGCTGTCCATCGTGTTGATGGCCTTATAGGTCAGCGCCAGCGGCGCGCCGCCCAGCAGCATGTACAGCAGCGGGGCAATCACGCCATCGCTGGCGTTTTCGGCCACGGTTTCCACAGCGGCTTTGGTCACGCCCTCCGCCGTCAGGTTTTGGGTATCGCGCCCCACAATGCGGGCCACGGCCTTGCGGGCGGCGGGCAGGTCCTGCTTTTGCAGCTCTTTGTACACATTGCGGCTTTCCTGCACAAGGCCCCTGGCGGCCAACGCCTGGGCGCACCAGAACATCTGCACGGCAAGCCCCGCCAGCGGGTGCAGCGCCGCTGCCAGCCTGCACACCAGCGCTGTGATGAGGAACGTGCCTACCGGCAAAACGGCAGCCAGCACCGCCCCGCCGCAAAGCTCCCACTGCGGCGTTTGGGGAAATTGTGCGCGCAGGCGTTTTTCCAGCGCGGTGATGGCTTTGCCCATCAGCACAACGGGATGCGGCAGCCAAGCCGGGTCGCCAAAAATGGCATCCAGCACAAAGCCACCCAAAACGGCCCAGCAAATCAGCATGGTAACTCCTTTGTATACTGCACGGTTTTGACCACGCGCAGGGTTTTCTGGTGTACCCAATCGGCGGCATCCAGCACAAAGCCGCCCGCCGCGGGAGCACACCAGGAATAATAGTTTTTATGGGGCACGGCGAACCGTTCCAGCGCCGCCATCTGGGTGCCACCGTGGGCAACGATCACCAGCTGCGGTTCCCCCGCCGCCAAAGCGGCATCCACCAGCGCGGCAAATGCTGTGCAGACACGCTGACAAAATTCCGCCTTGCTTTCCCCGCCCGGGCAGCGGCCTTCGCAGCCGGTTTCCACCCAGGCGCGGTACTGGGAGTCGTGCTCCATCTCCCGGTAATTGCGGCCCTCAAACACGCCAAATTCCATCTCTTTCAGCCCGTCTGCCACAACCAGTTCCGCATCGGGGAAAAGCACTTCCGCCGTCTGCCGGGTGCGCTGCAAGGAAGTAATCATGACCGTTTTGGGGGCAAAATCCGCCCGGCGCAGCTGGGCAAGGCCCTGCGGGCACAGCAGTACATCCCGCCTGCCCTGGTAGCGCTTTTCCAGGTTTTCCTGCGTTAAGCCGTGGCGCAGCAGGTAGATCAGCATGGCGGCAGCTCCCCTTTCAGCACGGTGGGCAGGCCGCAGAACATCTGCACCACACAGTCGGCCCGCTCAGCCAGCAGGCAGGCAAGGCGGCCGGCGGCTTCCCGCGCGGCGCGCTGGGCGGGGTCAATGGGCACCACGCCGCCGCCAACCTCGGTGGCGGTTACTACGTCATATTGGGCAAGCTCGTCCGCAAGGGCGGGCAGGCTTTCGGCATTGGCGGCAAGGGTCTGCACCTCGTAAATCTGCCGCCCGCCAAAGGGTTTGGCAAAGGTACGCTTGCCGCTGTACAGCGGGCCGGTAATAAACAGCATGTTACAAAAACCCCTTCCACTGGCAAAACACAAGGGCCGCCAGCATATACAGTTCCGCTTTTTGCAAAAACCACCCGGCCAGGTCCCCGGTAATACCGCCAAACTGCTTGACCGCCACACGGTGGTAGCGCCACAGGGCAAACCCTGCCGCCAGCACCAGCACGCCGCCGCCCAAGGCAAAAAGTGCCACTGCCAGCACAATGCTAAGGCATCCCAGCACCCGGCGCACCGTGGTGCGGTCCGCCGCCGTGGCAAACGTGTGCGCAAGGCCGGTATTTTTGGCCAGGGGAAAGGCCGCCACTGCGTAACCGGAGCAGGCACGCTCCAGCACCAGCGCCAGCAGCCAGACAGCCCCCACCTGCGGGGTAAACTGCACGCAGCAGCACAGCGCAAAGTAGGCCACAAAGTAGCTGCACAGACGGATCACGGCGAACGCGCCGCAGTGCGGGTCCTTGAGGATATCGAGCTTTTTCTGGGTATCGCCATAGCTGCAAAGGGCGTCACAGGTGTCGGCGTAACCATCCAGATGGATGCCGCCCGTGACCCAGACAGGGATCAGGCAAAAACCCGCCGCGCGCACCATGGCGGGCAGCGGCAGGCTGGCGCACACGCACCACAGCACGCCGCACAGCACCCCCACCAGCGGGAAGGCACAGAGCGAATACCGCATGTTTTTCTCATTCCAGTCAAACTGCGGCACCGGCACAGCCGAGAACATGGCAAATGCCACGGCGATCGTCTGCAAAACTGTCATGGGCGTTCCCCTCCTTTGTAGTACACCGGCAGGCCGCACACCACGCGGCAGACGGCGTCGGCTTTGGCGGCAACGGCATTGTTGACCATGGCAAGGGCCTGCAAATAAAGGTCTGTCTCCCCGGCATAGTCCGCCCCGCCGCTGAATACCTCGTTGCTGACGATGATAAGATGGTTGCATTGTGCGGCGTTTGCCTCGATCCCCGCCAGCATTTTTTCCGCCGTCTGCTTGGGCGGCAGGCAGCTGCCGTCGGGGCGGTACAGCTCATTGGCGGCCAGGTTACCCAAATCTTCCAGCAGGGCGGTGCCCTGCTGCGGCAGGCGGACAAGATGCAGGTTTTGGGGGCATTCCACGGTAGCAAACTGTTTTTGCGCCCGCATGGCGCGGTGTTTGGCCACCCGCGCGGCGCACTCGGCGTCCCACACCTGCATGGTGGCAAGGTAATAGCGCGGGCCGCCGCTCTGCACGGCAAGGTGCTCCGCATAGGCGCTTTTGCCGCTGGCTGCGCCGCCGATAACCAGCGTCAGCATTGTGGGGTGTACGGCGCAATGCCGCCCTCCGCAAAGGAATAGCAGCCGCGGTAGACGGCCAGAGCCATATCCCACAGCGGGATGGAAGCCACCGCGCCGGTGCCCTCGCCCAGATGCAGGTTGGCGGTGATGAGCGGCGCTTTGCCCAAAGCATCCAGCACCATATGGGCGGCAGGCTCCGCCGAAACATGGCTGGCAAACACCGCCTTGGCTGCTACGGGGCAGAGCCGCACCGCGCACAGCGCCGCCACGCTGCTGATAAAACCATCCATCAGAACGGGCACACCCTCCAGCGCGCCGCCCAAAAACACGCCGCACAGCCCGGCAATATCAAACCCGCCCAGCTTGGCCAGCACATCCAGCGGGTCAGCGGGATTGGGCTGGTTGTTGGCAATGCCACGCCGGATCGCATCAATCTTGCGGGCAAGCCCTGTATCCGAAAGCCCGGCCCCGCGTCCGGTCATGCTCTGCACGGGGGCACCCAGCAGCACGCTTGCCACGGCGCTGGAGGTTGTGGTGTTGCCAATGCCCATCTCCCCCGTTGCTAACAGTTGAACTCCCTGCTGCTTTTGTCCGCGCACCAGCGCAATGCCGCAGCCGATGGCCTGCACGGCCTGGGCGCGGGTCATGGCCGGGCCGCAGGTAAAATCTTTGGTGCCGGGGGCAATGCGGCAGTCCTGCACGCCGGGCACCGGGGCACCGGCAATGCCCATATCCACCGGCACAACGCTGCAATGGGCGGCAGCTGCCATCTGGCACACGCTGGTGCGCCGCGCGGCAAGGTTTTGCAGCACCGCGCGGGTCACGCTGGCGTCGGTTTGGCTCACGCCCTGGGCTACCACGCCGTTATCGGCGCACAGCACCAGCACGGCGCGGCGGGCAAAATCCAGCTCCGGGGTGCCGGTCAGGGCGGCGGCGTCCTCCAGCATGGTTTCCAGGCTGCCCAGCCCGCCCAGCGGTTTGGCCAGCGCGGCCCAGTGGGCGTGCGCCGCGGCGCGGGCAGCTTCATCGG
>OLVZ01001738.1_pt1 | contig 17767 bp, 15 predicted proteins | sample 1673341 | NCBI WGS metagenome assembly OLVZ01 (sample SAMEA3178944, study PRJEB25190) | human gut metagenome | biome: human gut; feature: human-associated habitat; material: faeces | place: Austria | collected 2013 | reverse complement strand
TCTGTATCACCTCGGTATAGAAAGTAGGGATTACCCTACCTGTATTATATGCTGGTGGTGCGAAAAATTCAAGGAAATTCTGTTAACAAAGGAGCAATGACTATTGAATACACAAACCCTAATAATAACCGAAAAGCCCTCCGTTGCCCGCGCAATTGCCGCCGCGCTGGGGGCGAACGTGCGCGGCGACGGCTGCATACACGGGAATAGCCTCATAGTCTCGTGGTGCTATGGCCACCTCATAGAGCTGGCGACGCCCACGGCCTACGATGAAAAGCTCGGCAAGTGGCGGCGCGAGGATCTGCCTATCCTGCCGGAGCAGTGGAAAACAACCGTCATGCGGGACAAGCGCCAGCAGTTTGAGATTCTTCGCGGCCTGATGCAGCGCGCGGACGTTGGCGAGGTGGTCAACGCCTGCGACGCCGGGCGCGAGGGCGAGCTCATATTCCGTCTGGTCTATGAGAAAGCGGGCTGCAACAAGCCGGTCAAACGGCTATGGCTCAGTTCGATGGAGCCAGACGAGATACGCCGCGCGTATGCAAATATGCGTCCGGGCGCTGAGTACGACAACCTCTACGCCGCCGCGCTGTGTCGGGCAAAGGCAGACTGGCTCGTTGGCATGAACGCCACGCGGCTCATGTCGCTGGTGTATCACCGCACACTCAATGTGGGGCGCGTGGTGTCGCCGACGCTCTCTCTGCTCGTTGAGCGAAAGCGCGAGATCGAGGAATTCAAACCCGAAACTTTCTACACCGTCGCTGCTAACTGCGGCGGTGTTTTTCTGTCCAGTGAGCGCATCGCGGACAAGTCCGAAGCCGAGGCGCTCGCAAATGATTGCACTGGCGAGGCGCATATAATCCGCGTGGGTCACGAAAAGTGCAGCAAAAGGGCTCCTGAGCTCTATGACCTGACGACACTCCAGCGCGAGGCCAACCGAGAGCTGGGCTTTACCGCGCAGCAGACGCTGGATTATTTGCAGGCACTGTATGAGAAACGCCTCGTTACATATCCGCGCACTGACAGCCGCTATCTAACGGATGGTATAGCAGCGAGCGTGCCGGAGCTGGTGAGCGTCGCGGCAAGGCTGCTGGACGCGGATGCACCCGCAAACATTAATGCGGAACAGGTATGCGACAGCTCTCGCGTCGCCGACCACCACGCGGTTGTACCGACAGCGAGCGCCGGGAGCGCCAATCTCGCCGCACTCCCTGATGGCGAGGCGGCGGTGCTGCGGCTTATCTGCCGCCAATTGCTCTGCGCTGTGTCCGAGCCGTTTACCTACGCCGAAACCACGATTGAGGCCGAGTGTGGCGGCCATACGTTCAAGGCGCGCGGCAAGACCATCATCGACCTCGGCTGGCGCGAGTACAAGGGTGCACCTGGGTGGTCGCCGCTGCCCGAGCTGAGTGAGGGCGCGAGCGTTGCCATCACGAGCGCGATGGTCAAGGAGGGTAAGACTTCCCCGCCCGCCGCTTACACGGAGGACACGCTGCTCGCCGCTATGGAGCGCGCCGGCGCAAAGGATGCACCGGAGGACGCAGAGCGTCGTGGCCTTGGCACACCCGCCACGCGCGCGGCGACTATGACATTGTGCTCGTCCAATATGGCGGTGCGTTCTACACCTACGGCGCCGACGCCGAGACTGCCGCACACGCGCTCGGGCAGCGCACCCGTCAGACCGGCGGTCTGGATTATGTCGAGATTATGGAAGAACAGATAGAGCCGGCACTGGATGCTCTCCGCACATACAAGCCCGTGACGTTCAGTTATGAGAACGGTACGGAACTCACCGTGGACTTTCACCTCCCAGGAGATATGCGCGCTCAATACGAGCAGCGGCTCTACGATACTCTCATGGCGAATGAATCCTACGTCAATGCCGTGATGAACTCTGACGAGGAAAATGCGACGCTGACGGGCGAGCGTGTGCTCCGTGAGTATGTCGCGGACTCGGAGGACAGAGACTTCCAGCGCACCTACTACGACAACCCACGCCTGCGCGAGGCGCTCAACCGCGTGGCTCTGGACGCAGCGTACCACGACCTGAGCGAGCCGCCCGTGGAAAATGAGCCGGAGCTTGATGACACGCCGGTCAACATCCAGCCTCGCGACCCGATGTCGTCGGCCTACGGCGTTGGGGACTTCGTATGGTTTGAGGGTAGCGAGTACCAGATAACCGACCTCCAGCGGGGCTATGTAGAGCTGTTGCCGCCAGAGTTGCCCATCCCCGTCTATCGCACGGAGCGCCGCGCGGACTTTGAACGCGGCCTCCGCGCCGACGAGCGAAACAGGTACATCACGGATTACCTTACCGCTGAGCTGAACGACGATGCGCACGAGTATGTCTGGAGTGTGCTGACGCCGGAGGACAGGGCGCAAATCTCGGCCTGGCTCCGTGCCGGTGAGGGCAACGCACAAATTGCCGGCAGGCTCGCGGAGATGTTTGCCGGGCGCGATGGAGCGGAACCTGACGGCCTGCATTACCGGATACCCGACGATGCCGGAAACATAGTGGCCACCGGATTTGTGCCGTGGGAGCAGCTCGCGGGCGCGGCGCGTGGGATGTACCGTGAAGATTCGTGGACGTTTGAACACGGGTCAAGTGCTGAGCGCACATACAACGAGGTCAAGACCGCGCATCTGGATTCACTCGTACTTATCCAGGACAGCGACGTGATGCGAGCTTACGGAGACGATGCCGTTGAAATTGCCGCTGCACTGGGGCTGAATGTCACGGACGGCGTCCTATCGTTTCCCGTTTCCGAGCTGCGCGAGTACACGGACGTGCTCCGCAAAGAGCACAACATCACCATCTTTGCCTCAGACGGGCGCGAGCAGTTTATAGCTGCGGACACGCCGCGCATTGCTGTCACCGACGCGTACATAGACGCGGCGCTCGTGCGTTGGGGCGACTTGAGCGTCAAAGCCAATGTCTCCGAGCATATCCACGACATGACGCCAGGGCAACTCGCGGCCGCGTATGGATATGCCCCCGACAGGCCGATGCACATCACTGTGACAGGCACGGACGGCGGCGTTGACCTGAGCTGGGACGAGGTGCAAGAGCGCGTCGCGCGGCTCGTAGGCAGTGACCTCTTCCTCACGAAAGCCGAAAAGAGCGAACTGAATAGGCTGCGCGTGAAAACCGTCGCGTACTACGAGGCCGAGAAAACGCATCTACCTTACGACGTTGTGTTTCAAACCATAGGCTCCGCACCTGAGCCTGATCCTACGCAGCCCGAGCCTTCCGTATCACCCGAGACGCCGCGCAACTTCCGCATCATGGACGATCAGCTCGGCGAGGGTGGAGCCAAGGCGCGGTTCCGTGCCAACATGAACGCCGTTACCACTCCGAGGCCGAGCTGCGCGCGGTCATCGAGGGCAAAGCGGAACACAATCCGCGCGGGAAGCGTGAGGACGCGAGTCTGCTCATCGACATCGAGGCCAAGCTCGCGGGCGGGAAAAGCGGTAGCTACACACAATGGGCGAAGGTTTTCAACGTAAAGCAAATGGCCAAAGCTCTGCTGTACTTGCAGGAGTACGGCATCAAGAACCGTGAAGAGCTCAATGCCCGCGCTGACGCCGCGAGCGAAAAGCTCGCTACGGTGAACGAGCGCATCAAGGCGATTGACGCACAGATTAAGGAGATCGCCGAGCTGCGCGGGCAGATCGTGACCTACGCCAAGACGCGAAAAATTTTCGACGAGTACAAGGCGTCGCGCTACTCGCACAAATTTTTCGACGCCCATGCTGACGAAATTGAGCAGCACCGTGCGGCGAAGCGATACTTCAGCGAGCACGGCATTGAGAAGCTGCCGAAGATGAAAGATCTCAACGCCGAATTTGACAAGCTTGCCGCGGAGAAGCGCGCGGCCTACGCCGAGTACCGTGCAATCCGCGACGAGCACCGCGAGCTGCTCGTCCACCGCCACAACGTCGAGACATTCCTCGGCGAAGAAAAACCAGCTGCGTCCCATCAGGATCGCGGCGAAAGATAAGCGCCCGCGAGGGTGCGCCGCCGAAAAAACTCCCGACCACGAGGCCGGGAGTTTTTGAGTTTTATGGGGTTTGGGGCTGCTGCCCCAACGAGCGTTTTTCGCAAACGTATATACGTTTGCCCTGCTTGCTCTTTATTTTAAGTCTGCGATATATCATTTACGGCCCATAATATGTAATTCAGCAATTAATTGACAATTTCGACCGAAAACGTTGTATAAATTTAATTGTTACTAAGCGCTGACGAGCTAAGAGTTTTACCTTTTGAACAAAAAGGTGGTTTACAAAACTCGCACGGATTTCTCTTTCTCATTTGAGAAATGAGGGATTTCCATGCTGTCAGATATTTTGGCAAAGGTACCAGATGAAGACGCTGTTTTAGAGATGTTAAGGAGGTTTGACCGCCTCCTCAAGAAGTATGCTCGCATTCTTGATTATGAAGATGCTTACAACGACCTAGTCCTTTTCTTCATTGAGTTGATACAAGGCAAAGGGATTAAGAATGTCTGTAAGAAGGATGATGGGATAATAGTGAACTACATAGTTACGTCTGTGAGGAATCATTCACTAAGGGTGAGCAATGGATGCAAATTGCGAACATCACCATTGTCCACGCTAAGTGATGAGCAGCGATATACCATAGAATCCAAAATGTCTTATATACAGGATGAGCCAATCACCGATTACTGGTCATCTGGAGAACGTTTTAAGACTACATTATGAATTTGGATATTCGGTATCTGATATTTCAGAAATGACGAAAACATCTCGTCAATCTGTTAATCAGACGAAGATTAGAGCTTTAAACAAATTGCGTAATGAAATTGAGCTTTTGTAAATTCGAGCATTTACATGTTGCCCTCGATTGACTCCATATAAGTGAGCGCTCACATAATGATGGAAGGAGGGTGACTATGTACATTGGAAGGGAAAAACATATTAGACATAGCGCGTGTGCTCTTTATGTCAATTGGAACGGCCGTGGAAGCGCTTACATCAAATATTGATGGGCTTACATGGGTCTTGGTAGGATTTCTCTCAATTGACTATATTACAGGAGTAATATGTGCGTTCTGCAACAAGACGCTGTCAAGTCAAATTGGAGCCAAAGGCATACTTAAAAAATTCTCTGTACTATGCGTAGTTGCAGTATCGGCACTGATAGGGACTTACGTTTTAAATACAGATGCCCTAAAAACTGCTGTAACTCTGTATTACATTTCAAATGAGGGCATATCCATTGTTGAGAATTGCACGAAGCTTGGGATCCCTATCCCTACGAGCTTAAAAACAGCGGTTAGAAACGTATGTAACTCAGAAAATAAAGAAAAAAAGGAGTAAATCATAATTTATGAAAATCTAAGTTTACAATCGTGTATCTTTATCCTCTTTCTTATGTGTGATGGCCGTCACGGACTTATATTTTGAAAGGATGTTATTTATGATCACTGTTAAACTTAAAAGTGACAAATTGTACAGCGGCCCTGGTACAAGCTATGCCGTTAATATCACCGGAGTAAACGGCAAAATCGCAACCGTTGAGTGGAAAGAGGGCTCTTACTACTATGTAAGTCTCACAAGCCTTGGCGTTCGTGGATATGTTTCTGAGGATGATATATCCTTTGAGACTGCCGGCAGGCCGAGGACCGTCATGCCGAAGCTTCTAAAACGATACGTATCAGCAAACGGAAGCGCACATCTTGGACCCGAAACGACATATCGGGGCTGTACCTCCCCGGAGATGGGTCAGGCAGTATATTACTTGGAAGAAAAAGTAGGCGACTTCGCTTTCATTGAATATGAGGTTGACGTTTCGTCCAAAAAATATCGGGCGTGGTTCCCGCATATGTCGCTGGCTATCGCCCCACAGTCCAGGCTTACACGCGAACGTTATATTGAAAACATAGAAACGAAGGTTACCCCCTATAACTATGAACCAGAAGGTAGTGAAACTTTCTGCAACCGGTATGCATTCTATGCAATGAAAGAATGTAATGCCAATTTGCCTACCAAGTCTGACGGGGTTACGCCCGGCAATTGTCAGGAAATGTACGACAAGCTGATAACAAATCAGTTCAGTAAATGGAGAATGGTAGACTTTGCGGAAGCGCAGCACAGGGCTAACTTTGGCTGCCCAACTATTGCTATTTCACCCAATGTTTCAGGTTATCTGGGTCATGTTGCAGTAGTGCGGCCTAACGATGGCTCTACGCCTAATAGCAAGGCGGATGTAAAAATAACTCAGGCTGGAAGCAAAGTGTGGGTTAATGTAACGCTAAACTGGGGCTGGGATACTGAATCTACGGCATACGACGCAATTCGGTTCTTTACTTGGCTGTATTGATGCACAAGTGGGGGCGCACCGAAGGGTGTGCCCCCACTCTATTTATCTTACGGGTATACCGGTTATACTTCAGGAAACCCATTAACTGCCGCTAAGCTCAATGCATGCGCAGCCTCGGCTGCGGTTATAGGCTCATCGGGGCGGATGTCGCCGCTTTCGTCAAGTGCAAGCCAGCCGCTTTTCCACGCGTAGTCCATATATCTATATCCCCAGTGTTCGGTCGAAAGAGTCTCAAGCTTGTCACCTAACCACATAGGCGACGGCTGAAATGACAGCCTGTGCAGAAACATAGTAAATTCAGCGCGCGTTATAGGCTCGTCCGGCCGGAAAAACTCCCCGTCCAGATCCTCGCCGTCTCTAGAAAAGCGCGTCAGCAGGCCGTAGCTGTCCAGATACGCTACCGCGTGCGCATACTCGCTGTTTGCATCGACATCGGTATAATTGAGCGGATATTCTTTGTCCTTGTTCTCAGCCGTGAGCAGGTCAAAGGCCATCTGCGCAGCCTCGGCGCGGGTTATAGTCGCATCGCCTATGGTTGCAAGCTCTCCCGCTTTGGCTGACAGCGCCGCCGTGTCTGGCTCCGGCAGAACGGATGGGGCATCAATCCGCGCATTGTGCACGGCGTCTCTCATTGTGGATCGCACATTATTGAAAAGTTCGATTTCAGGGTCAGTTTCTAATATTTCGGCTTCTCCCATAGGTATGAGATAAATCCAATCCTCGCTCACGGCGAAAATTGTTGGGATCGTGTTCCTGCCTTGATGTGAGCTGAAGAATAAGCTCCTCGGCTGGGCTTCGACACTGAACATGCCGGCATAGTATCCGCCCTCGCGCACGAAATAAAACGTCACGAACGAGTCAACGTCATAATAGTCGTATCCTTTGGTGATTGTAGTCTTGGCAGCGGCCTCCTGCGGGACGTTAATGGTCATGCCGATGCTGTCGAGACGAAGCTTGTAGGCGCTCTCCTGCGGCCACGCGATGACTTCTTTGCCGTTTTCTATATATTGAGGCTTGCGATCGTCGGCTGGCGTAGGAGTTGGCTCCACCATCGGTTTTTCTACAGCGGCAGCGACCTCGGGCGTCGGAGTAATTTCCACCGCCGACGCGCCGCAGGCAGATAAGATAAGCATAGCAAGAAGTAAAGGGATGATACGTTTCATATGCAACACCACTCTATTGACACATTTTTTTAGTTTACATTTCAGAGCCCGGTGTCTCTATATTAGGTGACTTGCAAGTCCGAACTAAAAATCAAGGAGGAAAAAATAATGACTCGAGATCTTTATCGTAGGATAATCGAATCCTTTGTTGTAGGCGACGGTACGATCTATCATACAGGTAAAACATGTAACATATTCGCTACAGACGTTTGTGATGCGCTTCAGACTCCGCTGAAAAGACAGGATAACGGACGTGCATATGACTGTCAGAATCTTCTTCCGTTACTTAGCAACATATACCTATCGTGGCGTCCTGCAGGCTTTGGCAGTGAAGAGGCGAAAAACTTTCAAATGGCACAGATGGCCGCCAATACTGGCAAGACCGTTGTTGCTATAACCTATGACCATATTGCACTGGTCAGGCCAAATGAGTCTGGTAGCATACCCAATAATATCAAAGACGTTAGCATTGCACAGGCGGGCGAATCTCCGTCTACTAACACAACTATTGCTTGGGGCTGGCCTGAGGGGCGCCATAATGAAATTGAATTCTATATCTGGCAGGGGACTCTTATGTCTAATGCAGATGCGGAAGAGTACCTGCGTAATAAAGGTGCGTAATTCTTATTTTATTTGGCTGTCCGACGCTATTCAGCGTCGGACAGTTTTAATTCATGCTCAGCTCTGCATACAGCACCCTGAGCACCGTGGCCATCTCCGCAGCGGTGATGGCGTCGTCGGGGCGTATGGCACCGTTTTCGACGGTCAGCCAGCCGTCCTTGTACGCCCTGTTGAGGACATCATACGCCCAGTGCGTCTCGTCTAGGTCCGAAGCCTCGACGGGGTCGCCGTACCAGTTCGGGTACTGCGTGAGCTGGAAGCGCGCGAGCTGCATCCGCTGCAAAAGCTCGGCGAAATCCGCGCGCGTGAACGGGTCGTCGGGACGGAAAAGCTCTTCGTCGTGACCGTAGTACATTCCGTAGCTGTCGAGATACGCTATCGCCCTCGCCTCGTCCGTGCCCGGTTCCACGTCCGTATAGCGCAGTTCGTAGTCCTTATCCTTGTTGCCGGCCGTGAGCAGCGCCGCTGCCCAGAGCGCGGCCTCGGCGCGCGTCATAGTTGCGCCGCCATCGGCCGAGAGCGCTTCGGCGGAGGCGAGGACGCTCTCAGCCGTCAGCTCCGGGAGCGCGTCCTGCGCCGTGACACGCATATTTTCCTTGAAGAAGTTGCTTTCCATCTTTGCGCACAGCTCCGTGTACGCTTCCAGCGTTTCGTGGCCTATCATGACGCCGCCGATTGGCTCGACCAGCACGTACAGACTGTCCTCGCTTGCGGCAACGACCCCGTAGGATGCCATGTAGTGGTTGTAAAAGCGCTCCGGATCAAAGTGCTCGCGCCTCGGCACACGTACAATCGACTCCATCAGCGAGCAGCCATATTCCCTCTGAGGCGGGAGGTAATAGAGGGAGATGCTGTCGCCGCCCTCGTCCCAGAAATCTATGCCCTCGCTTATGGCCACGAGCGGCGCAAATTCGTCCGGGATAAATAGGCTCAGCCCGAGCTTTTCATCCGTGTAAGTGTAGGCTCGCTCCTCGGGGCTGGCGACAAAGTCAACCTCACAAATCTGCTCCGCCGGCGTCGCCGACGGAGGCGCGGCAGGCGCGCCGCACGCGGCGAGGAGCAGCAGAGCGAGGGTCAGCGGGATTATTCGTTTCATATTTTTCACCTCACGGCCATTCCGGAAAGATATCGATGCAGGTCAGCCAGCCGCCGTAGCTGAACAGGAAGCGCAGCGTCACGCTGTTGTCCTCGTACACAAGCACGGAATGACCCTGATCGCTGTAAGCGGCGGAGCCTCCGACGCCGCTGATGCTGCCGTACAGAACGTAGCCATCAGACTCCGGAAAACGCTGCTTTACAAAGTCTATGTAGTCGCCGATGTCGGCGCCGCGCACGCTGAGACCGGTGTCGCGCTCATAGGTGCAGTAGCTGTGGATGCGCGAGCCGCCGTATCCGTCGTCCTCAAACTCGACTCTCAGACCGTTGTACAGCCATGTCGTCTCGTCCAGCTGTCCCGCCCCCAGCGCCGCCAGCTCCTCGACCGTTGTATCGGGGGGCAGCGGGAGCTGCACTTCGTCGTTGAGAGGCATGTCGCGCCAGAATGTAAGCGCCTCGCCATACTCCGCCTTCCTGAAGGTCTCCGGCGCTGTGCCGGTATCTTCATAGAGCTTCAGCGTGAGCGTGTCTCCGGTCGCGGACGCCTCGCCGCCGCTCTCGGTCAGACTCTCGAGATAGAGCTTATACTCGCTGCCGGAAACCGTATCCGGCACTTCTTCATAATAGTTGTACCAGCACTTAAAACGGCCGTCGCCGGACAATATCAGGAGAGCCTGGCCGCGATAGCCGAAGTCATCAGCTATCCAGTATGACTCCGGCTCGAATCCCGTCGACGGCAGCGCTAAGTTTCCGGGCATCGGCCGGGACAGTATTAGCTCAGGTGGCGGTTCGGGCGTTGAAACCGGAGCCGGCTGCGGTGACGGTGTGACAACCGGTGACGGCGTCACAACCGGCGCAGTCGCCGTCACCTCCGCCCCCGGCGCGCCGCAGGAGGCGAGGAGGAGCAGGGCGAGGGTCAGCGGGATAAGGCGTTTCATGTTAACAGCTCCTTAAAAGTTATTTTTGTAGTTTACACTTTTGACTTCACGCTCTCTATATTAGTCAGTGATGGCCGTCACAGATTATTATGAAAGGAAGATGTTTATGGCGACAGTTAATATTTCTTCTGGAGTAACTTTGCGCTATGGACCTGGCAGCAATTATGATACCGCTGAAATAACAGCTACTTCAGAGTACGGGACTATAAAGTGGAAAGAGGGACAGTATTATTACGTCGACCTTTCAAGTCCCAAACGTTGCCTTTATGTTGAAGCAAGCAGTGCGCATCTTATTCCTGGCACAGGAACTGTGAGCAGCTTCACACCGCGTTCTCTTCCCAGATATGTAAATTACATATTGTCTCCATATCTGGGCGACACTGATGAATACAACAGAATGTACCCTTCCTCTAAGGCCACGCTGGACCATATTATTCGTGGTCAAGAGTTATTGTATCTTGGTAAGAAGTCTGATGACAACAGTGATGTTGATTTGGTATATGTTGAGTACACGTCTAAAAGCACTTATACCAAACGCAGAGCGTGGTATCCGAGCGGCAATCTACTGGATCCACCGTCCAGGCTCTCTAAGCAGGGGTATATAAACAAAATTGATAATTTTTCGGTTGAAAATTATCCTATTGACAGTGAAGGCTCACACTGCAGCAATTTTGCTTGGGATGTAATGAATGCTTGCGGCACAATGCTGCCGGAGGGATCTTGCCGAGTAATGCTTCAATCGCTGAATACAAATTCCTTTGCTCGATGGCGTAGAATCAACGGTTCCCTTGAATATAAAACAGCACAAAGTTCGGCAAATCAGGGTTATCCTACAATTGCAATTGAGGAAAGCCACGTTTCGGTTGTTCGTCCTAATGATGGTTCCAGCCCGGCAAGCATCCTAGATGTTGCTATTGCTCAGGCTGGCTCAGAGCTACTTCAGAATTCTACTATCAGATATGGGTGGAGTTCGTCTCTAATTGATTCTATTGAGTTTTATAGGTGGGAGTATACTTAACTAAACCTGGCATCCCCGTATGTCATGCGCTCTGCGCATGACATACGGCTTTTATGTCTTTCTGGTCAAAAAATCATATGCACCGTTTAAAGCAATGGACATTTCATCGGCGGTTATAGGTTCGTCGGGGCGTATGTCACCGTTTTCAATCGCTATCCATCCGTCCTGCCACGCGCGGTTGAGCACATTCCATGCCCAGTGCGTGTCGTCTATGTCGTTGGCCTCCACTGGGTAACCGTACCAAGTGATGTTCAAATATAGCAGCGCGCGCTGCAGTAGGGTCAAAAACTCCGCGCGCGTGATAGGTTTGTCCGGGTTGAATTCTGTGTCCGGGCTGAACATCCCATAGCTTGCGAGATATGCTATGGCCTTGCCGTGCTCAGTGCCTATCCATATGTCGTTATACTCTATGGTGTACCATACATCCTTGTTATCTGCGTCCAGGAAGTCATATATAAGCTGTGCCGCTTCCGCGCGCGTTAATGATCTGTTTTCCATAGTCTTCAGCAGTTGAGCTGTTGAGAGCAGTGAGTCCATATCAACGGTTGGAATGCAGTCCTGGCTTTTGACCCGTATATTCTCTCGGAGATAGTCTATACCGAAGAGCTCGTGCGTCCTGTATGCGCCAAGCATTGCACGCCGGGGCACGTCGGAACCACCTATCCTGGGTAAATACAAATAGGCGTAGTCTCTACCCATAGCTAGGATTTCGACGTCCACCATTTCATGAAAGAACCAATTTCCCGAGGAAAATAGTTCACGGCGTGGCACCCGCATTATCGCATATAGGCAGCCACCGAACGCCCCCTCCTGTATCCCTGGCATATATACACAGCTCACAGCCGATCTCTCATCGACCCATCCTTCGTAACCGTCTATCATGGAAACTGCATTTGCCACTTCTGCAGGTACGCGGACAGTAAAGTCAAGATGTTCGCTCGTGTAAAAATATGTTTTGCCTGGTTGTGGATATGGAAGCTGTGGATCTTCAAGAGCCCAGTCCGGCAGGCCATATGGGTTGTCCGAAGACCCATCACTGTCTGGCGCAGATGTCGGCGTAGATGTATGTATCGCTTCTGGATTGGCCGTCGCAGGTGATGGCGTAGTCGGCTCCACAGTGGCGTCTCCGCATGCAGCCAGAAAGATAAGAGCGAGTATTAACGGTAGTATACGCTTCATGTCATAACCTCTTTGAGATTTAAAAATTCGTCTTTTCTTTCTCTATATTAGTCAGTGATGGCCATCACAGATTATTCTGAAAGGAAGATGTTTTATGAGTGATATCATTGTCAACCTCGAGAGCAACACCCTATACAGCGGACCCGGCCCGAACTACGCAGTTGCTGCTACCGGAGTAAGAGGAAAGAGCGCGACGGTCAGGTGGAAAGAAGGTTCTTACTACTATGTAAAGCTCACAACTCCCCGCGTTTTTGGATATATTTCTGAGGATGATGTATCCTTTGAGGTTTCCGGCAGGCCGAGAACACTTGTGCCGAGCCATAGCGAGCGGTATGTAGCTGCAAACGAAAACGCATATCTTGGCCCCGGAACGGCATATCGGGATATAAACGCTCCTAACAGGGCGCAGATGGGTGATTATCTCGGGGAAAAGGAGAATAACTATGCGTTCGTTGAGTACGAATTGGCTGGATATGACTACATAAAGTTCCGTGCTTGGTTCCCGGCCGATTCTCTAAATATGAACAAGGCTTCCGAACTGACGGCTGACGAGTATCACAGACGCGTTACTAAAGATGTTACTCCGTATAATTATCCCAATTACACAGACGCCAATGGCGAAAAAGTTACGCTTTGCAATCATTACGCATACTACGCAATGGAAGCCTGCGACACTCCACTCTTTCGAAGAGAATCTGACAATGCGCCTGCGGTGTGTAAAGACTTGTTTAACACGCTTAGCACTAATACGTTTAAAAAGTGGCGAGTTATTAACACCGATAAGCCTTACGAGGAAGCGCAGGCTCGAGCAAACAACGGATACCCTACTCTGGCACTTGAGCCGAAACATGTAGCAGTGGTTATTCCAAACGGAAACACTATACCCAGCAGCAAACTGCAAGTACGGATAAGTCAGGCCGGCAATTCAATATTCGATGATGGAACCATTGACGATGGCTGGGGGGAGCGCAGCCAGGGATACCCCAAGATTAAATTCTTCTCTTGGTATTATTGATATAATACCAGCTTAATGCGGTGGCGCGAACTATTAAGTTCGCGCCACTATTTTGTGAACGCTCAAAAGTCCACGCCCGGCGTGGGGTAGCCTATATCGGCCACGACGGACAGCGCGTGAGCGGCCTCGGCAGCGGTTATGGGCTCGTCAGGACGGATGCTGCCTGTTTCATCAAGCTCCAGCCAGCCGCAGCGCCATGCGTAATTGACGTATGACGAATACCAGACGTCATAATTTATATCAAGGGAATCTCCATACACGCTGGGAAACGTCTGAAATGACAGCCTGTGCAGCAGCATGGCGAACTCTGCGCGGGTGATATGCTCATTGGGTCGGAACAGATTTCCGTCTAGATCCTCGCCATCTCTGGAGTATCGTGTCATGAGTCCATAGCTGTCCAGATACGCGATGGCGTGCGCGTGCTCGCTATTTGCATCTACGTCGGTGTAATCGAGCGGGTATGTTACATCCTTGTTCTCTGCCGTAAGCAGGTCGAACGTCAGCTGTGCCGCCTCGGCGCGGGTTATAGTCGCGTCGCCTTTGGCCGCAAGTTTATTAGCTTCCCCCGGCATGGCATCGGTGTTCAGCTCAGGCACGGACGAGGGGTCAAGCACGGTAATGGTGCTTATAGCGTCTCTGACCACCCCTTCAGTTTCCAAATAGTCGTCGAACAATGGGTCCTTCGGCCCTATCTCTGAGCCGCCCATCTGTACTTGTGTGATGTACGCGCTGTGTTCGCTCATCGCTTCAATAGTTGTAGCTGTCATGGCTCCATAGTACCAGCTTCCCGGACGGAAATAATCTGCGCGAGGCGATTCCACGGTCATATAAAACATAGTTATGGGATATCTGATGCCCTCCGGGACGTAATACATGGTGAAGCTCGGCCCGTCCGGGTCCCAGTATTCCACTCCCTCGCGCACGGCGACCTTGTGGGACACCTCCGCCGGGACGGTGAAAGAAAAGCCCAGCTCCTCGCTGCTGAAAGTGTATCCGCCCTCTGCCGGCCCCGCTACGAACTCCGGCCAGGGATAACTTGAGGGCGACGGCTCGGGCGACGGTTCCGGAGACGGCTCAGGCAAAGGCGTAGCTGTATGCGTTGGTGACGGCTGCACATCTGGCTCCAGCGTAGGCGATGGTTCCGCTGCCGGTGTGCCGCAGGCAGATAGGATAAGCACAGCAAGGAGTAAAGGGATAATACGTTTCATATACAACACCACTTTATTGATACGTTTGATTGGTTAGAGAATGCTTTTGATCGCATTGTAAATACCCTCATATATATAGACGCTAAAACTAAGAAAACGCAACAATTCTATCTGGTAATTTAACCGCGCCCCCTTGGCTCTTGTAGCCAAGGGGGATTTTTACGTTGTTATACTACGTTCACTGCAAATTTTATTTAATTTACTGCATTATATACTTTTGGGGGACGTAAAATTATAAGATATTCCTGCTCTTATTTTGAACGTTTGAACAACGAGTAACTAATGAAAGAGAAATCCTGCACAATGTCAATTTCATAAGAGTAAAACAAAAAATAGCGTTTAGTAACGTTTACATTATATGCATCGAGCGCTCTGTATAGTTGTCATCATAAAACTTGAAAGGAGCGTTAACGATGAATGACAAAAACAAATTTCAAGACGAACTAGCAAACTTAGCCCAAGCGCAAGAAGTGCCCGGAGATCCTCCTGTTTACTATGCTCAGGTGTGGCTGAACGAAACCTATGGGAACATTTCTAATTGGGTGACTTTGGCCGAAGATGGACTCACGGGGCAAGGAACAATGGGTGGCCTGGTACGTGCACTCCAACACGAGCTTGGCACAGGTGTTGACGGTGGATTTGGTGCCGGCACTGAGGCCGCATTTGAGTCGTTCTATTCATCTACTGGTGGTCAACTGCAGCTTATCATGAGTTCCGAAAACAATATGAATAATATTGTTAAAGCTGCGCTCTGGTGTAAAGGCTATTATGGTTATGTGAATTACAATTATGATGGCCATATTGATCAGACTACCTTTGACGGCCTAGAAATGCTTAAGGAAGATGCAGGAATTGACGGCTTGCTCGGCTGGGGTGTGATTAGTGCCAAGCTCATGAAGTCTCTTCTCTCCATGGATCAGTTTGTTCTTGTTGAAAGTGCCGGCGGTAAGAGTGACATTCGTGAGATACAGCAGTATCTTAACGCAAACTTCGGTGACTATATTGGCATCATTCCGTGTGACGGTATATACCAGAGATCCATGAATGAAGCGCTGATAAAGAGGCTTCAGTATATTGAGGGGCAGAGAGGCTCTGCAGTCGATGGTATTTTCGGCAGCGGAACTCAAAACCTTTTACCAATCCTCAATGACAGCAATCACCCCGCAGAAGCAGTTCGCCTCTTTAATTTCTGCCTAACCTGCAACGGGTACAATTCAAGCGGCACTGCGTGGACGTCTGATGTAAAGACTCAGGCTTGTGCTTTTCAGAGTCGCTATTTAATTGCTGAAACAGGTAACGGTGATGTAGACACTTGGATGGCGCTACTCCTTAGCAAAGGCAATCCTAATAGGGCGGCTCAAGGTTGCGATTGTGCTACGATCCTTGATGAGGCAAAAGCTAATGCCCTCTACGCCGCTGGCTACAGATACGTTGGAAGGTATCTATCTGGAACTGTAGGTTCTGGTCCGTCTGTGCTCTCTAAGGCTATGACCAAGTCCGAGATGACAGCTATATTTAATGCAGGACTCAGAATCTTTGCAATTTTCCAGGAAGGTGTTCCGTCTTTACAGCGTTATACATATGAGCTCGGTAAAGAGGACGCTACAAAGGCAATCTCCGCAGCCAAGTCTCTTGACATTCCCATGCGTGAGTATATATACTTCGCTGTCGATTACGACGTTCTGGACGGTTACATTTCCAGTACGGTAAAGCCGTATTTTGAGGGCATCAACGAGGCCTTTGAGGACAACGGCCACATTTACAATATAGGCATATATGGTTCGAGAAACGTCTGCTCCAGGATATGCAGCGAGTATGGTTTGGCCTCCAGTTGTTTTGTGGGCGATATGTCTACAGGTTTCAGCGGTAACATGGGATTTCCGCTTCCCGAATGCTGGGCATTTGACCAGTTCCATGAATACAGCTTTAGCTACAATTACGGACTTTTGTCGTTCCCTCTGGATAAAGACGCTGTGTCTGGAAGATACTGCGGCTTTAATAAATTTGGTGGAATTTCTGATGGTGCTGTTCCGGTAACAGATAGGCAAAAAAGAGAAGAAGTATACAAAATAATAGATAGTATTCTTAATTTGGCGGGTGCTGATGAAAACGGCAATATTCACACACCTGACGGGAAGGTATATAAGGTTCCAATAGACGAATCTGGAATAGCTTGGAACTCGCCTCCTATAGTATTGGATGTTGGTGCGGTTAAGATAACATTGTCGTATAAACACTCGGAGCTATTTGATCTTAACAATAAAGATGACATTGTATATACAGCATCAACGATTGAGAATGGTTTTTCACCTGAATTTTCAGCCTCAGCATCTTATGCTTCCGATTTGTTTGATGACATAGCTGAAGGCCTATCTACAGAAATATCAATAGGAGCCAATAAAGATGATTGGCTTTCAGCTGTCGCTCAAGTTATTGTTCCTGTTTCTACCGGTAAAGTTTATTTTGGAGTGAAGGCATCAAGCGTAGGAGCTTTGTCAGCTTTTATAACGGTGGAGTCTTATTTGGGAACCAATAAGAACATTGAAAACTCTGTTAGCGTTAAAATAGAAATTACAACCAATGTTCAGACTGGAAGCGGCATAAAAGACACTATAGATAAGTATCTTACAAAGGAAAATGTTAGAGTAGCTGTTGCTTGTGCTACAATAGCAGTCCTCGTTGGTGTTGCCGCATATACTGGCGCTCTGTCACTAATTGGTGCTGCGGTTATACAGGTGATTAACTCTATTAGTGCTTTTATAAACAATGTTATTTCCGTGCCGGCATGATATGTGGCGCAAAAGGAGGCAACTAATGTTGCCTCCTAACTAACAGCATAAGGTGGTATGAACTATGCGAGAGACCTTGGGCAAAGAGAAATACAGCCACTGGAGTGTGCTGGCAACAATAATAGTCTCTTGCATACTTGTGCTCACCGCCATGGATATTACTATGTCGCCGGGAGATTATATGACATATAAGCATGAAGATATTGTAAACGAAGTAGTTTACACGGCACGGATACACGGGGACGCATACGCAGTTTTTTACTATGACTATAACTATGACTACACCTGCGCACTGGTCGCTCGCGACGGAGTTTTCTGGAATATGATAGCCGAGCCACTGTATCCCAGCGACCCGTTTGACGAAGAGAACAAACGGTTGGTTTATGAGAGAAACGGAGAAA
>OLVZ01001737.1_pt1 | contig 17768 bp, 7 predicted proteins | sample 1673341 | NCBI WGS metagenome assembly OLVZ01 (sample SAMEA3178944, study PRJEB25190) | human gut metagenome | biome: human gut; feature: human-associated habitat; material: faeces | place: Austria | collected 2013 | reverse complement strand
CCCACCGAGTTATGCTTGATGGCGTTTTCGATCAGCAGCTGCACCGAGCAGGGCAGGACATGGCGGTTCATGGCCTCGTCCGGAATGTCGGTCTCCACGCGAAACCCCTCGGGGAAACGCACCTGCAACAGGTCGACGTACATCCCCACGAAAGCCATCTCCTCGCGCAGGCGCACGAGCGTCTCCTCCTCGTTCTGGAGCATGTAACGGTAGATGCCCGCCAGTTTATGGATGTAGGCGCTGGCCTGCTCCGTGCGCTGCTCGCAGACCAGGCAGTCGAGGATATTGAGCGAGTTGAACAGGAAATGGGGGTTGACCTGCTGTTTGAGTTTCATGTAACGGAACTGCGCCTGGTGCGCCTTGCCGCGCTCGGCACGCAGCACGGCACGTGCGACCAGGGCGTAATCAACCATAAATACGACCGAATAGAGGGTCACCTCGACCAGCAGGGTGACGATCCACAGTTGCAGGAACTCCCGTGCGGAGAACGAGCGGTCGAAGGCGAACGGCAGGTGCAACCCCGTAATGAGCGCCACGCAGGCCGACGTGAGCAGCACGAACAGGAGGAACGCCGCGATTTCGGCGATCAGACCGTGCCGGGTTTCACGCCTGCGCGTATGCCGGACATAGATGATATTGACGCACAGCAGGATAATCAGTGCCGCGGAATTGGAAGCCAGCATGTCGGCCATGTGGTAGAGGCGGTCTGTGGAAAAGGAGGGCGAGGCGAAAAGCTCGACATAGGCCAGCCTCAGCACGAAAATCACCCCCACGGCCAGCAGCAGCAACCCGATGCGGGGCGTCCAGGCCGAGGAGCGGCTCGCCGTGTCGTCGCCGCGGCGGAACAACTTGGTGAACCACACGATGCTCCAGCCCAGAATCTCGGTGGTTATGAAGGTCGAGACGGCATGCACCACGGGCGGGGCGTGCAATAACAGCTCGATCAGCTGCGCACCGCCCGTACCCAGTAGGTAGCCGATCACGTTGACGACGATCACGCTGGCAGCGGTGAACTCCACGTTCAGGCCGCGTTTGAGGCAGATCAGCACGATCAGCACGATCGTCAGCAGCGTCAGCACCAACTCGTCGTTGATCCCCGCCAGATGGCATGAAAGGGCGACCACGGCATGGAGCACGGCGAACAGGTGGATGATTCCGGACACTTTGAGCGATCGCATATAGGCTGACTGAGGCTGTATTAAAGTATATACGGGTTTTGTTTATTTATGAATAAAGGTAGTGTTTTTCCGCGGAAATTCCAAATCGTCCCCCGCGGGCTACCGTTCGTCGCAAAAATCCGCCCGTTCATCCGGCTGAACCTTCCGTTCGTCGCCCTGCGGTTCGCCGTCCGGATTTTTTTATTAAAATTTGTATAACCTGAAAACCAACCGAAAAACCGAAATGACCAAGCCTAAACTCTCATTTTGGCAGATTTGGAACCTCAGCTTCGGCTTCCTCGGCGTGCAGATCGGATATTCGCTCCAGAATTCCAACACGTCGAGCATCTTCGAATCGCTGGGGGCAGATGTCAGCCACCTGAGCTACTTCTGGCTGGCGGCACCGCTGGCCGGCATGATCGTCCAGCCCATCGTGGGGCTTTTTTCCGACGGCACCTGGACGCGCTGGGGCCGCCGCATCCCCTACATCCTGGGCGGGTCGCTGATCTCGGCGCTGGCGCTGGTGCTCATGCCCAACTGCCCCAAACTGCTCGCCTTCGCCCCGCTCGCCATGGGGGCTTTCATCCTGCTGTTCATGGATTTGTCGTTCAACGTCACGATGCAGCCCTTCCGGGCGCTGGTGGCCGACATGCTCGACGATTCGCAGAAGACACAGGGCTACGTGGTACAAACCTTCCTGATAAACCTCGGTGCGGTCGTCGGCGCTATCCTGCCGCTCGTCATGACATGGCTCGGCGTGTCGGACGAGGCCGCTCCGGGGCATGTTTCGCCGCACATCGCCTACTCCTACTATGCCGGGGGCGCGATCCTGCTGCTCACGGTGCTCGTCACCTCGTTCAAGACACGGGAATATCCGCCCGGGGAGTTCGCCCGCTACAACAACCTCTCCGAGGAGGACGCCAAACCGGTGAGCTTCGTCGGCCTCATGCGCAACGTCCCCGGCGTGATGGTGCGGCTGGGCGTCACGCAGTTCTTCTCGTGGGCGGCGCTCTTCCTGATGTGGACTTACCTCAAACCCGCCATCACGGGTGTAGTCACCGACCATGCCACGGGCGAAGTGCTCTCGGCCGGCGCCACGCAGACATGGGTCGGCGTGCTCAACGGCACCTACCCCATCCCCGCCTGCATCGCCGCCCTGTTCCTCGGGCGCGTCGCCGCGCGCTACGGCAACAAACCCGTCTACGCGGCCTGCCTGCTCGCCGGGGCGCTGGGCTTAGCGGGGTTGTGCCTGCTGCACGACCAGTACGCGCTGATGCTCCCGATGGTGGGGATCGGCATCGCCTGGGCGGGCATCCTCGCCATGCCCTACGCCATCCTGTCGCGCGCAGTCGAGCCACGCCGCATGGGCGTATACATGGGTATCTTCAATTTCACGATCACCGTCCCCCAGATCGTCATCGGACTGACCGGCGGTGCCATCGTCAAGTACTGCTTCGCCTCCGACGCGGCCGACATGCTGGCGCTCGCCGGGGTCTTCATGCTGCTGGCCGCCGTGTCGGTCTTCCTGGTCAAAGAACACAAGGCCCAATGACCTACAATCCATAAAATCAACTTATAAACTAACCAAAATTCTTATGAAACGATTTTTAACTATGTGTGCGGGTATCTTGCTCATATGTCAATTTACCCCCCCCCTCACGCTGGCGCAAAACGCTGGTTATGAGGTTAAAGGCGTAGTTGTCGACAAGTCCGGAATGCCGATCCTGGGCGCTACCGTCGTCGAAAAGGGCACGACCAACGGCGTCTCGACGGGCATCGACGGCGACTATGCCATCCGCGCCGCCGGCCCCGAATCGGTCATCGAAGTCAGCTATGTCGGTTACAAGACCGTCAGCCTGGTGGCCAGTTCGTCGCTGCTGGCACACCTCACGCTCGAAGAGGATGCCATGGGCATCGACGACGTGGTGGTGATCGGCTACGGTTCGGTCAAGAAGAACGACATGACCGGTTCGGTCGTGGCAATCAAGGCCGAAGAGTTCAACCGCGGAGCCGTGGTCTCCACGCAGGACATGCTCAAGGGCAAGGTTCCGGGCGTACACATCATCCCCGGCGACGGCGGCCCCGGATCGAGCGCCACCATCCGCGTGCGCGGTGCGGCTTCGCTCAACGCCTCGAACGACCCGCTGATCGTGATCGACGGGGTACCCATCGCAGTCGACGGCGGCAAGGGTATGGCCAACCCGCTGGAGACGATCAACCCCAACGACATCGAATCCTTCACCGTGCTCAAGGACGCTTCGGCGGCGGCCATCTACGGTTCGCGTGCTTCGAACGGCGTCATCCTCGTCACCACCAAGAAGGGGCGCGGCAACACGCCCCGCGTATCGTACAGCGGCAGCGTGAGCGTCCAGACCAACTCCGACGAGCTGCCCGTGATGTCCCCCGGCGAGTTCCGCACCTACATCGACCAGGTGTATCCCGCAGGTACGACCACGGGCGACAAGGTACAGTCGATGCTCGGCGACAAGAACACCAACTGGCAGGATCTGGTCTTCCGCACCGCCATTTCGCATGACCACAACGTCAGCCTGATCGGCAACATCAACGACCGCATGCCCTACCGTGCATCGGTGGGCTACACCAACCAGCAGGGTACGCTCGAAACGTCGAAATACGAACGCGGGACGCTCGACCTGAGCCTCTCGCCCAACTTCTTCGACAAGCACCTCACGGTCAACCTCAACGCCAAGGGCGTCGTCACGTCGCAGCGCTACGCTTCGGGCGGCGTGGTGGGTTCGGCTGCCTTCTTCAACCCCACGATCGACCCCTACTTCCGCAACGACGACGGCTCGATCGACTACACGACCACCAACGGATACTGGAACTACGGATCGGGCCGCGGCGAGGACTTCACGCCCAACACCCTGCTGGGTGCGGGCCCGCTCTCGCAGCTCTACGACCGCGACAATACGGCGCGTGCCAAGCGTTTCATCGGCAACGCCCAGATCGACTATAAGGTTCACGGCTTCGAAGCGCTGCGTTTCAACCTCAACCTCGGCCTCGACGTATCGAGCGCCAAGACCTACGACGGCGTGAACCCCGGCTCGTTCCAGGCATACACCGACACCGAGGCCCGCGGCTGGGGACAGTATTCGTGGACGACGAACTTCCGCCGCAACCAGCTGCTCGAATTCTACGCCAACTTCAACAAGGAGTGGGGCATCCACCACCTCGACGTGATGGCCGGTTATTCGTGGCAGCATTTCTACAGCTCCGACCACTCGGTATCCTATTTCAACGAGACGCACGAGCAGAAGGGCGAGGATTCGCGCTACCCGTTCAACCGCCAGGAGAACTACCTGCTCTCGTTCTACGGACGCCTGAACTATTCGATCGCCTCGAAATACCTCTTCACCTTCACGCTGCGCGACGACGCCTCTTCGCGTTTCTCGAAGGATACCCGCTGGGGCCTCTTCCCTTCGGGCGCCTTTGCGTGGAACATCGCCGAGGAGAATTTCCTGAAGGATTCGCGTGCCGTCTCGGCCCTCAAGCTGCGCGTCGGCGTCGGACAGACCGGCCAGCAGGAGATCGGTTCCAACTACCCCTACCTGGCGCGTTACTACATGTCGACCGACGTCTACAAGACCTACTACATGGGCAGCGCCGGCCACATGTTCTACCTCACGCCGGGCGCCTACGACCCCAACATCAAATGGGAGACCACGACGACCTACAACGTCGGACTCGACTTCGGGTTCCTCGGCGGCCGCATCAACGGTAGCGTCGACTGGTACCTGCGCCAGACGGACGACCTTCTGAACAGCGTCATCACCCCCATGGGCTCGAACTTCGGCAACACGGTGCTCACCAACATTGGCTCGATGGAGAACAAGGGCGTGGAATTCAACCTGAATTTCATCCCCGTGCAGACCAAGGACTGGAACCTCACGGTCGGCTTCAACGGCACGTTCCAACACACCGAGTTCACCAAGCTCAACAACACCGACGACCCCGACTACAACATCCAGACGGGAAGCATCACCAAGGGCACGGGTAACCTGCTCCAGATCCACAAGGTAGGCTATGCGCCCTACACTTTCTACTGTTTCCAGCAGGTATACGACCAGGACGGCAATCCGATCCAGAACGCGCTGGTCGACCGTGACAAGGACGGCAAGATCACACAGGCCGACCGTTACGTGACCGACAAGAGCCCCAACCCCGACTTCTTCTACGGCATCAGCCTCAAGCTGAGCTACAAGAACTGGGACTTCGGCTTCAACGGCCACGGTTCGGCGGGCAACTGGGTCTTCAACGACTTCGCCTCGGCCAACTCGACGTCCAACATCGACATCAACGCCGGCAACCTGCCCAACTTCGCACGGCTGGTCAAGAAGACCGGCTTTACGAAGGCCAACAGCGGCGAGCAGTGGTATTCGGACATGTTCCTCGAAAACGCCTCGTTCTTCCGCATGGACGACATCAACCTCGGCTACACGTTCAACAAGATCGGCAACTGGAAGGGTTCGATGCGCGTCGCCTTCGGCGTGCAGAACGTATTCGTCATCACCGATTACAGCGGCGTAGACCCCGAAATACCGGGTGTCAACGGCATCGACGGCTCGATCTGGCCGCGCCCGCGCACCTATTCGCTGCGTCTGAATGTAAACTTCTAAAAACGAACGAACCATGAAAATCGACATAAAACATTTCGCCTTGGCGGCGGCAGGCGCAACGATGCTGCTCACTTCGTGCATCGGGGATCTCGACACCCTGCCCCTCAACCCGTCCGACTCGACCTCGGAGACCGTCTACGGGAAAGACGAGAACGGCTACCTGGCCGGGCTCACCAAACTCTATTTCAATTTCGTCTCGAACGACACCACCGACCTGCAGGTCAGCGACGGCGGCGCCTCGGAGCTCATCCGCGCATTCTGGACGATCCAGGAGGTTACGGCCGACGCCTGCAAATGCGCCTGGGAGAACGACGCCTGGGTACGCGCCATGAATACCGACACGTGGTCCGACGCCGACAACGACGCGACCTACGCCGTCTACGTACGTACGTTGCAGGGCATCGCCTACGTGAACGAGTACCTGCGCCAGACCGCCTCGGACAAACTCTCCGACCGCGGCGTGAGCAGCGAACTGGCCGCCAGGATCCAGAGCTTCCGCGCCGAGGCCCGTTTCCTGCGCGCCTATTTCTACTGGATCGCCCTCGACGTGTTCGGCGACGTGCCGTTCACGACCGAGACCTCGCCCTTCGGCGGCGGTGTGAACCCCAAACAGGCCTCGCGCAAGGATGTCTTCGACTACTGCATCTCGGAGCTGACCGACCTGGCTTCGGACGAAAGCGCGATGCCTGCCGCACGCTCGAACTACCCGCGTGCCGACAAGGGTGCGGTCAACGGCCTGCTGGCCCGCATGTACCTCAATGCCGAGGTTTATGCCGGCACCCCGATGTGGACGGAGGCCAAATCCGCCTGCGAAGCGATCTTCGGCATGGGCTACTCGCTCTGCCCGGAGTATTCCAACCTCTTCCGCGGCGACAACGGCGAGAACGCCGACGCCCTGAAGGAGATCATCTTCGGCGTGGCATACGACGCCGAGCAGACGCAGTCCTACGGCGGCACGTCGTACCTGACGCTGGCAGCCATCGCCGCCACCGACGTGACGGCCGAACAGAAGATCAACGGCGTGAACAACGGCTGGGCCGGCATCCGCGTACCCTACGAATACGTGCAGAAATATTTCAACGCCCGCAACGCGGACTACACCACGGGCGAATATACGGTCAGTGACAAACGCGGCGGAATGTTCTACATCAAAGGCCGCCAGGAGTCGATGAACGATGCGCTCTATGTCTTCCTCAACGGGTGGACTTGCCTCAAGTTCAACAATATCCCCCACAACATGACCAACGACGAATTCCTTGCCACGGCTGCATCGAAGGCATACAGCGACATCGACTTCCCGATGATCCGCCTGGGCGAGATCTACCTGATCTACGCCGAGGCCTGCATGAACCTGGGACAGGCCAACACCGCGCTGCCGAAACTCCAGGAGCTGAGCAACCGTGCCGGGGTATCGGCCCCCTCGTCGGTCACGGCCGACTACCTACTCGAGGAGCGTGCCCGCGAGCTGATGTGGGAGGGGCACCGCCGCACCGACCTGATCCGCTACGGCAAGTTCACCACCCCGTCGTTCCTCTGGACATACAAGGGCGGCACCTTCACCGGACAGGGGTTCGATGATTACATGAAAATCTTTGCCATCCCTTCGTCGGAGCTCGCTTCCAACCCCGAACTGCACCAGAATCCCGGCTACGGAAACGCAACCGATAAATAACCAACCCTAAAAATCGTACGACTATGAAAATTACACGATATGCGATGATGCTGGCGGCTGCGACGGGACTCCTCTCCGCCTGCCAAAAGCTCGACGAGGTAAAGGCCTACGACCCCGACAAGGTCGTGGCGCCCGTGCTGCATGCGCTGCCCGGGGAGATCGTCATTACGCCCGACAACATGGGCTCGACGCAGACCTTCACCTGGGACGCCGCCGACTTCGGCGTCCGCACCCAGATCAACTACTCGATCGAAGCCTCGTACAACGACGGTGCGAAACTGGTGCTCTTCACGGGTATGAACGGCACCTCGTCGGAACAGACCTATGAAAGCCTCAACAACATCCTTGCGCTGTCCGTGGAAGACGGCGGCCTGGGGGTTCCCTCGGGCGAACCTACAGACGTGGATTTCTACATCAGCGCCACGATCGGCACCGACTTCGAAAAATTCTACTCCGCCCCCGTCACCGTCCGCATGACCGTGACCACGGCCGAGCGCACCTACCCGACGGTCTGGGTGATCGGCGATTACTGCGGCTGGAACCACGGTAACTCTCAGTTCCTGTTCAGCTTCTCGGGCGACGAGATCACCTACGAAGCCATCGTGGACTTCGGCGAAAAGGCCGCCAACGGCTTCAAGCTCACCGGCATCGCAGGCTGGGACGACACGTGCAACTGGGGCACCGACGGCGATGCCCCGGCCCCCGATCCCGAAGCAGCCTCCATCTCGCTAATCTCCAGCGGCGGCTCCGGAAACATCATGGCCTATTCCAAGCGCTTCTACCGCCTCGTATTCGACCGTTCGACATTGACGTTAAGCAACAAGCTGTCGTTCAACTCGATGGGCATTATCGGCGATGCCACCCCGGGCGGCTGGGACACCGACACGGAGATGAATTTCGACACCCAAAAACAGCGTTTCTGGGTCGACGTCACACTGAGCGCCGGGGAATTCAAATTCCGTGCGGACAACGACTGGACGATAAACTTCGGCGGGGCGGACGGACACCTTTCGCAGAACGGCGACAACATCAAGGCCACGGCGGGCAATTACCGCGTATACGCCACCCTGAACAACTCTGCGGAGATCACCTACGAACTCAATGCCGGCGACTACGGCGCGGGCGGCGGCGAAGAACCCGACCCGGGGCCGGAAACGGCCGACTGGTACATCCACGGCCAGACCGTCGCAACCCCCGACTGGGGCCCGACGGCCATGGAGAGCGCCAGCTCGAACATCGTGGCCTACAAGGCCGCAGGAATCGAGGTAGCCGCCAACTCGGAATTCCTCTTCAAGAGCGGCGACGAGTCGCAGTGGATCGGGGCCGACGCCGCATTCGCCGGCAGCAACCCCTACACCTGCACGATCGGCTCGGCCTTCAAGGTTTCGGCCGACAAGGTCAATGCCGTGATCGCCGAAGCCGGCACCTACGACTACTGGCTGCTGCCCGAGGCAGGACGCGCCTACGTGATGGCCGCAGGCGCCAAGCCCGAGCTGGTCGCCGACACATGGGGACTGGTCGGCAACATCACCGGATGGGGTGACCTGGGCGATTTCTCGATGAGCGAGGAGGGCGCCTACCTCGTTCGCAAAGGCGTAGCCCTGACCACCGCCAGCGAGTTCAAGATCCGCTTCAACAATGCCTGGGACGACTCCAAGAACTACGGCACGGCGTCGGGCGGTGCGGTCGACATCAACAAGGCGGTCGACATCAACAAGGCGGTCGCCATCATCTCCAGCGGCGGTTCGCAGAACATGAAAGTCCAGCTCGACGGCACCTACGACATCTATTTCGACCTCGCGAATTCGCAGATATACATCATGTCCGAGGGGAAAACCCCGGCAGAGGCCGAATAACGGCCACCCTTTCACGGGACGGCGCACAGGCTGCCGTCCCGTTTCTGGCCTGCCGTCCCTGACCGGGCGGCAGGCCCCGAAACGAACTTTAACCGAGATTCCGCTATGAAAAAATTTCTTTTCCTGCTGCTAGCACTCGTACTTTCCGTATCCGTGTCGTGCAGCGACGACAAGACCGGCGATACCGGCGGCAGTATGCTCTCCGTGACCCCCACGGAGATAGAATTCGAAGCCGCGGGCGGCAGCCGGCTGCTCGACCTGCGCACCGATGCGGGCGCGTGGTCGCTGACGCAGAGCGACAATACCGCATGGTGCACCCCGGCCCTCACATCGGGCAAAACCTCCACGTCGTTCGCGGTCACGGCGACCGCAAACGAGTCGTCGAAACGCTCCGCGACGCTGACCTTCACCGCCCCGGGTTGCGATCCGGTCGTCGTCACCGTGACACAGGGCGGTGATGCCTCCCAGGATTTCGAGGGCGAGCAGGTCGTCGCCCAGCCCGATGCGTGGGACAACCGCAAACGCGCCGACATAAGCTACCAGCTGCTGGTATACAGCTTCGCCGACGGCAACGGCGACAAGGTGGGCGACCTACGGGGGCTGACCCGGCGGCTCGACTACATCGACGCACTCGGCGCCTCGGCCGTATGGCTCTCGCCGATCCATCCGGCGGCTTCGTACCACGGTTACGACGTGCTCGACTACGAGGCGGTCAACCCCGCCTTCGGGACGGACGCCGACCTGAGGGCATTCATCGACGCGGCCCGTGCCCGCGGCATCCGGGTCTACCTGGATTACGTGCTCAACCATACAGGCAAAGACCACCCGTGGTTCAAATCGGCCGCCGCGTCCGAAGGGAGCCCTTACCGTGACCGCTATATCTTCTCCGAAGACCCGCAGGCCGACATCGCAGCCGGACGGATCGACCAGATCGCCACCGAGGGCGCCGCAGGCTACGATGCCGGGCAATGGTTCTCGACCGACACGGGGGCGGGTGCCGCGGGACGCTTCAAGTTCGTACTCGACTGGACAAACGCCGACAGCCCGACGGTGACCGTTACCGAAACAACCGACGCCGCGGACGCGGACAACACGCAGGGCGGCGCGGACGACAAATACCTCTATTTCGGCAACGGCACGAGCAAACGCTTCTACGCCAGGGGCGGCAACAGTTACGAACTGACGCTCGACTTCGACTCCGACTGGGGATTCCTCGTCCGCACCTCGACCACGTCGTGGGCCGCAGGCACCAAATACGGCGCCCCGGACAACCGGACGATCATCCGGTTCGGGGAACCCTTCACCCTGATGTCGAACCGCTCGGCCGACCCGGCCAACGTACAGTTCTCGCTGCCGACGATGTACCATTCGCACTTCTGGACGGCGGCATTCGCCGACCTCAACTACGGTAAAGCCGCCGAGGCCGAGCAGTCCGGGGCGTTCAAGGCCGTCGCCGAAGCGGCTGACAAGTGGGTACGCATGGGCGTGGACGGATTCCGCCTCGATGCCGTGAAGCACATCTACCACAACGCCTACAACGACGAGAACCCCACGTTCCTCAAGAAATTCTACGACCGCATGAACGAGAGCTACAAGGCCGCCGGCGGAGAGGGCGATTTCTACATGGTGGGCGAGATGCTCGACGAAGCGGACAAGGCGGCACCCTATTACCGGGGGCTGCCGGCACTGTTCGAATTCACGTTCTGGTACAAGCTCAAATGGGCGCTGCAAAACGGCATCGGATGCTATTTCGTCAAGGACATCCTCGACGTGCAGCCCCTCTACGCACAGTACCGCAGCGATTACATCGAAGCCACGAAACTTTCGAACCACGACGAGGATCGCACGGGCTCCGACCTGGGGCAGTCCGTCGAAAAGATGAAGGTGGCGGCCGCCGTACTGCTCACGGCGCAGGGCGCACCCTACATTTACCAGGGCGAAGAGCTCGGGTACTGGGGCACCAAATCCAACGGCGACGAATGTGTCCGCACCCCGATCCTGTGGGACAAGGCGGGCAACGAACTGGCTTCGGGAAGCCTCTCGGGCAAGATCGACATGCAGATGCTGACCGCAGCAATCTCGGTCGAGGCGCAGGCCGACGACGACGGTTCGCTGCTCAACCTCTACCGCACGTTCGCCCGGCTGCGCAACACCTATCCCGTGCTGGCGCAGGGCAAGATGGTCAAACACCCGGTCTACAACGACGGCAACACCTCGCAGCAATCCATCGCGGCCTGGTACCGCGAACTGGACGGCGAACGGATGCTCGTCGTGCACAACTTCGGCCAGGAGACACAGATACTGACCCTTACCGACCAACCGGACAAGGCTGTAGGCGTCTCAGGTGAAGTGAAGCTCCAGCGCGGCGACGCTTCGTCGAAACTGCTCATGGGTGCCTGGTCGTCGGTAGTGTTCGCGCTCTAAACGACTCGCCATGAAACGGTTGCCCGCATTACTTCTCGCAATGGTACTGGTTGCCTGCGGCACACGGCCGCAGCAACCGGCCGCCCACCCCGACTGGAGTTACAACTCGGTCGTCTACGAAATGAACGTGCGCCAGTACACCCCCGAAGGGACGCTGGCGGCGGCCGCACGCCACCTGCCCCGGCTCAGAGAACTGGGCGTGGACGTCGTCTGGCTGATGCCCGTCTACCCCATCGGCATCAAGGAGCGCAAGGGAACCCTCGGCTCGTACTACGCCATCTCCGACTACGAAGCCGTCAACCCCGAATTCGGCACGCTGGAGGATTTCGACCGGTTCCTGGCCGAAGCCCACAGACTCGGGCTGCGCGTGATCCTGGACTGGGTGGCCAACCACACCTCGCCCGATGCCCGCTGGATCGAGGAGCGCCCGGCCGACTGGTATGTACGTGACTCGCTGGGCAACACCATCGTGCAGTACGACTGGACGGACATCGCCAAGCTCGACTACGGCAACGCGGACATGCGTGCCGCAATGGCGGCCGCCATGCGTTTCTGGCTCGACCGCGGCATCGACGGATTCCGCTGCGACATGGCGTGCGAGGTACCCATCGACTTCTGGCAGCAGACGCTGCCCGCACTGCGGAAGGAGTACCCCGGCATCTACCTGCTCGCCGAGGGCGAAGCCCCCGCATTGCACGACGGGGCGTTCGACGCCTCGTATGCGTGGGAACTGCACCACCTGCTGAACGACATCGCACAGGGACGCAAAAGCGCCGCAGACCTGCGTGCCTACGTCGCCAGAGACTCCGCTGCCATGCCGCGCGAGGCGTTCCGCCTGATGTTCACCTCGAACCACGACGAAAACTCGTGGGCCGGGACGGAATTCGAGCGCATGGGCGACGCAGCACGCGTGATGGCGTTGCTGACCTTCACGCTGCCCAACGGGCAGCCGCTCGTCTATACCGGACAGGAGATGGGGTTCGACCACCGCTTCGAGTTCTTCGAGAAAGACCCCGTACCCGCGTGGGAACATAACGGGTTTACGGATTTCTACACCGCACTGATCCGGCTGCGCCACGAGAACCCGGCGCTCGCGGCCGGAGAACGCGGCGGGCAGGCCGCATACCCGCTCGGCGAACGAACACCCGACGGCCTGATGCTGTTTTCCCGCACGGCCGGCGGCAACGAGGTGACAGTCGCTGCGAACCTCAGCGCGGAGGAGGTCGCATTCGACCTGCCGTTCGAGGGCTCGCGCCGCGAGTTCTTCACCGGGAAGGAATACACGGGCGGCACCCGCACCGTGCTTCCCGCATGGCAGTGGCTGGTCTTCGCACAAGACAGGAGATAAGGGTTGCGGACATGCGCCGGGGATGCGCGGAAACAGCGCCGGGAACCCGATAGCACCCGACGGGAATAGACAGTAAACCATCAGAGAAGCACGGGGATGCGCATGAGAAGCACAAGGATGCCCCGGGCGAAACGGGAATCGCTGGAAACCGATTTTTTGCTAACTTTACAAACGACAATATTTTGAACCGATTTTTCATGACACTCGCAGCAGCCGGACTGCTCTCCTGCACAGGGACAGGACAGTCCGCATTTGACCCCGCCTCGGTGGCAGACGCCTCGGGCGAGGTTACCCGCGTCGAACCCCTCTCGTGGTGGACGGGAATGCAGACCCCGCTCCAGTTGCTCGTCAACGGGGCCGGCATCGCGGCATACGACGTCCGCATCGAAGGCGGACAGGGCGTCGGGGTGAAGGCCCGCCACAAGGCCGACAGTCCTAATTACCTATTCGTGGACGTGGAGGTGCAACCCGACGCGGAGCCGGGCACCTACTACCTCGTATTCTCGCAGGGGGAACGACAGTTCAAGGTTCCCTATGAGATCGCGGCACGCGCCGACGGCTCGGTCGCACGCAGGAGTTTCACCACGGCCGACATGATCTACCTCCTGATGCCCGACCGCTTCGCCAACAGCGATGCGTCGAACGACTCGACGCCCCACACGCGGGAGCGCGCCGACCGCAGCGCCTTCTTCGGCCGCCACGGGGGCGACCTGCAGGGGATGATCGACCACCTGGATTACATCGCAGGGCTGGGCGCCACGGCCGTATGGCCCACGCCGCTGCTGCTGGACGACGAACCCGAAGGTTCGTACCACGGCTACGCCTGCGGCGACTACTACCGCATAGACCCCCGGTTCGGCTCGAACGAACTGTATCGGGAGTTCGTCGGCAAAGCCCACGAGCACGGGCTGAAGGTGATTATGGACATCGTCACCAACCACTGCGGCACGGGCCACTGGTGGATGAAAGACCTACCTTTCAGGGACTGGATACACCAGTTCCCCGAATACACCGGGACGAACGTCTGCTTCTCGACGAACATGGATCCCAACGCTTCGCGCTACGACCTCGACCTGCAGGAGAGCGGCTGGTTCGTGCCGTCGATGCCCGACATGAACCTCGACAATCCCTACGTGCTGCAATATTTCAAGCAATGGGCCGTGTGGTGGATCGAGTATGCCGGCCTGGACGGGTTCCGCGTCGACACCTACCCCTACAACGAGAAGGTGCCGATGAGCGAGTGGTGCGCGGCCGTACGCAGGGAATACCCTGATTTCAACATCGTGGGCGAATGCTGGACGTCGTCGATCCCGCAACTGGCATACTGGCAGGGCGGCAATCCCAACAAGGACGGCTTCGACTCACACCTGCCGTCGATCATGGATTTCCCGCTGCAGGAGGCCATCTGCCGGGCGCTGCCCACCGACTCGCTCCGCTGGGGCGAGGGCATGACGCGCGTCTACGACTGCCTGTCGCACGATTTCGTCTACCATGACCTGTCGAAAATGATGATCTTCGTCGCCAACCACGACACCGACCGCATCGGCGACATCGTACGCAGAAACCCCGACCGGCTGAAACTCTCGATGGCGATGCTGGCCACGATGCGCGGCATCCCGCAGATATTCTCGGGCGACGAGATGATGTTCACCTCGAAAGACCTCTCGCAGGGACACGGCGGGCTGCGCGTGGATTTCCCCGGCGGCTGGGAGGGCGACGCGGTGAACCTGTTCGACCCCGCGCAGCGCGATGCGGTACAGGCGGGGCTCTTCGACTACACGCAGCGGCTCTTCCAATGGCGCAAGTCGAAGCCCGTGATCCACAACGGCCGCACGATGCACTTCCTCTCGCGCGACAACACCTACGCCTATTTCCGTTATGACGACACCGACGCGGTATTCGTCTTCATCAACAACTCGCGGGGCAAGAAACAGGTGCCGTGGTCGCACTATGCCGAGATCGCCTCGGGGCTAAGCGACGGGCGCAACGTCCTGACGGGCGAAGCCACGGAGGTGGACGATGCCACCACGGTCGGCCCGCGGCAGGCGCTGATCGTAGAATTCAAACGTAAATAACAAGACCGAACCATGAAGAAAATATTTTTATATATCTCCGCGCTGCTGGCCGGTGCAGCCTGCACGGCACAGGAGACGCTCCTCTCGCCCGACGGCCGCCTCCGCCTGGAATTCAGCCTGGCGGATGGAGGCCGCCCCACCTATACGCTCGATTACAAGGAGCGCCCCGTGATCCTGCCCAGCGGCATGGGGCTCGAACTGCGCGGCGAAGCCCCGAAGCTGGAATTCGGAGCTGAAATCCGCAAGGGCGAACCGGGGCGCCCGGTATCGCTCTACGACGGGTTCACCCTCGGGCAGGTGGCCCGCAGCGAGTCCGACCAGACATGGCGTCCCGTATGGGGCGAGCAGGCCGAGATCCGCGACCGCTATAACGAAATGGCCGTCACGCTGCGGCAGGCCGCGACAGGCCGCGACATGACGATCCGCTTCCGGCTCTACGACGACGGGCTCGGATTCCGCTACGAATTCCCCGAACAGGAGTCGCTGACCTATTTCGTCATCGGCGAGGAGAAAACACAGTTCGCCATGACGGGCGACCACACGGCGTTCTGGATCCCGGGCGACTACGACACGCAGGAGTACGACTACACGGAGTCGAAGCTCTCGCAGATACGGGAGCTGATGCCCGGCGCCATCACGCCCAACTCGTCGCAGACGCCCTTCTCGCCCACGGGCGTACAGACGGCCCTGCAGATGAAGAGCGACGACGGGCTCTACATCAACATCCACGAAGCGGCGCTGGTCGACTATGCGTGCATGCACCTCGACCTGGACGACCGGAATTTCATCTTCACCTCGCACCTTACGCCCGACGCACAGGGGTGGAAAGGCTACATGCAGGCGCCCTGCCATACCCCGTGGCGCACGGTGACGGTCTCGGACGACGCCCGCGACATCCTCGCCTCGCATTTGATCCTGAACCTCAACGAGCCGTGCGCCTATGACGACACCTCGTGGATCAAGCCCGTGAAATACATGGGCGTATGGTGGGAAATGATCACCGGCAAGAGCGACTGGGCCTATACGCGCGACGTGCCGTCGGTACAGCTCGGCGTGACGGATTACGCCCGATGCAGGCCCAGCGGCCGCCACGGCGCCAACAACGAGAACGTGAAGCGGTACATCGACTTCGCGGCGGCACACGGGTTCGACCAGCTGCTCGTCGAAGGCTGGAACGTCGGCTGGGAGGACTGGTTCGGGCACACGAAGGATTACGTCTTCGATTTCGTGACCCCCTACCCCGATTTCGACATCGCCGCACTGAACGAATATGCGCACGGGAAAGGCATCCGGCTGATGATGCACCATGAAACGTCGGCTTCGGTGCGCAACTACGAACGCCACCTGGAAGCGGCCTACCGCCTGATGAACAAATACGGGTACAACTCGGTCAAGAGCGGGTACGTGGGCGACATCCTGCCCCGCGGCGAGCACCATTACGGGCAGTGGATGAACAACCACTACCTCTATGCCGTCCGCCGGGCCGCCGACCACAAGATCATGGTCAACGCCCACGAGGCGGTGCGCCCAACGGGCCTCTGCCGCACCTACCCCAACCTGATCGGCAACGAGTCGGCACGCGGCACGGAGTACCAGGCGTTCGGCGGCTCGAAGCCCCACCATGTGACGATCCTGCCCTTCACGCGCCTGCAGGGCGGCCCGATGGACTACACACCCGGCATCTTCGTGATGGACGTCGCGGAGGTCAACCCCGGCAACCACTCGCACGTCAACGCGACGCTCGCCAACCAGCTGGCGTTGTACGTGACGATGTACTCGCCGCTGCAGATGGCGGCAGACCTGCCCGAACACTATGAAAAATACATGGACGCGTTCCAATTCATCAAGGACGTGGCCATCGATTGGGACGAGAGCCGCTACCTGCTGGCCGAGCCGGGCGACTACATCGTCGTGGCGCGCAAGGCCAAAGGCACGGGCGAGTGGTTCGTGGGCGGCGTGACGGACGAGAACCGCCGTACGGTGACGCTCCCGTTCGACTACCTCGCCCCCGGCAAGGAGTATGTGGCGACGCTCTACGCCGATGCCCCCGATGCCGATTACCAGACCAATCCGCAGGCGTATGTCATCCGCACCGGGAAGGTTGGACAACGCACGGAACTCGACGTGGAGATGGCGCGCGGCGGCGGCTTTGCAATCTCCATACGCGAAGCTACCGACGCAGACCGCAAACTCCGCAGGCTGAAATAACGGGAAATGCCGTGCGGACGGCAATCATGCCGGGGGCCCGCACAGCCGGCGCCGGCGCTGAACCCGTACCCCGGCACGGCCGCGGACGACAGCAGACCGCCCGGCCTCCACTGCCAGCCGGCATGCGGCACTCGGCAATGTCCGGCAACGGAATGCCCGCACAGCCCCCCCCCTCAAAAAATCCTTTGCCCCTTGTTCCATAGGAACAGGGGCTTTTTTATGCGTATTTTTAAATTATTTTGCTATTTTTGCCCTCGGTACCACCCAATATTCACGCTCAAAATCAAAACCATGACACTCAACGAATACCAGCAGCACGCACTCGAAACGGCAATCTATCCCGAAAATCGTCGCATCATCTACCCCACGCTCGGGCTTACGGGCGAGGCGG
>OLVZ01001735.1_pt1 | contig 17796 bp, 18 predicted proteins | sample 1673341 | NCBI WGS metagenome assembly OLVZ01 (sample SAMEA3178944, study PRJEB25190) | human gut metagenome | biome: human gut; feature: human-associated habitat; material: faeces | place: Austria | collected 2013 | reverse complement strand
TCTTTGGAGTCTGAGGGGTTTCTTTTTGTCGCCACAAAAAGAAATCCCTCAGGAAGAAATGACGTTAAAGGTAAAATAGAAAGATGTGGAGGACACAATGGAAAAACACCCCGGCGGGGAGTCCGCCACGAGAAGTTTGATATCGCTCGCCGGGCTTGCGCCGCCGGGGAGGGTTATCGACCTCGGCGCGGGCGACGGGGACGGCGTGAGGCTGCTGCGGGGGCTGGGCTATGATGCGATTGGAGTTGACATAAGTCCTGGCGACGGCGTCGAGTACGGCGACATATTCGCGCTGCCGTTTGAGCCGGGCAGTTTTGACGCGGCGCTGAGCCAGTGCGTGTTTCTGCTGACCGGCGACGTGCCGCGCGCGCTCGCGGCGGCGCACGGACTGCTCACGCCCGGAGGGGTGCTGATGTACTCCGACGTGGTGCCCGGCGGCGAGGACGCCCTGCGCGCGCTCGCGCGGGACGCGGGTTTTGCGCTCGAGTGTGTAGAGGACACGACGCGCGAGTGGCGGGAATACTACCTCGCCGCCGTCTGGCGCGGCGAGGCCGGGCTGCCGCCCGAGGGCGTGAACGGGTGCGACTGCCGCTATCTCGCGGCGGTGCTGCGGAAGGAGCGAGCGCGGCGCGAGGCGTGAAAGGCGCCGCCCGGAGTTCAATTTTTGAGAGGAGAATAATATGGACGCGTTTGACCGCATACTCGATCTTGAGCGCGAGGGACTTTACTGCGCGCAGATAATGGTTCAGCTGGCTCTGGACGCCGAGGGGAAGGAGAATCCGGATCTGGTGCAGGCCGTGCGCGGCCTGTGCGGAGGCTTTGCCTGGTCCGGCGGACCCTGCGGCGCGCTGAGCGGCGGGGTCTGCTTCCTGAGCCTGCTGGCGCGGGAGCTGGACGCCGAGGAGAGGATAAAGCTGATAGGCGAATACCACGAGTGGTTCAAAGCCCGCACGGCGCAGTACGGCGGGGAGAACTGCGAGAACATAGAGCGCGGGGATCCGCAGAACATGCTGACGATCTGTCCCGGAGTCATAATGGACTCCTACGAGAAGTGCGTGGAGCTGCTCGAGGAGAGAGGTCTGGCCTGATGTACAAGCGCTTTGCCGAGACCGAGAGCGTGTGCCCGGTCTGCCTGCGCGTCATCCCCGCCGCCAAGGCCGTGGGCGGCGACGGGTACATACACATGCTCAAGAGCTGCCCGGAGCACGGCGAGTTTGACACTCTCATCTGGGAGGGCGGCATCGTGGACTACCTCAAGTGGGACACCGCCCCCGGCGGCGGCAACGCCCCGTGCGTCACAGTTCCCGCCGTGCGCGGCTGCCCCTACGACTGCGGTCTGTGCGAGAGCCACGAGAGCGCGGCCTGCTGCGTGCTGCTGGAGCTGACGGAGCGCTGCAACCTGCGCTGCCCGGTCTGCTTCGCCTCCGCCGGGGGTGAGGGGCGCGACCTGAGCCTGGAGGAGATAGCCGCGCAGTACGACATGCTCATGGCGAGTGGAGGTCCGTTCAACATCCAGCTCTCCGGCGGCGAGCCGACCGTGAGGGACGACCTGCCGGAGATAGTCCGCCTGGGGCGGGAGCGCGGCTTTAGCTTCTTCCAGCTCAACACCAACGGGCTGCGCCTCGCGGATGAGCCGGGCTACGCCGCGCTGCTGCGCTCAGCGGGCGTCTCCTGCGCGTTTTTGCAGTTCGATGGGCTGAGGGATGAGACGTACACAGCGCTTCGCGGCCGTCCCCTGCTCGAGGTGAAGCGGCGCGCCATAGCGCGCTGCCGCGAGGCCGGACTGCCGGTGGTGCTGGTTCCCACCCTCGCTCCGGGCGTGAACGTGGACGAGATAGGCGACATTCTCCGCTTCGCGCTGGAGAACGTCCCCGGCGTGCGCGGAGTGCACTTCCAGCCCGTCAGCTACTTCGGCCGCTGCGAGCTGCCGGAGCCTGAACTGCGGCTGACCATACCGCGCGTCCTGCTCGAGATAGAGGCGCAGACCGGCGGTCTGATGCGCGCGTCGGACTTTGCCGGCGGCGGCGCGGAAAGCGCCTACTGCTCCTTCCACGCCAGCTACCGCCGGCTGGGCGGCGGGGAGCTGCGTGCCCTGCCCAGGCGCGAGGGCTGCTGCTGCAAAAAGAGCAGCGAGGCGCGCGACTTCGTCGCCGGGCGCTGGGGCGCGCCCGAGACGCACGAGGCCGAGGACGGCTTTGACGCCTTCCTGCGCGACGCCAACGAGCGCGTGTTCACCGTCTCGGGCATGGTGTTCCAGGACGCGGACAACCTGGACTTGCAGCGGCTTCGGCGCTGCTACATAAACGAGGTGGACTCGGCTCACGGCCTGGTGCCCTTCTGCGCCTACAACCTCACGTCGCGCGACGGACGCGCGCTCTACCGGAAATGAAGCGCACGCGGCTTGAAAACTGGATATGCGCCGTGGAGGGCTTGCCGGAGCTGAGCCGTCCCGTTCTTGAGGATTTGCAGCTGCGCAGGCTCAACGCGCTCCTGGCGCGGGAGAGGGCACGCGGCGGCTTCTATCGCGGCCTGCCCGAGAGGCTGGAGAGCCTGGACGAGCTGTCCTCCCTGCCCTTCACCACGGCGGAGCAGCTGAGCGCCAACGCGCCGGGGCTGCTGCTAACCTCGCAGGCCGAGGTGCGCCGCATCATATCCGGCGCCACCAGCGGAACGACCGGGCCAGCCAAGCGCATCTTCTACACCGAACGCGACCTGGAGCACACCGTGGGCTTCTTCGCCGCCGGGATAGGCGAGATGGCCGCGCCGGGCGAGGCAGTCCTAGTGGCCATGCCCTTCTCAGGCCGGGACGGGCTGGGCGAGCTGATATGCCGCGCCATCGAGAGCCTGGGCGCGCGACCCGTCCGCGCTGGCGTGGGACTGAGCCTCGGCGAGCTGGACGCGCTGCTGGACGCGCACCGGCCAGACTCTTACATAGGCATGAGCGTGCCGCTTTTGAGCCTGCTGCGCTGGCGGCGCTCCAACGGCCGGGAGCTATATCTCAAGCGGGCGCTGGTCTCCGGCGACGCCTGCCCGGAAGGGGTTCTGGCGGAGATCGAGGCGCTGCTTGGCACGCGGCTGTTCCCGCACTACGGCTCGCGCGAGATGTGCATGGGCGGAACCGTGACCTGTCAGGCGCACGAGGGTATGCACCTGCGCGAGAACCACGTCCTGGCCGAGATAGTGGACGAAAGCGGCGCTCGCTTGCCGGACGGCGAGCGCGGCGAGCTGGTGATAACCACGCTGGACATGGAGGCCATGCCGCTGATACGCTACCGCACCGGCGACTACACGCGGTTTCTGCCCGGCGAGTGCCCCTGCGGCGGCGTGACGCGGCGCATAGAGCGCGTCAGCCGCGTGGACAACAGGATGGAGCGGCTGGACGGCGAGCTGTTTCGCCTGCCCGGCCTGATAGACTACAGCGCGTCCGATACAGGCTGCGGACTGCGCATAGACGCCGTCGGCGACGTATCGGCGGCGGACATCCGCGCGTCGGCGCCGTTTGCCGCCATATGCGAGGTGCGCGTCCGCGCACCTGAGAGCGGATGGCGCGGCTCCTATGCCGGCAAGCGGCATATTCTCACAGAAACGTAAAAAGGGCGGGGAGCCATGCTCCCCGCCTCAGCTTTTCGAAAAAGCCTCGCAGAGTTTCGCGCCCTTATGGGCACGAAAGGGACTGGGATCATTTTCGGCGGCGGCGTGTACGTCGCCGAAAATACTTCGGGTTCCCGATGAGTGCGAATCGCACTCATCGGGAGAGGAGGAGCAGCGAAATGACTGAGCTCTCGGCTTTAGCCGGGAGCGAAGGATATGCAGCTTGCGACGACGACGGGGGAACTTTATTGTCCAAAAAGGCCGTCGACGGCCTTTTTGGACAGTTTTAGGGCGGGGAGCTAAGCTCCCCGCCCTTTTGGTTTGGTTATTCAGCCTCTCAGGTAGGTGTAGTCCGTGAACGAATCCGCGCCGCCGGCGATGGTGCCGGTCGTGGAGTAGAACCCGCTGGTAGTCGAGTGCGTGAGTATGTTCACGTTGCTCGTGGTCACGGGCTGGTCGTAGGGGTTGAGCTTCTCGTTTATCATCGTTATCCACTCGTCGACGTAGATGGAGACGTAGCTCAGACCCTTTATCGCGTCGTTGTAGTTGGCGGGTATCGTCTCGAAGCTGATGTCCTCGCTGCTGCACATCAGGAACTGGCGCGCAAAGAAGGCCAGGTTGCCGGCATCCATGTTCGTCTGGACATACTCGGTGAAGATGTCTATGAACTCGCCGAGCTTGGGTATATTGCCCAGGCTCAGGAACTGGCTGGCGATGCTCATGAGAAAGTCCTGCTGAGTGCCTATGCGGCCGATGTCCGCAGTGACGTAGCCGGAGCGGAAGCGCATGACGGCAAGCGCCTGCTCGCCGGTGAGGTGCTGCATTCCGGCGTCCAGATTGATGTACAGATCCTGGGTCGGGTCGGAATAGTGCATGTCCACGGGCACATCGTAGTCCACGCCGCCTATGGCGTCCACCAGCTGTACGAACGCCTCCAGGTCGACCGCGGCGTACACGTCGGGGGTGAAGCCCAGTATATCCGTGATGCCCTCGAGGAGCCTGTCAATGCCGCCCTGCAGCTTGGCCTCCTGGTCGCCGTCGGTGTTGTTCATGCCGCGCAGAAAGAGTTCGTTTATCTTCTTCGTGCCGCCGGGTATGTTCATCAGCGTGTCGCGCGGTATGCTGACCACATTGATGGTGTGGTTCACCGTGTCCATGCGTCCGACCATGATGGTGTCCGTGTGATAGGCCACCTGGTCGAAGCCGACTATCAGGAAGGTGTACATGCCGTCCACCAGACTCGCCGGCGCGCCGGCGTTGGGGTCTTCGGTGGGAGTGGGCGTGGCAGAGGCGTTAGGGTCGGCGCTCTCCGGCGCGGTGCTCTCCGCGCCCGGGCGCACAAGCCCGCTCTGGCCGCGCTCAGGCGGCTTCTCAAAGAGGGCGTATACTATTACAATCAGCGCCAGCAGCGCCACCACGGCGCCGCACACCGCGCCGATAACTCTGCCCTTGGAGCGCTTCTTTCCTTCCGCTCCGCCCTTTCCGCCGGAAGCCGGACGCCTGCGCGCAGGCGCCGCCCCTACGTCGGGCGCGCCCTTGCTCTGCTCCGACCCCTGTACGGCTGTCTCCGGCGCTTCGGGCTCAAAGCCGGCGCCCGGCTCTATCCCGCCGTCCGTCTCCGCGCGGTCTCCGGGAGTGAAGCGTTCCTGCCTGTCCTCCCTGTCGTTGTGCCTGCCTGCGGAGTGGCTTCCGCGGCTGTTGCCATTTAATTTCATGGGTGTGACCGCCCCTTTACTGTGAGTTCGTCCCTCAGACGAATGCGCGCTCCGAATGTTCCGCGCGTGGTGAACATAATAACACATATTTGTGAACAAGTCTACAGGCAGTTACGTTTTTTGCGCCAAGCCGAGCTTGACACCCGGGGACTGTCGTGCTATCATTTGTGTAACTAAAGTTACGTTACGGAGGAGCTGCCATGGACGAGAACAAGACCCCTGAGACCGACGCCCCCAAGGCGTCCAGGGAACGCAAGGTCAAGGAGCGGCCGGTCAAGGCGCCGAAGCCGCCCAAGGAGCCCAAGCAGAGGCGCGAGCCCAAGCCGCCCAAGGAGCACAAGCAGAGGCGCGAGCGCGTGTTGGATGCGGCGGAGACCTTTGTGCCCACCGCCGGCGAGGAGACCATGAACGACATCTTCCGCAAGCGCCTGGCGTATCTCATGAACGGCAACAACGCCCAGGGCAAGAGCGTGAACATACAGGAGCTGGCGGATTCGGTCGGGGTCTCCCGCCCCGCCATACGCAAGTATCTCAAGCCCAAGGGCGGCGCGCCCACGACGCCCAGCGCCTCCACGGTCTGCGAGATAGCGCGCTACTTCGGCACGACACCGGACTTCCTGCTCGGCTTTGACGAGCCGGACACGGATGCGGCGCGCATGGCGCTGGAGAGCGATTACTACAACGCCCTGGGGCTGAACCAGCGCACGATAGACGCCCTGCGCGCCCTGCGCGAGCGGCATGGGGACGAGCGCGTATCCGACGGGGCTGCCGCCCTGCTCTCCATGCTCGACAGGATAATCTGCGACTTTGCCGAGGACGCAATTCATCTGCTGGAGGAAAAGTGATGGGCACGATCATAAGGAGAGAGGAAGCGAAGGATCACGCGGCCGTCGAAGCGCTGGTGAAGGAGGCGTTCTGGAACGTCTACCACCCCGGCTGCAACGAGCACATCATAGTCCGGCGCGGCAGGGACGACGCGGCCTTCGTCCCGGAGCTGGATCTGGTCATGGAGCTTGACGGCGAGCTCATAGGGCACATCACCTACTTCCGCTCGGTCATCGAGCTGGACGGCGGCGGGAGTATGCCCGCGCTGATCTTCGGGCCTGTGAGCATAGCCCCGGCGCACCAGCGCCGGGGCTACGGCAGGCAGCTAATAGACTACTCCCTGAACAGAGCCAGGGAGCTGGGCGCTCGCTGCGTCTGCATTGAGGGCAACATCGCGGTCTACGGCCGGAGCGGGTTCGTCGTCGCGGGCGGCAAGGGCATATTTGAAAAGGGCAGCGACCCAGGCGTGGTGTCGCCGCACTTCCTGCTGTGCGAGCTTGTCCCCGGCGCACTGTACGGCAAGACCGGCCGTTTCGTCGTGCCCGACATCTACTACATAGACGAGATGGAGGTCTGAGTGGGCTGCCTGTCCAGCGCCGCCCTGACCTCGGCGAGGAATTCCGCCGCCGCGGCGCTCATAGAGCGCGCATGGAGCAGCCCGTAAGGCGCCGTGAACGGCCAGTTCACCGGCAGCGTGACCAGCGAGGGGTGCACGTTCCGCCAGGCGTAGAACGTCAGCAGCAGCAAGCCGGACAACTCGCACTCATTGAAGGTGTCCATGTCGTAGTAAAAGTCCGTGTCGACAAGCTGTATCTGCGGGTGCTCGCGCCTGAGCGTCTCGCGCAGCGATCCAAGCGAGAGCTCGTCGCCCTCCCTGACCATCACCAGGCGCTCGCCGTAGAGGTCGCTTATCTCAAGCCGTGATTTGGCCGACAGCGGGTGCTTTCGCGGTACGGCGACGCACAGCTCATACCTGCCCAGCTCCGTGAAGTCCGCCAGCTCCAGCATGCGCCGCGAGCTGAACACGCCGACCATAAAATCCAATCGTGTCCCCAGCGAGGCCACCACTGAGAGTATCCGCTCCCGGTCGTCGCTGTAGGGCACGATTTTTATTCCGAACCGCTCCGGCTCCCGCCCCATACGGTTCCACCAGTCCACCAGCACCCGCCCCGGGTTCAGGAAGGAGGAGCCGACACGTATGACGCGCCCCTCCCGGCTCTGTATCTCCCGCGCCCGCTCCACCGCCGCATCGCTCGCGGCGATCAGCTTCAGCGCCTCGCCGTACAGGTACGCGCCCGCGCGCGTGAGCCGGACGCCCTGGTTGCTGCGCTCTATGAGCCGCAGCTCCAGCCGGGCCTCCAGCGCGTTCATCTGCTTCATCACCGCGGCAGGGGTGATATACAGCTTTTCCGCGGCCTGAGTCAGGGAGCCCGTCTCCGCCACGCGCACAAAGGTGAGTAGCTGTCTGTCGTACATGCCTCATCCGCCTTTCGTATTTACTCACGGTAAATACATTATATCCAGTCCGGCAATTCCCTGTCAACCGCATCTGCGTTACAATTGGCGTATACAAAACCAAGGAGGCCAAACACATGGCAAACGTAGCGAAAAAGCTGGGTTTCGGCCTGATGCGCCTGCCCACGACCGACGGCAACCCGGAGCACATCGACATACCCCAGGTCTGCCGGATGACGGACGCCTTCATGCAAAACGGGTACAACTACTTTGACACGAGTTATGTCTACCACAACGGCGCAAGCGAGGACGCCGTCAGGCAGTGCCTGGCCGGGCATTATACACGCGAGAGCTATTTTCTGGCTGACAAGCTGCCGACCTTCGTCATCACCGACGAGAGCCAGGTAGAGGCGATTTTCAACGAAAGTCTGGCCAGAACCGGCGCCGGGTACTTTGACAGCTACCTGCTGCACAATGTGAATTCCGCTCGCTACGACGGGGTGATCGCGCAGTGTCACATATTTGATTATGTAAACCGATGGAAGGCGGAAGGCAGGATAAGGCACATCGGCATCTCGTTCCACGACAGCGCCGAGGTGCTGGAGCGCGTTCTGAGCGAGCACCCCGAGATAGAGTTCGTGCAGATCGCGCTCAACTACCTGGACTGGGAGCATGCGAGCGTGCAATCCCGGCGCTGCTACGAGACGGTGCGCCGCCACGGCCGTCAGGTCATAGCCATGGAGCCGGTCAAGGGCGGGACTCTGGCTCAGGTGCCCGCAGACGTCGAAGCGCTGCTGCGCTCGCCGGCGGGCGGGCGCAGTCCGGTCGACTGGGCGCTGCTGTTCTGCGCCGGACTTGACGGCGTGTTCAGCGTGCTCAGCGGCATGTCCAGCCCGGAGCAGATGGAGCAGAACATCCGCTGCCTGAATTCCGCCTCCGCGCTGAGCGCCGGCGAGCTTGAGCTGCTGGCCGAGGCCGCGCGCATGATGGACGGCAATATGCGCTTCCGGCTGACCGAGCCGGAGAAGTACGCGGCCGTCTGCCCAGAGGGCATACCCGTCGCCGAGCTGCTGCGCTATTACAACGAGGCCACGCAGGAGATAGCCCCGGACTTCTCCAGCGAGCTGAACTACTACGGCAACCTCCGCGACCGCAGCGAACGGGTGAGCCGCTGCACCGGCTGCGGCCGCTGCGCCGGGATAATGCCCGGCGGGGACGTGCCCGCCGCCCTGCGCGAGGCCGAGGCCTGGCTGTCCGAGCACTCTTTCTTCTGATACGCAAATAACCCCCAGGAGCGGTGAGCTCTCGGGGGCGGGATGCAAAGATCCCGGCGCCGCAGGGCGCTGGGATTTTTTATTCACATTCTTGCGTACTGGAACGCGACGTCGATGACCACGCTCTGAGCCGGCATGACGAAGCTGTAGACCTCGTCCCTGACGCGGGTGACCTCGACGGTGCCGCCGCTGGAGGTTATGACGCTGACCGCCGCGGTCTCAAAGCCGCTGTCGGACTCGACGGTGAAGGTGACGGTCTTGCCCGCCACTGCGTCCGAGGAGGAGGGGGTCACGCTGCCGCCGTGCTGCGCGGAGGGAACGACGCTGTAGGCGTCCCCGGAGCTCACCTGCGCCATTGCACTGCGGCTGCCCGATATGGCGTCCGGCGTGGTGTCCGCGCCCGATGCCGTCGTCGGGAAGACCAGTATCGCGACGCACAGCGCAGCTATAAGCACCAGCATCGGCAGAGTCACACGACGCTTATGAGCTTTTGCATGTCTGGCTTTGTACATCGCTTGCATCTCCTAGGTTACATAATATTTTTACGTAACTCCATCATAAAGTCTAAGTGTGTAATATTCAAGCAAAAAAACAGATACATTAGGTTACAAACTAGACATAAAAGTTACAAAACAAAGAACGGCGTCGAAAAACCACTACATCTTGTGGTCACGTGTCGACGCAAAGCACAAAAAAGCGCCCCCGGAACCAAAATGGTTCCGGGGGCGCAGGAATACTGCAACAACTGTGCTCAGTCGAGTTTCAGGTCGCCTTCTTTTATCCAGCCGAGCTTTCTGCACAGCAGGCCGAGCGCCCAGCATATCACGGCGGGCAGCACGAAGCAGACCAGGACGAGTCCCAGGTAGTCGAACCAGGTCGGGTCGAGGGCGACCGCGCCGTTGGCCACAGCATCCGCGCTGGGCTCCAGCCAGCCGGTCCAGACGCCGATGGGGCCGCACAGGCCGCAGGTGCCCATGCCGGAGTTTATCGCCGCGCCGTTCATCTCAAGCTTGAACACGCAGGTGGCGATTGGGCCGGTTATCATGCTGGTGACGATGGCGGGTATCCATATCTTAGGGTTGCGGACTATATTGCCCATCTGGAGCATACTGGTGCCCAGTCCCTGGCTCACCAGGCCGCCCCAGCGGTTCTCGCGGAAGCTCATGACCGCGAAGCCGACCATGTTGGCACAGCAGCCGGCCACGGCAGCGCCTCCGGCTAGACCCGTGAGCTGCAGCGCCGCGCAGATCGCCGCGCTGGATATGGGCAGCGTCAGCGCTATGCCCACTATGGCCGAGACGACTATGCCCATCAGGAAGGGCTGCAGCTCCGTCGCCATGCGTATGAGGCTGCCCACGGCGTTCGCCGCGGCGCCTATCGGCGGCGCTATAGCCGCCGCGAGCGCCACGCCCACAAAGATGGTCACGAGCGGCGTGACGAGTATGTCTATCGGCGTCTCCTTGCTGACGGCCTTGCCCAGCTCTGCGGCGATGATGGCCACCACCAGCACGGCCAGCGGACCGCCCGCGCCGCCCAGCGAGTTGGACGCCCAGCCCACAGTCGCCAGGGAGAACAGCACCAGCGGCGGACACTTGAGCGCCCAGCCTATGGCCACGGCCATCGCAGGTCCGCTCATCGCGTTGGCATATCCGCCGACGGTAGTGAATATCTCCCACCCCGTCTGCGAGCCTATCGTGTTGAGTATCGTGCCTATCAGCAGCGAGCAGAAAAGACCCTGCGCCATCGCGCCCAGCGCGTCGATGCCGTAGCGCTTGAGCGAAATTTCAATGTCTTTGCGTTTGAGGAACGCCCCCACCTTGGACATAAAAACCACCGTCCCGGTTTACTGACTTTACAGGTGTCATGACACCTGTCCTGCACAGTCTACTACCGTGGCGGCGGCTTGTCAATGGTAGATAGGTTTTTAACGAAGTGCTCTCTGCCTCAGCCCTCCGCAGGCTCGGGGACGCCCTCGTCCGGGCGGTTGAGGGACGCGCGCTCGCGCCTGAGGATGACGAAGGCCATGACTCCGGCCAGCAGGCTGGTTCCGGGGAAGTTCAGCCAGATGCCGGTCAGGCCGAGCGGCCAGAGCACGGCGACGAGGAGCATGGGGAACACGAGCGCGGTCGACACGGAGATGAGCGAGGCGCTCAGCGGCTTTTCCACAGCCAGCATATAGCTCTGCGTGGCGAAGGAGAACCAGCGGGTGATGTACGTGAGCGAGAACACGCGCAGCGCGCCGACGCTCATCTCCATGACCTCGGGCGTGGGATTCGCGACAAACAGGCGCGTGATCAGCTCCGGTATCAGCGCCACGAGCGCGGCGGAGGCCAGGGAGACTATGCCGCTGGCCGTGAAGCAGCAGCGCTCGATGGCGCACACGCGCGAGAACTGCCGCGCGCCCCAGTTGTAGCCCACGGCGGGCTGCAGCGAGTCGCACATGCCGTAGAGCAGCGGCTGGATAAAGCCGTCGGCGAACATGAGTATGCCATAGACGCTCACCGCCGTCTCGCCGCCCAGGCGCACGAGTATGGCGTTCATGACGATGCTGGTGATGCGCCCGGCGATGTTGTTCAGGAAGTTCGGGCTGCCGCAGGAGACTATCTGCTTTATCATGGCCGGCGAGAAGTGCGGGCGTGTAAAGCGCAGCAGCGCCTTCCTGCGCAGGAACGGCACAAAGGCTATCAGCACGCAGACGAGCATACCCGTGCACGTGGCCAGCGCCGCGCCCCAGATGCCGAAGTCCAGCACGCCGAGGAAGATGAACTCCAGCACCGCGCTCAGCACGCTCATGAGTATGTTCAGCCACATGCTGCCGCGGATGTAGCCGCAGATGCGCAGGTAGTTGTCCACGGCAAATATTATGGTCGTCAGCGGCGAGCAGAGGGCGTACACGCGCAGATACTGCGTGGCAAAGAGCGCGAACTCGCCCTCCGCGCCCATCAGCGACATCAGCGCCGGAGCCAGCGCGTACAGCAGCGCGCCCACTGCCGCGCCGGCGACGATTATCATTATCACGGCGCAGGTGAAGATGTTGTCCGCCTCGCGCTTCAGCCCCCGGCCGAAGTTGACGGATATGGGCACCGACGAGCCGACGCCGATGAGGTCGGCCAGGGCAAAGTTGATTATCACGAACGGCATCGCCAGGTTGAGCGCGGCAAAGGCCGTGTCGCCCAGGTACTGGCCTACAAAGACTCCGTCGAGCATCTGATACAGCGCCGAGGCGAGCATGCTCACCGCGCCGGGCAGCGACGCCAGGAAGAACAGTTTTACCGGCGGCGTCCTTGCAAACAGCCTGGTTGAATTGCTGTCCATAACACCATCACTTTCCAATTCTTCTCCGCGAGGGTAAAAAAATATGCGTCCGGCTATATATCATAACCGGGCGCACCCGTCACCTTTTCCGGCCGTGTGTATTGCGATACACAGTCCTCCGGTGAACTATATCAAGCTTTTGCCCGCCATTGACGCAGGCATGAGCATTATAGCCTATCAGTCCCGCCGTGTCAAGCGGCGCGCAAAGGCAGCCGGCCCACGCCGGCTGCCCTCCCTTTTCCGGCCGCCGCGGCGGCCGTCAGAATTTCACGAAGCCCGTCTTGGAGTTTGCGGGATAGCCCAGCGTCCAGACCCGGGTGGCTCCGCACTTGGGGCACGGAGTGTCTCCCAGCTCGTCTATATACGCCTCGGCGCGCATGACGTACATGTTGGTCTTGGCCATGTGGCCGCAGCGCGGGCAATAGACCAGGTAATTTGCAAAACTGTCGTATTCTCCGCGCCGCCTCGCCTCGCGCTCTGCATGGCTCAGCGCGCGCGGAACGATATTAGCATTGACCATAGCCGCCTCCTAAATCTCGTGCTCTATCTTGCGCGCATCGTAGTGCTTGTTGAGCAGCGGTATGACGGCGCGGTACATGAGCTTCATGTCCAGGTTGTAGTAGTACACGGCAAAGAGTCCGCCGGTCAGGCCGAGCAGGCCGGCAAACAGCTTCCAGAACACCTTCATTTTTACCTCCTTACCAGCCTGCGTCGTCGTCGAAGACCTCAAGCGTGGGGTCAAGCGGCTCCTCGCCCAGGACGGTGCGCATATAGTCGTTTATCGCCTTGCGGGCTTCCGCCGGCGGCACCGTGCGGTAGTCCATGAGCGCGTGGGGCAGCCAGCAGATGTGGAACTCGTCGCTGTGGCGGCGGAACTCCTCCTCTATCAGACCCTGGCAGCCCGCCATGCCCTTGCAGCCGATGTCGTCGTACATGACTATCATGTCGCAGTTGAACTTGCGCGCGGTCTCGAACACCTGGAGGATGTGCCGGTTGCCGCCCACGGTGTGGGTGCGCATGGGCGTGCGGCAGTACCAGTCGGCCACGTCGCTCATCATGGTGTCGCGGTCGGAGGTGTCGACCAGGTTGTGGCCGGTGAGCGAGTCCATGTTTATGACCGGCACTATGCCCCAGCAGTTGTACAGCCATGCGGCCACCTGACAGTTATAGGTGGAGCCGCAGCTCCACATGACCGCGCGGTGGCGGCCATACGGGACGGTGTTCACGCCGTGCTTCACGCCCTTGTAGAAAAGCTTGAGTATTTTCGCGCTCTCCCGGTCGAAGTACTTGTTGGCGCTCTGCTGGTAGAAGTAGATGCGGAAGAAGCCCTGGCACACGCCGTTCATGCCTATCGTGTTCGTGGTTGCGTAGATGTCCCAGCGCTCCAGCTCCTCGCGCGTCACCTGGTTCACGCGCTCCAGCCCCTGGGCGAAGGCGTCCCAGTCGAACTTCTCGCCCAGCTGCTTTTCCAGGAAGCCGATGGCCGAGTACACCTCGTGCACGGCCAGCTCCTTGGTCGTGGGGTCGTCGTACATCAGCGGCGTGACGAAGGCGTGGACGGCCTTGCGCCCGTTGCCCGACAGCTCGCGGTACATGACGGCGTTGTCCATCATGTTGGCGTCGCAGGGGTTGTTGGTGCACAGCCAGCAGTTGCCGATGTCGGGGTACTCGTGCTCGACCGCCACGCCGACCTCGGTCAGCGGCAGGGTGCACATGTCCTGCGGGATGCCCACGCTCACGCTCTGGTCGATGTAATACGCGCCCATCTGCTTTATCATCAGCGGCAGCATGAACGCACACTGCTGGTTTATGTTCACGCTGTAATAGCCGGGGAAGCCCATCATTATGTGCCTCGGCAGCGTGTAGTCGAAGGCTATCGTCTTCTCCGTCCACTTGGTCTCGCCCAGCTTGCGGTCGGCGCGGAGCATGGTCCAGAGTATGTCTACCGAGTCGGAGATCATGGCGTTGAGGGCGTGCCTGTCGCAGCGCAGCATCAACCCGCGGTCGCCGGCTATCCACTTGTCCACCATGTGCGGCGCGACGAGGTAGGAGCTGAGCCAGCGGTAGCGCCAGAACGCACGCGCGATGCGCACGGGGTTCTTGGCCACGAAGGCGCCCATCTTGACCCAGGTCAGCAGCCACCAGCCGAAGTCATAGGCCGTGTCCGCCACGCCGCGCCACTCGCGCCTGTCGTAGATATTCGTGCCCTCTATGTACCGGTCGCCTATGTACTTGCACTTCCCGTCGCCCTTCAGAAAGCTCCTGAGCGTCGGGTACCTCTCCTTGAAGGGGCGCTTTTTCATATCGCGGGCACCTCCTCCCTGTTATCTATGGCGCCCTGTATGCGCTTTATCTCCAGCGACTCCACAAAGGCCTGGAACCGCGTGCGGAGCTGTCCGGCGGCGGCCGTGGTATAGTCCCTCTCTATCTGGCACACGGGCAGAGTGCCCGGCACCTCGTAGCCCTCGGTGAGCCAGATGGCGTCCTGCGCGCGCTCATAGCCCCAGTACTCGCAGAACTTCATGCTCTCCACGATCACGCCCTCCGCGCCGTACTCGCGGGCTTTGTCGTAGACGTAGCGCTTGCGCTCCTTGAGCGCCTGAGGCCCCATCGCGCGCGGGCAGTGGTTGTTCCACAGGTAATAGCGCGCGATGGCGTGCAGGGGAGACTCTCCCTCCCCTACGGCGATGCCCTCGCGCCCCGGCATGGAGCCGAAGCAGTAGCGGTCGGCGCAGACATAGGCTCCGCACATCTCCAGCATCTTGGTGAACTCGGGGTCGTCTATCTCGCTGCCCACCACCATGACGCGGGCGCGATACGCCGGTTTCGGCTCCGGCTCGCGGTGCTTCAGCTCCTCGAGCGTCTCGCGCAGCATGGGCAGCAGCAGATCCTTGGGACAGGTCAGCGTACACAGCTGGATGACGTGGAACTCATAGCCGGTCAGCACCGGGTTCTCCGCCTTCCTCAGCTCGCCCATCTCGGTTATGATGCGGCAGACCTCGTTGTGCCGCTCTATCGCCGCCATGAGCTTCTCATCCGAGAAATCCACGCCGTAGACGCGCTCAAGCGGCTCGATGACCTTCTGCCTGAGCTGCCGCTCATAGTAGCCCTCGTGCCACTCGCTGCGGTTGATGGGCATATCCAGGCAGGAGACGAAGAACTTCTCGTTAGGTATCAGCTCGCAGTAGTCAAAGTACTGCTCCATGCGGTTCATGGTCGTGCAGCACTCCTGCCCCAGGAGCGCCGAGATGAAGTTGTACCCGCCTTCAAACGCCCTCTCGAGTATGCTCTTGGAGTACGGACACGAGCGGTTGGTCATGTAATACGTGGCCATGTCCGGGCTGAAGCAGCCCGGAGCGCGCAGTCGCACACCGAAGCAGCCGTCCACGTCCAGCAGCACCTCAGGCACGTGCGAGCAGTTGTACGCCAGCGCCAGCCTCCCCTCAGAGCAGGCACGTTTGACCAGGTCATTGTTCGCCGAACGCAAGAGTTCCTCGAATTCGATCATGTGCTTTAAGTCTCGCAAAGCTTACCCCCCTTTGTTTAATCAGGCTTTGGTCTAATCAAGACCCCTATAAATAGCAAAAAAGCCCGGCGAGCAAGCGCCAGCCATATTCTGCAACGCCACCCATCCGGACACTTAACTGCCGATTTCCTGACAATCTTATTGTCAACATTATACTGCCGGCGGCAGCGATAGTCAACAGAAATTGTGAATAATTTGCGAATCATGTGCCGGGCGACCCCTTCCTATCCGCCCGGGGCGCTCGCCTCCGAGCGGAAAAGGCTGAAACATACGCCCCGTTCTTTCGTCTATATAGAAAAGCCAAAGGGAGGGCTGCATATGAAAAAACTGTTATCGGCTGCGCTCGGCCTCGCGCTCGTGCTGGCGCTGGCGCTGGTACCGGCCTTTGCGGACGGCGGAGCCGCGGTATCGGACATGTCCGGCCTGGAGGCGGCCATAGAGGCCGCGCAGCCGGGCGATGTCATAACGCTCGCGCCGGGCACTTACACGCCGCGCGGCGGGGCGCTGACCATAGACAAGGCCGTCAGCCTGGAAGGCGGCGGCACCGGCACGGTGGAGTTCAACGGCGCCATAGTCTACGACCTCAAGGACGCCATACGCGGCTCGCGCGTCGAGCTGCGAAACCTGAGCATAAACGCCGTGACCGGGCGGGACTGCGGCGCCGCGGTAGTCTCCGGGCGCGGCTGGGTGCTCGCGCTGGAGAACTGCAGCTTCAACGGCTGGAAGTACGGCGCGGCGATCTACCCCGACTGCCGCAGCTGCACCCTGGACGTCAGCGGAGGGAGCTTCAACTGCTTCTGCGCCGTGAGCATCTCCGACCACGGCGGCAACGGCGTGCAGCGCTTTGAGCCGGCGGGCAGCGGGCTTTTCGAGTACCACAAGTATAACGGCGACAAGGCCGCATATTTCTATGACTACGACCCCATGAACGCGGACTACGCCGCCGCGGACTACACGCCCGGCGGCAGCGTGAGCGCCGCCTGGCCGGTGTCGGCGAGGATAGGCGACAGGTTCTACGGGAGCCTTGACGCGGCGCTCAAGGCCGCCGGAAGCGGCGACACGGTCTACGCGCTGACCGGCTCCGAGAGCGGCGCGGGGACCACGGTGACGGTCAAGGCCGGCGTCACGCTGGAGATACGCGAGGGCGTCAGCGTGTTTGAGGGCGTGGTCAACAACGGCACGGTGAAAAACGGCGGCGTCATACGCGGCGGCATAGGCGGCGAGGGCGAGGTGCTCACGCTGGTGCGCGCCGAGCCGGAACCGGCGTCGCTGGACGTGTCCGTCACGGACAAGTCCGGGCGCGCATACGAGGGCGAGCCGGGCACGAAGGACTTCTACCTCCCCGCCGGGGACTACACCTTTGCCTTTTCGGGCGAGGGCTATTACAGTGCGGCGGTCAACGTGTCCGTCACGCCGGAGCGCTACCAGATAGTGCGCCAGAGCGTCGACCCCAAGCTGAGCTTTTCCGACGTGGACAGCTCCGACTGGTTCTATGAGTACGTGTTCACCGCCTACTCCAAGGGGCTGATGCAGGGCATCACCGAGACCGGCTTCGCCCCCGGCGGCACGGTCACCAGAGCTATGGCCGCAACCATCATCTACCGCCTGGCGGGCGAGCCGGCGATGCCGGACAGCAACTGGGGCTATCCCTACGCAGACGTCGAGGGCTCCGCGTGGTACGCCAAGGCCGTGTACTGGGCGAGGCAGAACAACATCGTAAACGGCACCGGCGAGGACACCTTCTCCCCCGATGCGCCCGTGACGCGCGAGCAGCTGGCCGCGATGCTGTACCGCTACGCGGCCTTCGCCGGACAGAGCACGGCCGCGTCCGGCGGCCTCGGCGGCTTCACCGACGCCTCGGCCATAAGCTCCTGGGCGCGCGAGGCCGCGGCCTGGGTCAGCGAGCGCGGCATAATCACCGGCACGGACGGGAACCGCTTCGACCCCCAGGGTCAGGCCACCCGCGCCCAGCTGGCCGCGATGCTCTGCCGCATGACAGAAACTTGAGACTGTTAAAAAAGGCCTCGACGGCCTTTTTTAACAATAAAGTCCCCCGGCCGCGAGCGGCCGATGGAGACCGGCGCTGCGCTCTGCG
>OLVZ01001733.1_pt1 | contig 17807 bp, 11 predicted proteins | sample 1673341 | NCBI WGS metagenome assembly OLVZ01 (sample SAMEA3178944, study PRJEB25190) | human gut metagenome | biome: human gut; feature: human-associated habitat; material: faeces | place: Austria | collected 2013 | reverse complement strand
TGGTAACGCCGCGCTCCTGCTCCTGAATCATCCAGTCCATGGTGGCAGCGCCCTCATGGACCTCACCGATCTTGTGCGTCTTACCGGTGTAGTACAGGATGCGCTCGGTCGTGGTGGTCTTGCCGGCATCGATGTGGGCCATGATGCCGATGTTGCGAGTTTCGGAAAGCTTGTACTTGGGCTTAGCCATGTGTCAGTTCCTTCCTGTAACTTACCAACGATAGTGAGAGAACGCGCGGTTGGCCTCGGCCATCTTGAAGACGTCCTCGCGCTTCTTCACGGAAGCGCCGACGCCGTTGGAGGCGTCCATGATCTCGGCGGCAAGGCGCTCGGCCATGGTCTTCTCCTTACGAGCGCGAGAGAAGTTGACCATCCAGCGAATAGCGAGCTGGGTGGAACGACGGGCGTTGACCTCCATAGGAACCTGGTAGGTGGCGCCACCAACGCGCTTGGGCTTGACCTCGAGGGTCGGCTTGATGTTGTCCATGGCCTTCTTGAACACAGCGAGGGCGTCCTCGCCGGTCTTCTCGGCAACCATCTCGAACGCGCTGTAAACGATGCGCTCGGCGGTGGACTTCTTGCCGTCAAGCAAGACCTTGTTGATGAGCTGCGTCACGAGGCGATTGTTGTAAACAGCATCAGGCTGAACCTCGCGGCGATGAGTTTTTGCTGCACGACGCGGCATAGTGTTTCTCCTCTAACTAAGAATGATCGGGGTCTACGCAGTTCTACTTCGGGCGCTTGGTGCCGTACTGAGAACGGGCCTGCTTGCGGTTGGCAACAGGGGCGCAGTCGTAGCAGCCACGGATGATGTGATAGCGCACACCAGGGAGGTCGCGGACACGACCGCCGCGGACGAGCACGATCGAGTGCTCCTGCAGGTTGTGGCCCTCACCGGGGATGTAGGCGGTGACCTCGATGCCATTCACGAGGCGCACACGGGCGACCTTGCGAAGAGCGGAGTTCGGCTTCTTGGGGGAGGTGGTGAACACACGGGTGCACACACCGCGCTTCTGCGCGTTGCGCTTAAGAGCGGCGTTCTTGGACTTCTTGGGCGTCGAACGACGGCCCTGGCGAACCAGCTGGTTGATAGTAGGCAAAGCGTACTCCTTCTCGTAAATATCCAGCTTCCAATTCAAAGTGCAACGGCTTGTTAAGGGGAGTCAGCATCCTCCCGCAGAACATGCGGTTCGCTATGATACGCGCGCGTAGGAGGCGCGTCAACAGACCACGCGCCCGGGCGTTTCCTGTTTTTTGTAAGAACGCGGAAAGTCTCCACATTTGGGTTGTACTTTTCTATTCCGCCGCATGCGCGGTACTACAGCGCATGCGCAAGAGCCCAATACGCTGTGAGAGCCCGACGCAGATACGGCAAATCTTGTTTTCCGTATGCCGAATACCCGGAACGTAAATCATGGTTTCGTTCTCCGTGAAAAACTTGCCAAGCTCAATGGCATGGATAAGAACATTCACCAGATATTCGGCGACAACATCCGCGCTATTCGCACCGGCGCAGGCCTCACGAAGGTCGATTTTTCGCTGCAGATGGGCATCAGCCGTGTCGAACTCGACCTCATTGAAAACGGCAGGTCCAACCCCACGCTTACCACGCTGAACAAACTCGCCCGAAACTTGGGTAAAGAGGTCTGGGAACTCCTTGTGTAGCGTGCCGGCACATCCGCAGCAGGAGTCGCGCAATTGCACCCAAGCATAAGGCCCTTGCACATCAAAGCGGGAGCCATTGCTAAATCATCACGTGCCTGCGTGCTGTATGGGCCATAAAACCAACGCCCAACGCTGCTCGCGATACTGCCAAAACCGCGCCAGATGAGTACGCGGACACTGTCAACATGAATAAACCCAGTCTCACTTCGCAACATGCGCTATGAGTGGGTGTCCGCGATGCAATGAGGTCGGTTATTCGCATAGAGCCGCGGTTTTGGCAAGTAGACAGCAGAACGTAAAATCAAAATACCTGGTAAATGAGGTGAAGTTTTCGCAAAAACGGCTATCTACTCGCGGGGATGCCGATTTTATGCGAATAACCGACCTCATTGCAGAGCTTGACCGGAAGCAACGCATCTTCCCCGCCCCAGTCCAGACCCACCACAGCGCGAACGTACTACGAACCGGATGAAAAGCAACATGCCCTTCACGTAGATACGACTTCACTTCGCATCGAAAAGCCTTACGAAAACGCGCCCCGACCGAAATAAATTGGGTCAGTAAATCCAAGATCAATCCCAGAGAACCTGTGACACTTCTCACTCGAATTGGACATGTTTCCTAAAAGCGCAGATAAAAGATATCGTCCTCGAGTCAAAGTAAGGCATTTATTCACGGAAACCCCAGCCGCCATTTCGCGTTCCATGCACTAACCTTTTGTTATGGACAAGACCTTGTGCGGCATATCGGCTCTCAGGCTCCTCCGGGTGCCCCCGCAGTATCTTTCTGTGCTCCCTTGTCTCCCCGACTTTGATACACCCTATGGACGGCAACAACTTCGAGACAACTACACGGCTTCGAAAATAGTTGGAATCCCCATCCATGCTCTTGAATTTGGTGCCCATGGTATTAACTCAACTCTTGTAAAGCCGCACGTATGGACCACATCTCTTCCCCATCGCGCAATCATCGATACTCCCTTTGACGTCTCTCTAACATCTCCGTTATTCACCGCTCTTTTGCTTGCACGTCATATCTCGACAATTCACCTTGCCATGCTCCTTTATGAGTTTATGGGTACGTTCACCGTCTTTTCCCCTTCGAAAGACCTGGACGAAGCGTACGCCCGCGCCAGGCGGGAACTCGCTATTCCTCGCATGCAAGACTGGAAGAGACTCGTTGACACAAAAGGGTCGGCAACCAATATGTGGACAAGACCTCCCCTGTTCACTTCCCGAGATTTGGAACTATTTCTTTCAGAAGTTGCAGGTCAGCATGGCTACAAGCCGCTTCAAAGTGCAGCGCATCTTGTAACAGGAAGCGTGGCGTCCCCCTTTGAAGCGCGTGCCTCTCTTCTGCTCACAGCCCCGCGTGCAACTGGAGGGTTGGGTCTGACGGGCATGCAAAACGATCTAAAGATTGAACTCAACGACGATGCAAGAAAAATCTGTGGGCTGCGCCATGTGTATGCAGATCTTGCTTGGGAGAAGACCAGCAAGCATCCCTTTGTCGTTGTTGAATGCCAGGGAAAAGCCGTTCACGGCAGTCCCATCAAAGGATTAACCGACGACAATAGAGCGCTTGCGCTTCAGAACATGGGAATCGAAGTTATTCGCATCACCTATGAGCAGATTGCCGACGAGCGACGTTTTGAAATATTCGGAGCATACCTGGCCAAGAAGCTGGGCGTTCAAATGAGGTCTCCTGCCCCGAAAACTGCTCGAGCAACACAAGAACTCCGTGAGCAACTTTTCTGTGATTGGGAGCAAGTTGGCTTAATTTAGGCTCGAAAACGACGCACCCCAACCAAAACGAGCGCGACATCATGAAGCAGGTGCGACGGATGCCCAGGAATTCGGGCAATGTTTGACTGAAAATCAGATACTCGTCATGCAATGAGGTCGGTTATTCGCACAAAATCGGCATCCCAGCGAGCAGATAGCCGTTTTTGCGAAAACCGCACATCATCTACCAGGTGTTTTATTTTTTCGTTTTGCCGTCTACTTGCCGAACCTGTGAGTCAATGCGAATAACCGACCCCATTGCAAGTTGAAGCCAGGTTAAAAAGGAAAAAGGCCGGACGAAGTAATCGTCCAGCCTCAAAACCACGTAAAAAAGAATCGCTTACTTACGTGCCAAATCCATAATCGTCGGCATGAGGCCCTTGATGGTCTCGGCGCTGATAAGAATCGACTCAGCGTGAATGAGCAGTAAGCCGCAGCCCAGCTCCCCTGCGACCTCAAGTTGAAGCGCCTTTTGATGGGACTCCGAGGCGGCTCGATATGCCTCGTCTCCCTGTGCGATCAACTCGTTGGGATCCTCACCACGACGGACGCACTCCAATGCCTCCAGGTAGCAGCTCTTCGCCGTTCCGGCAAACGAGATGATCTCGAAGCTGAGGGCCTCGTACGGAAGCACCTCTTCGACAGACTCGGACGCCATCTAAATCATTCCCTTGATCTGGGCGAGTACCTTGGCGCCGTCCATCGTGCCGTACGCCATCATATCGATCGCCTCCACGGGCTTGCCCTTCGCAGACGCGCTGACCTTCTCGAGCATGAAACGGATCTGCGGCCCAATCAGCACCACATCCGCCCAATCGATCTTGTCGCCCATCATCGCCATGGGAACGGCGGTCGTCGTGAGCTCCATGCCCTCAGCAGCGGCTGCGGCGTCGATGCGCTTGCACATGCTCGCCGTCGAGGCGCCCATCGAGCAAACCAGCAATACGTTCATGATTCCTGAACCTTTCTCATCGTATCCATCCTCGTGATGAGGCTTTCGATGCACTCCAAACAGTTGATGACAAAATGATTCGAGTCGTATGGCAGCCCGTTGCGCCCTCGTTTGACCAAAATACGATGGCTCGCGTTCTCACCGAGCGTGCTCGAACTCTCGGCCGTGAAAGCGTAGTCGTCCAACCCCTTTGCCCTCAGGCGCTCTTGCACGAAAGTCAAATCTCTCGTCTCCCCACTTTCACTGAAAAAGACCGAGAGAAACGGGGTGTCGTCATGGAAGTCGAGCGGGCTCTTGTTTGCCGCGAACAAACCCTCTTCCATGAGGCGATTGCACAGGTACGTCGCGGAAAGATCGGAGTATCCCACGCCCATTACGTTGACGCGACCGTATTGTCCGCTCGTAAGGGCGCGCGCGAGGTCGTCGAGCGTCGCATTCGTCTGCTCGTCAAAGGAAAGCGTCTCGTAAATGTCCACGGCGCCCCTGAAGCCCGCACCCAAGCGTTCGTGCTTGAGCACGTAGAGCAGCTCGCTGTATCCCTCAAGACCCAACTTCTTCGCAAGGCGGACGATGCTCGATGTCGAAACGTAAGCGGCTTCGGCGACGGACCGCACCGAGATGCGTTCGTCGCCCCGATCGATGCGGGAGACAATCTCCCGCAATGTGCGCATTTCCTCGATGGAGAGGTTATTCCACCGCTCCATCGACTGGAGATTCATCCGCCCCACGTTCCGCCTCCGTCCTCTTGCCGACCACAATCGTTCCGGACAAAACATCGTGCAGCATGCGGTGACGCTTGGTGAAAAGCATCATGCCAATCGAAATCGCACCTAATGCCCAGCTTGCCCAGATTGTCATTTGAATAACGTCGCTCGAACAAACCAACATAAGTGCGTTGCGCACGTAGTTGCTCAGCGGGGAGAAACATCCCTCGATCAAGACGATGCAGACCAAGTCTCTCAAAACGAGCGTCGGAAGCGAGGCACGGCCACCGTCTGCGCGGCGCACCTGGACTCCCATGATGCGCTTGCCCAACGTCTGCCCTTCCCACACATAGCGGGGAACGCCGCAGTAATAGAGCAGCTCGATTGCCGCAAGGACGGCGAGCAGGATGATCTGCATGGGGGCCTCGAAAAAGACGAGAGGCAGCAGACCCGCGTAGAGCTTTCCGGTCAGGCCAAATGCCACGGCGACGACCAAAATGTTCATGCCGGTCGCAAGGAGCATCCAGTCAATGAAGTAAGCAACAGCTCTGCGAATCATGCCGCCTCGTCTTTCATACGGTACACCAGCTTCGAGCTTTTGGGGGCACGCTGAGCATCCGAACATGGGCCTGAAACGACGGTCCCGTTTCGCCTCCAAGTTGAGAGGGATTACGCGCTTGCAGCCTCGGGCTCGGCCTCGGCGAGCTCCTTCTCCTCGGCCGTGTACTTGTTGTCAAGCACCTTGATGAACGGCCAGTAGAAGACGCCCTGGATCAGGAGGATCACCAGCTGCAGAGCGCCACCGCGCCAGTCGCCGCACATCATCCAGCCACCAAAGGGTGCGGGAAGCGTCCAGGGAACCGGCACGCCCGTGGGACGCGGGACGATGCCCGTCTCCATGGCGACGTAGGCCAGTGCGACGCAGACCATGGGTCCGACCACGTAGGGGATCAGTAGCAGCGGGTTGAGCACGATGGGCAGGCCGAAGGTGATGGGTTCGTTCACGTTGAAGATGCCGGGGATGATGGCGCCCTTGCCCACTGCACGCAGGCGCTCGGATTTGCACATGAACACCATCTCGACGCACAGCGGCAACGTGAGGCCGGTGCCCGTGAGGAAGATCACCATGTCGGTGAAGGCCGTGGTCGCCACGAACGGACGCAGCGCCATCGGATCAGCGGAGTAGACCTCGAGGTTCGCGGCACGGGCGGCCTCCCACAGCGGACCCATGACGGATTGCACGACGTTGGTGCCATGGATGCCGAAGAACCACAGGAAGTCATTGACGAAAGTCGCGACGAGCGTGCCGGGCAGAGTGGTTCCCGCGGCGGTAAGCGGCATCTGGAGGATGCCGTAGATCAGGTCGGAGGCGGTCACGTACGGAGTCGCCTGGATCACGTAGCGCAGCACGATGAACAGGGCGGCGCTGATGGCAGCGGGGATAAGGGCCGCGAACTGCGAGGAGATAAACTCGGGGACCGCGGTGGGCATCTTAATCGTCAGGTTGTGCTTGATGCAGAACGCATACAGCTGACCGGTCAGGATCGCGATGATCAGGCCCAGGAAGAGTGTCGTCGCGGTGAAGTTGCCAAGCGAGATCATGCCGTTCTCGTCCGCATGGATAAGCAGGAAGAAGCACATGAACGAGATGACCACGGCGGGCATCACGGGGACGTCGTTGCGACGGGCGAGCTCATAGGAGGTGCCGCTCATCGCAACCAGGCTCAACAGACCGATGGTCGCCGGGTTCAGGATGCTCCAGTTCCACTCGCCCCAAACCTGCTCGCCCACGGCGCCGGCCATGAAGGCCTGGAACGCATCGAGCGGGAAGTCGCTGATAATGCAGGCAAACGCACCGACCAGCAGAAGCGGTGTGGTGAGCATCATGCCGTACTGGATGGACATCAGGAACTTGTTCTCCTGGAACTTGGCAGCAATGGGGTAGATGTATTGTTCCAGCATCTTCGTCAACTGTTCCATTGGTTTGCTCCTTTCCTAGGCGTCGCCAAATGTGGGCCATGCCTCACCGTTCGCCGCCTTGAAATCCGCGATGATCTTCTTGGCAACATCGGCATCGCGAACGAGACGGTTCTCGGTAAAGGCCTGAAGCAGTTTTTGATCGCTGTGTTGGAAGATGGCGTCGACGAGCAGCTTTTCGCAGGCGTACTGGTTCTCGAGCAGGCCCTTCTCGAACGCGGGCACCTCTCCCACGCACAGGGGCTGGAGCTCCTCGGAGCCAACCAGGCAGGTCGCCTCGAGCATCATGCCCGGATCGAGATTGGGACAGATGCCGTCGTTCTTCGTCATGACGAGGGCGGGCTCGTAGGAGTTGTTGATGATCGACAGCACGAGCTCGATCATGTCGGGCACGCTGCGGATGCCATAGGCGAGGCCGCCGGGTCCGCAGGTCTCCTGACCGATGCAGCCGTACTTGTACGGAATCTTCTCATCGAAGTTGCGCAGGCCCATGCCGCCGGCGCGAATCTGCACCATGGCTGCGCATGCATATAGCCTGCCCAATCGGCGTATATCCCATACTTGTCGGACTTGAAATGCTGCATCTGCAGATTATTCGCAATCCTTTCCGTGAGATCACACGTGGGCAAACTGCTTTTTCTCAGTTCCGAGCCTCTTTTTTCCGTGCCACTTCACATCAAAACGGCGAGGTGGATGTTTATGCACCCATCTCGCCGTCAACTCCATGATATATGTCACGCTTCCCGCTTACGTTTACCCACGCTTTCCCCTCATCGCCACCGCGATTATCGCAGCCAGCAATGCACCAAAAAGAGCAAGTCGTGCAAACAGGACGACATCATCCCCAGTTCCAGGAAGCGCATCCACAGGGCTCTTCGAATCTGTCGGGCCATCGGGTTTCGTTGGGTCTTTCGAATCTGTCGGGTCAGATGGGCCGACGAGTTTCTTCGTGTTGGTAAACGTAGCCACTGCCGTTTCATTCGCCTCAATGGTTCCGGTGTCGCCTGTTTTGGTGGTGGTGTAGCCGTCTTGATTTGCCTCAGCCTCCGTAACCGTGTAGGCGCAATCGGCCGGAAGCCCCGTAGCGTTCTTCTCCTCACCGTCTTTTAGTGTGAAGGTCGCCACACCGTTATCGAAGTCCATGTCGCCATATCTTCCGCTGACGTTGGCGGCGGCGCCATCAACAAGCGTCACGGTAAAATTGAAGTTCCTGTTCGTTTCCCCGGCATCGCCCGCCACGACCTTAGTGACGCTCAGGCTTCCCGTGTCCCTCTCCCACCGAGCGGACAACAGCAGGTCAGCACCCAATACTGTCACGATATCTCCAGGTTGATGGATCGTCATTCCATCAGACCAGCCGGCAAAGGCATAACCTTTTCGGATAGGCGCCGCCTTGACCGTAATCGTCCCGCCAGGCTTCACGGTCTCCTCGTCGTAGGTCTCGCCGTCGGCAGCCGTGCCGCCATCCAGATCATAGATCACGGTATAGGTGGTCTGATAGTCCGGCGTTCCGTCGCCATTGCTGTCAATCGCCCACACGGCGTAGAGGGTCACATCCTCCGTTTGGATTCGATACTTTGCTCCAGGCGCAATCAGGAACTTTTCCACATCCTCCTGTTTCGTCTCTGCCGTGAGCGCGTCATCTAACTTTGTCACACTCCAGCCCACAAAGATCTCATTAAGATTTCTGGTGAAGTTCTTCTCCGCTGTCAATGTGATCTCGGCGTTCTTCGCAACGCCTGTCACCTTTGCCGGAGCATCCACACTGCCGCCGTTGAGGTTATAGGTGAGGGTATAGGTCTCCAGCACATCAGCTGTCCCGTTGTTATTCTCATCATAGCCCCATGCGGCGTAAACTTTCTTATTTGCCGATGCAAAGGTAACCTTTGTTGTGGTAGTAGGCGCTGTGTCCGCGCGACTAAAAATCGCATTCGTCTGCGCTTCAGTCCAGCCGATAAAGACAACCGTCTTGCCGTCCACATCGTCGTGGATAGGCACTGCTGAGCTCAAGGTAACCTCGTCACCAGGGATGTGGATATCTGTATCAGTCGGCAGGTTTGTCACAGTGCCGCCCTGCTGGGCATTGCCATCGTAGGTCAGCGTATACTCTTCCAGATAGTCCGCTACAGTATTCCCGTTGCGGTCGGCGGCCCAGACGGCGTAGACATTGGTGTTGCCGTCATCATCGGCGTTTCCGCCGTCAGTCTTCGCCTTTTCCATCGTTACTTCTGTCACAATGCTGCTCGCCAGTCCATCATAATCAGCCTTGGTTTTGATAATGGTGTCCAAAATCGGCGATGTGCTCCAACCGATGAAGATATGGGCGTTGCCTGTGGTTTTATCGGTGAAGGTAAAGGTGTGGGAAGTCACCTCGCCGCCGGCAGCAGATGCCGGTTTATCATGGCCCAAGCTCTTGCCGGAAACCGTACCGCTGGTGGAGAGCTGCACCGTTGCGCCTGCCACATGGTGGTGAGGGCAGAGAATGTCCACATACTCGCCGTTATTGCCGTGGTAACGGACGTGGACGGCATCATCGTTGTAATCCGGCTTGCCGTTGCCGTTGCCGTCCACCGCGTAGACGGCATAGAGGATGACATTCTTGGCTGGCATTGTATGCTCATCCGTCGAGATAATCTTGTTGATTTCAGCCTGCCCCGCGTCTTCCGGAAGAGGATTCTCGATCCGCGTTTCGCTCCAACCAACGAAGATCGTCTTATCGCCCTTTTTCAGCTTCTCCGTGTCGGTATAATCCGGGCTGACCTTCTCGCCCTCGATATGCGTGGAGGTCGCAGGAGCCGCTGCTCCGCTGCCTCCGTTGAGGTCATAGGTGAGGGAATAGAGCTGTTTTACTTCCGCTTTAACGGTCACATCGCTGGAAATTGTTTCCTTCTTGAGTTGATCGGCGGTATATGTTTTGTCTCCGACCGTCCAGTTTTCGGTGAAGCGATAGCCTTCAGCGGCGGTGACTGTTGGGATCACGTCCCCCAGTTTGTCCCCATGCCACACCTTGGTAGTTGATGCCTCGCCCAGCGTGGCATTCTCTGCCTTAAATGTCACCGTATGGGGCTGCTGCAGGCCAATCATCAGATTCTTTGCCGCAGCGATGTCATTGGAGGTCTTGTTCATATCCAAAATGACGGTTGCCGTGGCGGTGTTCTTTCCCGTATCCAGCGAGAACTTTCCTCCGCTTTCCGGCAGGGAGAATTTCAGCGGATTTTTGCCGTTGGCTTCGGTGCTGCCGGGGTTTGTGACAGTCACATGGTAGGTGTCCGCCCGGCGGCCGGTGAATTTAAATGTTCCATTTTGGGTGGTTGTCTTATGCGCAACCTCCCCCTCCGTACAGTTTTCATTGCCGTTGCTGTGGTTCGCTTCTACCGTAACACTACCGGTGTAGAGCACATCCGTGCCTTCGTCATATGTGCCGTTAAAGTCTTTATCGATAAAAATCTTACCGCCAATGATGCCCGTCTGGAACTCCACCTGAATGCGGGGCAGAGGGTTGTGACCCTGATTCAGCGTATTGCCCACGGAATAAGGGGACACACCGCAGGGTCCGAAGTTGATCTCGCTGCCCACCAAGTCTGCGTTCTCATTAAACATCGGCTCCAGTCGCATGTTGACTTTCAGTTCGGCGTTTTGCGGGATTGAAGTAATCTCAGATTTCGCCGCAATGCGAATCATTTTTACTTCTCTCCACCGGTCAGCCTTTTCTTCAGCGGTAGCACACCCTTCTAACAGCTTTTCCTCTGTCATGTAGTTAGCCGTATTTGTATAGTGCTTTGCTTCACCCGCCTGCGCCTTGGAATCGATCTCCGTGGCGTAGGTGACCAGGATGTGATCTTTTGAGGTGCCCCGAAGCTCCGGTGCGCGTGTCAGACTCATATCAAATTCAAATGGCTGATCCTGCATATGGCTATCCCACAAGTCGCCGTTCTTAGGCACCGGAATAAAGTAATAGAAGGCATGGACGTCCTCCTCGGAAAACTCCCTTCCGGTTTCATTCTTCAGGGTGAACAGCATGTCCACCACGTGATCTGCGTCTTTCAGGTAGACCTTTTTCCCATCATTCTCAAAGTTGGAATACTTCGTAGCATCGAACTCAGCCGTAGAACTCTTTTCCGTTATTCTTGCGCCGAAAGTGAAGGTCAAGCCAAGCCTTGCCGCCACTACAGACAGCTTCGTGCCCTTTGCGTTGGCGTTAAAGGTGCTGACAAGCCCAGCTGTATCGCCATTTCCGTCCATATCATAGGTATCCTTGACCTGATATTGGGCCAGGGTGCCGTTGTTGGATGTGGATTTCAGTGATGCGCTCTTAAACCGTACGCAGTCTCTCATATCGAGGGTCATGGCATCGGCATCCTTGGCGATATTCATATCAAAGGAGATTCCGATCTGGTACTGCCCCAGTCCATCGGTGAACCAGCCGACCTTTGCGGGGTTATCTTGGTTCGTAAAGGTAATCTTGTACAGCTTGTAGCCTGCTTCGCGAGATGTCACAGCCTCAAACTTGTATGCAGTTTTGGGTATTTCCGTTCTTTGGGGATTCGTCACAGTCTCTGTGACTGCATCGAGCAGGAAAACCTTATCCGCTATTCTACCAACCTCCTGATACAGCTTGAGATTTTCAACAGTTATCTTCTCCGGCAGACGGATGTAGATTTCCTGATCCGTTGTGACATTGTTGGAAGAATAAGGATAAGCGGACGAACTGAGCAGGCCGTTGAAGGTAATGGTGTCTCCCGCCGTTGCGGAGGTCTTGCTCAGGATAGGCACTCGCTCCAAGGTGCCTTTCTTATACGCCTGCTCCATGGCCAGAGGGATCTCGCCCCTTGTGTTTGTGACCTTTACGGTATAGTTGGCTGATGTGGCTGTGCTCTCGTCAGAACCGGTATCGTACATTTTCATGGAAGCAAAGTTGGAATACGTAGCCTCGTCTGCGGTCAGCAGCTTGCCGAAGGTGGTGGCGTATCCCGACGTGGGGTCCTGATCACGGGAGGACACATAGCCCACGTAGTCCTTCTCATAGCTGCCTACGTTGGCCCTGATCTTGGTGAAATACTCGTCCTCGCCAAGTCCTGCCATCTGGGCGGTAAAGGTGACAAAGCCGCCGCTGCTGGTGAGGGTGCCGTTGTACTTTTGCTCGGTTGGGTTCGTTGCCGTCGTATACCAGACTTCCACGGTATTGCCCGTGGTTGCAGGAATCTTCTGGGCGGTGACGCCGATTTTATCATTGTTTGCGTAGGTGAATTCCACCGTCTTTTCAGCGCTCGCGGCGCCACCCTGATTGACCACATGGAACTGTCCCAGATAATAGGTAATACCGGAATCGCTTGTGTAATTGTTATAGATTGGCTGATTGTTGGCCTTTCCCTTCACGTTCATGCTCTCTCCTGCATAGGCCGTGAAGCTGAATGTCGTGCAGTCACCGTTATAGAGATACCATGTACTGTCATCCTGCCAGGTGATCGTTCCACCCACTGCGGAGGCAGCGCCGGTAGTGGGCGTCTTCCCCTCGTAGCATCCGGGGGCTGTCTTACCGGTGTTGAGAATCGAATTGCTGCCCCACTTGACGGCATCTGTAGTTGTGACGTCACAATCAGACGTCCACTTAAAGTAGGGCGTAAAGTAGTCCTGCCCGTACTCCAGGTACAGGTTTTCCCATGTCAGTGTGACGGTATGATCGGTATCGTTTCTCGTCTTCTTGAAGTTAAAGCCGTCCTTATAGCCGCCGTCCGCATCCTTGTGATTTTCCGGATCCAGCATGTTGGGCCTGGTGGACTGTCCCGCAGGATCCCAGGTGATGTGATCGAATTCCGCATAAATATTGTTGCCATTTTTTGTGTAGTATGGCAGGGCAATGGTGATCTCCAGCTTCTTAAAGAACTGGGGCATATCGATGTAGTCCTTGTCCGGGTTTATCCAGATTTGCCGCAGGGCAAAGGGCTGATCCGCCGCCGTGGGTACACCGGTCTTCACACCGACACGTGACAGTCTAGGACCGGTCTGGATAGCTCTGTCGTCACCGGCCGCATCATTGTATTTGCCCGTAATCTTGGGGGTGGCGGAGATTGTCTTATATGTTTGAGCGTCTGTGTAGACTCTGATTTTGAGCGGATCCTTAAGTACCTGCTCCTTTGTTCTGTTCCAGAGAACGGTGTCCGGTGCCAGAACGATATTAAAGCTGTTCTTTTCCGCCGTATTTTTGAGGGAATAGGTGATGGTGCCATTTGTAGGACAGTAACCGCCGTAGTTGTTCACACTGTGCAGATCGTCAATGCTTTCAGGCGTTACGCTCTCCGCCATGCCGCCCCGCTCAGGGATCGGGTATTCCACCACGGTCAGCCCGTCGGGCACGGTGATCTCCACCTTTTTGTTCGCCAGATTCAGCTTGCTTTCCACCGCAATGTGCAGCGTGAACTGCTTGGAAAAGTCAACCGTAAAGGAGCTTCCATCTGACAAATCTTGATTGGTCACGCCCTCCGCCCGGATCTCGGCGGTGGTAATTTCCATCTCATCGCCACTGCGCCCCGCAACACCGTCCATTCCAGGTCCCTCAGCGGGAGATATCGCAAAGAGCCCCCCTCCGGACATTCCCTGACCTGCGGATGCTGCTTTTGTCCCATACTCCCATATTGGCGTCTCGGCCAACGATGCCTGCACCATGATCGCGCCCAACAGCGCAACGCAAAGCATCGCACCAACAAACTTGCGGAAAAAAGCCTGACCTGTGTTGCAACTATCCATGAATATAATCTCCCACATATGTGGATATTAACTGGCACATTATATGCTGAAATAATACTTCAGCTTTAACTGGCATTCCAGTTTTTCGACATTTTCGCTCAACCCTCTCAACGGCTGTCTTCAAGCCATTTTGAGTTAAAACCAAAGCGCGTTGGAACAACCTGGACACACAATAGCGAAATCAATACGATGGGTGATTCATTTTTCCGGAAGACAACGCAGCGGCTTTTATGATTACAAACCGACCTCGCCCACATCTCAAAACGTTTTCCATGCGATGAAGCAGAGCCGAGGGCGCGCTAACGCAAAGCGGGCCGCCTCCCGCAGGGAAGGCGGCCCGTTGTTGTGCCTAGAAAATGCGAGGCAATCGCTTAGTCCTCGAGCTCCTCGGGATACACCTCGTCGGTGTCGACAAGCTGGTTCAGCAGCTCATCGAGCGACGCCATGTCCTCATTGATGGCATCGTTGTTGGTCGGCCTGGAAGCCGGAGCGCCGAGCATCTCCTCGTCAGAGTCGAAGTGGTGACGCGGTGCGCTCGCACCCAGCAGGATGTCGTCCTGGCCGTCGGGGCTAAAGACCATCTGCAGCAGCTGGGAAAGGTCTTCCTCATCCGCCACATCGTCGGAGTTGTCGAGGATGTAGAGCAGGTTGTGACGCTCCAGACCGTCGCGCAGCTCCTCGATCGCCTTGGCGCCGATGCCGTCGATGCGAAGCAGGTCCTCCTTGGACTTGCCCATCAGGTCGCCCACGACCTCGATGCCCTCCTCGCTGAACTTGTTCGTCCAGCGCTGGGACACGCCCAGGTCGTCGAACAGGTACAGGCGGGCATCCTCGGCGGAAATGGTGTGACCATTGCGGGTGTACTGGCCGTCAGCCGCGCCGTACTCGTCGTAGCCGAAGTCGAGCTGCTGCGGCAGTTCGGCGTCGAGCTCCTTGAGCTCGGACGGAGCCCAGTCGGGCAGCGCCTTGGCGTTGGGGGACGTCGGGCCGTCAACCGGCTGGTAGCCTTCCTCCGTACGGTAGGTCATACCGGCCTTGGAATACGGCTTGAGACCCGTACCTGCAGGAATCTTCTTGCCCACGATAACGTTGGACTTGAGGTCGAGCAGGTGGTCCACCTTACCCTCGATGGCGGCCTCGGTCAGAACGCCCGCGGTGCGGATGAACGACGCGGAGGACAGCCAGGAGTCGATGGAGGACGCGACCTTGAGCGTACCCAGGATGGCGGGCTCGGCGGCAGGCGGGGTGAGGCCCAGACGGGCAACGCGCTCCACCTCGTCGGCGAACTCATAGCGGTCCACATACTGACCGAGCAGGTACTTGGAGTCGCCCGGGTTGGTAATCTGAACACGGCGCAGCATCTGACGGGCCATGACCTCGATGTGCTTGTCGTTCAGGTCGACGCCCTGGGAGTTGTAGACGTCCTTCACGTTCTCGACGAACGTGTGCATGGTGGACTCGATGTCCGTGAGCTGGCGCAGCGTGCGGAAGTTCACGAAGCCCTTGGTGATCTGGTCGCCGGCGCGAACCTCGCAGCCGTCCTCGATACCGGGCATGAACTGCACGGCGGCGGGGACGCGCTTCTCGTCGAGGATGCGCGTGGGGTCGTCAGAGTCGGTCAGCGTGAGCAGGTACTCGGACTTCTCCGGCTTGATGGAGAGATTGCCGCTGAACGGCGCAAGGTCGGCCTCGCGGCCCAGAATCTTCTCGTTGACGTTGCCGACGATGTCGAACATACGCGAAACGGTCGGCAGACCCTGCGTAATGTCCGCAACGCCCGCGACGCCGCCGGAGTGAATCGTACGCATCGTAAGCTGCGTACCAGGCTCGCCGATGGACTGGGCGGCGATGATGCCCACGGCCGTGCCGATGGCGACCGGACGACGGGTGGACAGGTCCCAGCCGTAGCACTTCTGGCACACGCCGTACTTGGAACGGCAGGTCAGCAATGCGCGCAGCGCAACCTTGGTGAGACCGGCGTCGAGCATCTTCTGGATGTCCTCAACGCTCTCGATGTAGGCGTCCTTCTCGAACAGCACGGTGCCGTCCGGAGCGACGACGTCCTCCAAGAAGCAGCGGCCCACGAGGTCGGCGTTGATGTTGTCGGTACCCGGGGTGACCAGGTTGTAGGTGCAACCCTCAGTGGTGCCGCAGTCGTCCTCGCGCACGATGACGTCCTGCGCCACGTCGACGAGACGACGGGTGAGGTAACCGGAGTCGGAGGTGTGCGACGCGGTGTCGACCAGGCCCTTACGAGCGCCGTACGTGGAGATGAAGTACTCGAGCGGCAGCAGACCCTCGCGGAAGTTCGCCTTAATGGGAAGGTCGATCGTCTCGCCGGACATATCTGCCATCAGACCACGCATGCCGCCGAGCTGACGGAGCTGGGCCTTGGAACCACGGGCGCCGGAGTCGGCCATCATGTAGATGGGGTTGCCCTCGTCGAACAGGTCGAGCATCTTGGCGGCCACCTCGTCGGTGGTGTCGTGCCAGAGCTGAACGACCTCGTTGTGACGCTCCTGCTCGTTCAGGAAGCCGTCCTCGAAGTAGGCGTTGATCGCGTCGGCGTCCTTCTGGGCGCGGTCGAGGATCTCCTGCTTCTCCTCGGGGATCAGAGCGTCCCACACGGAGATGGTCAGACCGGACGTGGTGGCGTAGTGGAAGCCGGAGTACTTGATGGCGTCGAGGATGGGGGCAACCTCAGCCTCGGGGTAGCGGTCGCAGCAGTCGGAGACGAGCTTGGCGACGTCGCCCTTGACCATCTTGTAGTTCATGTACTCGTAGTCGGCCGGCAGGCACTGGCGGTTGAAGATGATGCGGCCGATGGTGGTCTCGAAGCGCGCGGTCTTGGAACCGGTGACGTCGTAGTCCACAACCTCGTTCTTGCCGTTCTTGACGCGGAAGAGCTTGGTGCCGTCCTCGAGCGTGACGTTGGCCTCGGCGGCGCTGACGCGCACCTGGACCTTGGCCTGCAAGTCGACGCCGGCCTCGGCGCGGCAGTCGTAGGCATGCAGTGCATCGTCGAAGCTGGCGAAGACGTGGCCCTCGCCCTCCATGCCGTCGCGGGCCAGGGTGAGGTAGTACACGCCGATGATCATGTCCTGCGAAGGAATGTTCACAGGCTTGCCGGAAGCCGGGGAACGCAGGTTGTTGGAGCTCATCATGAGCACGCGGGCCTCGGCCTGGGCGGGCGCAGACAGCGGCACGTGCACGGACATCTGGTCGCCGTCGAAGTCGGCGTTGAAGGGGGCGCAGACCAGCGGATGCAGGTGGATGGCCTTACCCTCGACGAGAACGGGCTCGAATGCCTGGATGGACAGACGGTGCAGGGTCGGTGCGCGGTTGAGCAGGACGAGGCGGCCGTCGATGACCTCCTCGAGGATGTCCCACACATAGCTGGCACGACGCTCGATGACGCGCTTGGCGCCCTTGACGTTCTCGACCTTGCCGAGCTCCACGAGGCGCTTCACCACGAAGGGCTGGAAGAGCTCGAGAGCCATGGTCTTGGGCAGGCCGCACTGGTGCAGCTTGAGCTTGGGGTCGGTAACGATAACGGAACGGCCGGAGTAGTCAACGCGCTTACCGAGCAGGTTCTGGCGGAAGCGGCCCTGCTTGCCCTTAAGGGCCTCAGCGAGCGACTTGAGCGGACGACCGCCACGGCCGGACACCGGACGACCACGACGACCATTGTCGAACAGGGCGTCGACGGCCTCCTGGAGCATGCGCTTCTCGTTGTTCACGATGATCGCAGGGGCGTCCAGGTCGAGCAGGCGCTTGAGGCGGTTGTTGCGGTTGATCACGCGGCGATACAGGTCGTTCAGGTCGGAGGCGGCAAAGCGGCCACCCTCGAGCTGGACCATCGGGCGCAGATCGGGCGGAATGACGGGGATAACGTCGAGAATCATGTTGGCGGGGTCGTTGTGGCCCTTGAGGAACGCGTCGACGACCTCGAGGCGCTTGACGGCCTTCTCGCGCTTCTGC
>OLVZ01001721.1_pt1 | contig 17920 bp, 17 predicted proteins | sample 1673341 | NCBI WGS metagenome assembly OLVZ01 (sample SAMEA3178944, study PRJEB25190) | human gut metagenome | biome: human gut; feature: human-associated habitat; material: faeces | place: Austria | collected 2013 | reverse complement strand
CAAGGTACATTGTGTCCAAACGTAAGATACCCCGGAACCGTAAGGTTTCCGGGGTATTTTTACGAAAAATATTCATAAAATTTCTGTTTTATGGATTCAAGAAATACCAGAATTCATGCCCCTGGCATACGATATATCTTTCCAGCCATTCATTAAAAGGGATATTAAAACGATCAGTATCTGGAGCTGGATAGCATAGGTAATCGTCTCTGCCTTCTGATACAGCCTGAAGATCCATGGTTATATCGCCGATGTCCTGTAAGCAAAGAACAGGAAGATGATATGTAAACTCCGGATCAGATAAAATAGGCGTACTATTCCAAGATTCCTTTTCTTTGAGCGCTCTTTTTAAAGAATAAATGGTACAGCTGACTAAAGAACTGCCTTCCTCTCCGCAAAAAAGTTCCATGCCATTTGAGCAGGATAAAAAAGCTTTGTATGAGGCAGGAAGTTTCATATTGGGAAAATATTTTTCAAACAGATGAAATTCTTCAGGTGTTACAGGAGGGTTAAATTTGTGAGTTACTTTTATAGGTTCATCGCCTAAATGCCACTGATAGACCCATCCATTATTTTCCATTTCATATTTTAGATTGTTGAAAATTCTGTAGATTGCACGGATGTCTTCCATTACATATATGCTCCTTGATCGATGTGATATTGTAAAGATTCATATGTCTGCTTTATTTGATAACGGAGAGTAATTATAGCATGCTTAAAAGTTTTTTCAATGCTTTTTTGTGCAGAATTTACCAAAACCCTCTCGACTTTGCACCACGTTAATGCTATACTTATACAGTTGTTTAACGTTTTAAAGCAAAAAATAAAAGTGAAAATACAGGAAAGAAGATAGAAAATGAAGATCGTTGTATGTATGAAGCAGGTACCGGCAACTTCCAAGGTTGATATCGATCCGGAAACCGGTGCCATGAAACGAATGTCCGGTGAGACAAGGACTAATCCATATGATCTGTTTGCACTGGAAACAGCCCTTGCGATCCGGGAAAAAACAGGCGGAACTGTAACCGTTCTTACTATGGGACCGCCTCAGGCGAAAGAGATGATCCGGGATGCTTATACCATGGGTGCTGATGAGGGCGTGATTCTTTCAGACCGAAAATTTGCAGGAGCGGATGTTCTGGCAACCTCTTATGCGTTAGCACAGGGAATCCAGGTGATCGGCGGTGCAGATCTGATCATCTGCGGAAGACAGACCACAGATGGTGACACAGCCCAGGTTGGTCCGGCCATTGCAGAGCATCTGACCATCCCACATGCTGCATGGGTAGCTGAGATCATGGACGTCAATGAAAAAAGCATTCAGGTCCGTCAGGATCTTGTCAGTGTTTCTCAGGTTTCTGAGATCCCGTATCCATGTCTTTTAACCATTGACAAGGATACCTGCGTGCCACGTCTGCCATCCTATTTATTAAAGAAGGCAACTGCAGACCGTCCGGTACGGATCTTAAGCTTTGAAGATATGCCGGATCAGGATCTGAGCCGTTACGGACTGATCGGTTCCCCCACCTCTGTGGAAAAAATGTTTGCGCCGGAGGAAAGTGAAAAACAGGTTTATCTGGAAGGAACTGCAAAGGAAAAGGCAGACAAGCTTGTTGCTCTCCTGACCGGAAAGAAGATCATATAGGGGGAAGCGGAACATGGAATTTTTAAAATTTGATATAAACAAATGCGTACTCTGCGGAGTATGCGTGGAGAAATGTCCTTTTGGGGCCCTCACCATAGAGGGAAATGGAATTGTTGTAGGCGATGCCTGTCGTATGTGTGGGCTTTGTGTTCGTAACTGCCCGGAGAAAGCCATCCGGTTTGAGCAGAAGGCAAAATCCTTTGACAAGGATAAATGGAAAAACTTTCTTATCTATGTGGAGCAGGAGAGAGGAGAGATCCATCCGGTTACCTTTGAGTTGATTGGAGAAGCGAGAAAGATGGCGGTCAAAGTCGGTTATCAGGTTAACTGTGTGATCGTCGGAGGAAAAGGAACAAAGGAAAATGCGGAAAAGCTTCTTCCATATGGCGTAGACAATGTGTACGTATATGAGCATGAAGGCTTTGAAGGCTTCCGCGCAGATTGTTACACAGATGCAGTTGCAGACTGTATCGCAGCAAACAAGCCAAGCTCTGTGCTGATCGGAGCTACTGCGCTGGGGCGTTCCCTTGCGCCGAGGCTTTCCACCAGATTCCATACGGGACTGACTGCAGACTGTACTACATTGGATATCCGTTCCAACACCGATATGATCCAGATCAGACCGGCTTTCGGCGGAAATATCATGGCTCAGATCGGCATCACCAAATCAAGACCACAGTTTGCCACGGTCCGTTATAAGGTTATGGACAAGGCAGAAAAAGTAAAAAATCCGCATGGTCAGGTGGTTGTATGTCCGGTAAATGAAAAAATGGCAGATTCCAGGATCAAGATTCTGTCATCCAGGGTTATTGATAAGGTAAAGAGCCTTGAGGAAGAGGATGTTCTGGTAGTAGCAGGCCGTGGTGTCCGGAATGAAAAGGATGTGGAAATGTGCCGGGAACTGGCAGATGCCCTTGGCGGACAGCTTGCCTTCACCCGTCCTATGGTAGAAAACGGATTCGGAGATGTTGCACATCAGATCGGACTTTCCGGAAGAACTGTCCGTCCGAAGCTGATCATCACCTGCGGCGTATCCGGTGCTATCCAGTTTACCTCCTGCATGACAGGATCTGACTGTATCGTAGCGATCAACAATGATCCGGAGGCACAGATCTTTAATGTTGCAGATTACTGCATCGTGGATGATCTGTATCAGGTTGTACCGGAGCTGACAGAACTGATAAAGAATCGGAAGGAGGATTAAGTCATGGCATATCCCTATAAAAAAATGACTTCAGAAGATTTTGACTACATCCGTTCTGTGACTGCTTCAGATCGTGTATGGGTCGGCGACGAGATCGCAAAAGAATATTATCGTGATGAGATGCCGGAGTACGGAGTTTTTCCTCCGGAGCTTTATGTGGAGGTTTTAAATAAAGAAGAGATCTCAGCCATCATGGCTTACGCATATAAAGAAAATATCCCGGTGGTATGCCGTGGCGCAGGAACCGGACTTGCAGGTGGAGCAACCTGTAAATATGGTGGGATCATGCTGTCCGTGATGCGCATGAACAAGATCTTTCCGATCGACAGAAAGAATCAGACCATCACAGCGGAGCCGGGAGCACTACTCATTGATATCCAGGCGGCAGCAGCGGCAGGCGGACTTTTTTATCCGCCGGACCCGGGCGAAAAAACAGCTTCCATCGGCGGCAATGTTATCACAAATGCCGGTGGCATGAAAGCGGTACGATATGGACTGACCAGGGATTTTGTCCGCTGTATCGAGGCAGTTATGCCGGATGGTTCCATCATGAATTTTTCATCCAACGTTGTGAAGAACACAACGGGATATGATGTAAAAGATCTGGTGATCGGCTCAGAGGGAACCTTATGTATCCTGACTCAGGTAACGCTGAAGCTTCTTCCCGCACCGACCTGCACCTGTACCCTTGTAATGCCGTTCAGGAGTCTTGAGGAATGTGCAGACATGGTCCCGAAGGTTCTGGAGCTGCCGTTTGTGCCAACAGCCATCGAGTTTCTGGAAAGAGAACTGATCGATATCGTAAAACGCAATCTGAACAAAATGTTCCCAGTAAAACAGGGAGAAGCAGTGCTGATCGTTATGTATGATGCTTCCAGTAAACAGGAACTTGACAGCGCAGTAGAGGCAGCAGCGGAAGCAGCCCTGGCAAACGGAGCCCTGGACTGCTGTATCGCAGGCACACCGGAGCGTGCCGGAGCTGTATGGAGTGTCCGGGGCGGGATTTTGGAAGGAATGAAAGCAGATTCTGTCGCACAGGAGGAGTGTGACGTAGTTGTTCCGCGTGCAAGGATCGCAGAGTATGTAAAAGCAGCCAAAAAGATCGCAAGTGCACATGGTATCCGTGTAGAGCCCTGCGGACATTGCGGAGACGGAAATATCCATACAGAGATGCTCCGTGGACCGGAAATGAGTGACCAGGAGTGGAAGGAAGCCACTCACGCAAGTCTGGTAGAGCTTTATGCACTGTCCAAGGAACTGGGCGGACAGCTTTCCGGTGAGCATGGCATCGGAAACGGACGTCTGGAATTTCTGGAAGAATTTGCGGGACCGAGAATGATCGCTCTTTATAAAGCCATCAAGCAGGCTTTCGATGATAAACTGATCCTGAATCCGGGAAAAGTCATCGAATATAATAAATAAAAAATGGGGGAAAGAGAGATGAGTCAGAATAAATCATTACAAAGTAAAATGCCTCTGGCTATGGGACTTGCGTTCGTCGCATTTACCACACAGTTCGGAGGCGGATTCGCATCAGGAGCGCAGATCTATCAGTACTTTATCAATTACGGTATCTGGTGCCTGATCCTGCCGGCAGTGACACAGGGATTGTATGCACTGTTTTTCTGGTATGGTATGCGCTACGCATACAAACACAAAACCTACGATTACAGAAGCTTTTCCGACAGTCTTTACGGAAAAACGAAACCGGTTATGTCCAATCTCTATGAAATCTGTTACCTGATCATGATCGGAACTGCATCAGCAGCAGCCTTTGCAACCGGCGGTTCCACACTGCAGACACTGTTCGGGATCCCATACTGGCTCTGTACACTGATCATTGCAGCATTTATCTTTGTGATCGCGCTTTTTGGAACCAATGTCGTAAGAAAATGTGCTTCTACATTAAGTGTGCTGATCATCATCGGTCTTGTACTGGTACTTGTTCCAAATATCATTGCACAGTGGGGAGATATCACAGCTTCCATCCATACTATGTCCTCCGGAGAAATGACTGTACTTTCCTCCGAGAGCGGAGCCTTTGGACCGGCCCTCTATTCAGCAGTCCTTTATTTCTTCTTCCAGCTGGCATCTGTTTCTGTTATGTACCAGCACATGGAGGATGTAACGGACGAAAAACAGATCAACAAAGCAGCGATCTGGATGTTTGTATGCAACTTCTGTGCAATGGAGCTTTCCATCCTCGGACTTCTTGCCATTGCATATGTAAGTGAACTGGCATCTGCCTCGGTACCGATGCTGGTACTGGTCCAGAACGGTGTAGGCGCCGGTATCCTGACACCGATCATTTCTCTGCTGATCATCCTTGGAGCTATCTCCACAGCAGTAAATATGATCTCCGGTATTGTGACCCGCTGTGTAAATGCAATGGAGCGCCGTATGGACAGCCCGGCGAAAAAAGCGCAGGGACACCTTGGAAGAAATGCAGTTTTCACAGCGATCTTTACATTCCTGGCATTTGCCATCGCACAGTTCGGTCTGATGACAGTTGTTAAAAAGGGATATGCATACCTTGGATATGCGGCGTTTATTACATTGTTTGTACCGTTTGTTGTACATGCCGTTGCGACAAAGGGAAAAGAGATCTGAAGAATAAAAAGCTGAACAGAAAATCCCCCGTTGATCCGTATGGCAGGATCATCAGGGGATTTTGTCAAAGTTCACAAAAATATTATAAATATTTTATTAAATATTCCAGATAGACAACATATATTTTTTCTGATACTATTACGTACAGTTATTAAATAGTTACGAATCAGAAGGATTGTTACTGAAATATTTATTTATCGTCAGGCAAGACCTTATAGTAGTATAGGAATAGGTTTTCTATATACTGTAATGGTCTTTTTTTATTTGTTTGGCAGCGGGGGAACAGGACTATGGTTATCCATAAGATTTTGAATAATAATCTGATACTGTCCAGGGATGGACAGGGACATGAAGTTATTGTAAAGGGCTGCGGAATTGCCTTTCAGAAAAAGAAAGGACAGCAAGTGGAGGAGTCCAGGATCGAGAAGATCTTTACTGCGGAAAATGCCCAGATCAGCAAGGAGATACAGGGTTATCTGACTGCTATTCCGGAAAAATATCTGGACTTTGTGGAAGCTTTTGTAAATGAAGTGAAGGAAAAAGAGGGGATGAAATTAAATGACAGTATTTATTTTTCCCTTAGCGACCATATCATGGGTGCGATCTCCAGACTTGAAAACGGGATCCGCCTTCAGAATATGCTGCTTCTGGATATCAAGCAGCTTTATCATAAGGAATATGAGATCGGCTTGGAACTACTGAAAAAGGTAAATGAGATGTTCGAGGTAGATCTTTCAGCAGATGAAGCAGGATTTTTTGCATTGCATTTTGTGAATGCGGAAGATGGCGGCAAGACGGACAGCTATCAGATTTCCATTATCGTACATCAGATCCTGGACATCGTGGAGAAGTATTATGACAATATGGAATTTCAGGAGGATAATCTGTATTATCAGCGGTTTCTCACGCATCTGAAATATTTTGCCCAGAGATTCCTTCATAAAGAGCTTCACTATGATGAGAATCAGGAGCTTTTCAAGATCATCAAGGAGCAGTACAGAGAAGCTTACGGCTGTGTAAAAATGATCTATCTTATGATGGAAGAGGAATATAAATACGCTATGACTGAGGACGAAATGCTGTATCTGACGATTCATATCCAGAAGATCACAGAAGACCATAAACGTCTGAAAAATCTGTGAAAAGAGATTGTTTTATAAATTAGGTGTTAATGGATTGTTACTGAAATACGTGCCATGTGCGTATCTTTTCAGGCAAGACCTTTAATATAAATTTCAATATTTATTATTAAAGGAGGTCCCCAAATGAAAAAGGACTATGCAAAAACTGCAGACACACTGATTGCAGCGCTGGGCGGAAAAGATAATATCACCCGTCTGTTCCACTGCATGACAAGGCTTCGTTTCTATGTGAAAGACAGATCGAAGATCAACGAGAAAGAGATCTTAAAGCTTTCTGAGATCTCCGGCGTTAACTGGCATGAAGATCAGTTCCAGGTTATCGCAGGAAACGAAGTAAACGCTGTTTACAAGGCATTGGAAGACAAAGGCGTTCCTACCGATGATGCACCGGCAGCGAACTCTGACAGCTCAAAGAGTGTTGTTTCAAAAGTTATCGATGCCATCACCGGATGTATGACCCCGATGATCCCTGCCCTGACTGCAGCCGGTATGATCAAAGTTGTACTTACCCTGCTGACAACTTTTCATCTGGTATCAGAAACAAGCAGTACCTATCAGGTGATCAGTTTTATCGGAGATGTTACTTTCTACTTCATGCCGTTCCTGATCGCAGCAAATGCTGCCAAGGTTTTCCGCGTGAACCAGTCACTGGCGCTGTTTATTGCCGGTGTTTACTTAAGCCCTACCTTTGTAACTATGGTAGCTGGTGATGCGGCCATCACACTGTTTGGTCTGCCGATCACAAAAGCAACGTATTCTTATTCCGTTATTCCGGTTATCCTGATGGTATGGATCACACATTATATTGAGATTCTGGTTGATAAGATCACACCGAAAATGGTAAAACTGATCCTGAACCCGACACTGGTAATTCTGATCAGTGCACCGATCGCCCTGATCGTAGTTGGACCGATCGGAACAATTATTGGTAACGGACTTGCGGTAGCCATCAACTTCCTGTCCGTAAAACTTGGTTTCATTATTGTAGGTATCCTTGCAGCAACCTTCCCGTTCATTGTTATGACCGGTATGCACCATGCGCTGACACCGATCGGACTGAATGCCATTGCAACCGGTGGTACCGATACACTGATCTTTGTATCTCAGGTATGCTCTAACCTTGCACAGTCCGGAGCTTCTCTTGCAGTAGCTGTAAGATCCAAGGACAGCAACATGAAACAGCTGGCAAGTGCAGCAGGTGTTTCCGCTCTTATGGGTATCACAGAGCCTGCTCTGTATGGTGTTACACTGAAACTGAAAAGACCGGTTGTAGCAGCTTCCATCGCAGCCGGAATCGGTGGTATCGTAGGAGGACTTCTTCAGGTTTCTCTTTACATTGCACAGAATTGTATCATGGCGATCCCGGCGTTTATCGGCGAGAAGGGATTAATCAATCTGATTTATGGAATCATTATGATCGTGGTATCTTTTGTAGCTGCTTTTGTTCTTACGCTTATCTTCGGATTTGAGGATGTAAAGGCTGAGACAGAGGATGAAGTACAGAACACAGATACAGAAAAACAGCCGGCACAGCAGAACGCTCCGCTTGTAGATAAGATCGAGCTTTGTGCACCGGTAGCAGGAACTGTAAAAGCACTTTCCGATGTTCCGGATAAAACTTTTGCGGATAAGGTTTTAGGTGACGGAGCAGCAATCGTTCCATCAGAAGGAAAGGTTTATGCACCGGCAGATGGTACGGTGGCAAATATCATGGACAGCAAACATGGAATCATGTTTGTGACAGAAAGTGGAGCAGAAATTCTGATCCACATCGGACTTGATACTGTAAATTTAAATGGTAAATATTTTAAATCCCATGTTTCTGATGGAGATAAGGTAAAAAAAGGAAAGCTTCTTGTGGAATTCGATATGGATGCCATTAAGAAAGAAGGATATGATCTGATCACACCGGTTGTTGTGACCAATATTTCTGATTATATCAAAGCAGTATGCATGGAAAAAGAAGATGCAGCTGTAAATGCAGGAGATAAATTTCTGACTATTGTATAAGAATAACAACGAAACATCAGGCGGAGATAACAGATCCGCCTGATGTTTGTAAAAAGGAGAAAATTAAAATATGAAAAATTATAACCGTATGCCGGAAAACTTTCTCTGGGGCGGAGCAACTGCTGCAAACCAGTATGAAGGCGGTTGGGATGAGGATGGCAGAGGCCCGTCCATTGCAGATATCCTGACAGGAGGAAGTGTGGATAAGGAACGTCGTCTTACACCGCCGGCACCGTTACCGGAAGAATTTTATCCCAATCACCAGGCGACTGATTTTTATCATCACTGGAAAGAGGATATTGCTCTTTTTGCAGAGATGGGATTTAAGGTATATCGTTTTTCTATTTCTTGGTCCAGAGTGTTCCCAAATGGGGATGAGGAAACTCCAAATGAGGAAGGCCTTAAGTTCTACGACAATGTGATCGACGAACTGAGAAAATATAACATTGAGCCGCTGATAACGATCTCTCATTATGAGAATCCCCTTCATCTTTCTCTGGAGTATGGCGGATGGAAAAATCGTAAGATGATCGATTTCTATCTTCGATTTGCAAAGGTTTTATTTGAGAGATATAAAGGTAAGGTAAAATACTGGCTGACTTTTAATGAGATCAATATGCTGACGCAGGACTTTGGTGCGGTATTCTGTGCAGGAATGCTGGACCCGAAGGATGTATGTGAGCAGAGCCGTTATCAGGCAATGCATCACCAGCTGGTAGCAAGTGCACTTGCAGTTTCCATGGCTCATGAGATCGATCCGGAGTTTATGCTTGGCTGTATGCTTGCTTATCACAATGGTTATCCATATACCTGCCATCCGGATGATGTCTTATATGCACAGCAGTTTGGGCAGATCCACAATTCCATTGCCGGTGATGTTCATGTAAGAGGATATTATCCGGGATTTGCAGCGAGATACTTTGAGGAGCACGGAATCCAGCTGGAGGTTCTTCAGGAGGATAAAGAGATCCTCAAGAAGGGTACGGTGGACTTTTTCACCATCAGCTATTATTCCAGTAGCTGTGTCAGCGTGACAAAGGACGGAGAGAAAACGGCCGGAAATGGAAGTGACAATCTGAAAAATCCATATCTGAAAGCTTCCGACTGGGGCTGGCAGATCGATGCAACTGGTCTTCGCTATGTTCTGAACCAGATCTATGACCGCTATCAGATTCCGATCATGATCGTGGAAAATGGTCTTGGGGCGGTGGATCAGCTGACAGAGGATGGAAAGATTCACGATGATTACCGTATTGAATATATGCGCCGCCATATAGAGCAGATGAAGGAAGCAATCCATGACGGAGTAGATCTGATCGGCTACACCTGCTGGGGCTGTACAGATCTTGTCAGTGCCTCCACCGGAGAATTCAAGAAGCGTTATGGTCTTATCTATGTAAATAAAAATGATGACGGGACCGGAGACTTTTCCAGAATCCGCAAAGATTCTTTTTACTGGTACAAAAAAGTGATTGAATCCTGCGGGGAAGAGTTTTAAATGAATCAACTGTGAAGCAGTTATCTGGTGTAGAATTATGTAGCGAATGCGGTTGCTTTTATCCGGTTGACGACAAAATCCTGGAGTATGACAATGTACTCCGGGATTTTTTTGGAAGGTTGACTTTTACACGGTAAAGTGTAATACTTATTGTAAGTGACGAATGTGAGGAGTGTTTTTTATGCTGGATGAAAAAGTACTGCAGGTAGCGATACTTATATGGGGATGTGTATTTTGTGCCATAGCTGCATTATGTATATTTCTGAGCAGTAATTATGACAGGGAAAAGCGTCGGTATCTTATCCTGATGGAGAGTTTTACTTCCCTGTTATTGCTGATGGATGCCATGGCGCATATTTTCAGCGGATATCCCGGAGTTCCGGGCAGTGTGATGGTCCGTATTTCGAGTTTTCTCGTATTCCTTTTAAGTGACGTAGTCCTGCTGTGTTTTCACATTTATGTGTGTGTTTATCTGTTTTCGAAGAGGGAGCGGAGAACATTAAAAAGAGTAAAAGCCGGATATGTTATTGCTGCTGCAGGGGTTGCTTTTGTGGTGATCTCGCAGTTTACTCACTGGTATTATTACATAGATGGGGATAATTGTTATCATCGGGCACCGTTATATATTATGTCAATTCTTCTTCCGGCAGCAGGCTTGCTCATTGATCTTACGCTTCTGCTCCAGTACAAAAAGAGAGTCAGTCGGAAGCTCCTGTTCTCTATGCTGTCATGCGTTGTACTTCCGGCAGTGGCGGCAGCTGTGCAGGCATTCTGGTATGGAATGTCGCTGATCGATTTTTCTGTTGGTATTTCCATGATCATTATGTTTATTGTGACGATGACGGAGCTGAATCAGGAAATGTATCAGCTGATAAGCAGAGAGGGCAAGATAAAGGAAAGACTTGAGATCGCAACGATACTGAATAAATGCATTGCAGAGCTGATATCAGGAGAAGATGAAGATGCGGCGATCTCCAATCTGCTGCGTATTATCAGTGGGTATTTTGACGGAGATCGCAGTTATATTGTTCAGATCGATGAAAAGAGGAATGTCTGTACAAATACCTATGAGTATGCCATGAACGGAGTGACTGCTGAGAAGGATAATCTTCAGGAGGTTCCCATGGAAATGCTGGATATCTGGATGGACAGCTTCCGGAAAAATGGCCTGTATTATATTCCGGATATTGAGGAGGAGCAGGGTCAGCCGTATTATGAGACTCTGAAGATGCAGGACATTACCAGGCTGCTGACCGTTCCTTTAAACAGTGACGGAAAGATCATAGGATTTCTCGGGGTAGATAATCCGAGACTGCATTATGAGGATCATACGCTGCTGTCATCTATACAGTACTTTTTAACGGACAGCCTGAAAGCCAAGGAGCGTAAGGCGTGTCTGCAGTACATGAGCTACCGTGATATGCTGACGACCTTGTATAACAGGAACAGGTATATTCAGGTTCTGGAAGGCATGCAGGCAAAAACAGTGATAAAAACAGGCGTAGCATATATTGATATCAATGGTCTGAAACGGGTGAATGATCTTTACGGACATGAGGCCGGAGACAGGCTGATCATAAATACAGCGCGTTCCATGCTTGCGATTCTGCCGGAAAATGCTTACCGGGTAGGTGGCGATGAATTTGTACTCATCTGTTTTGATATGGATGAGAAGATTTTTCGGAGTAAGGTCCGGGATATCTGTGACAGCATTGCTGCCAAAAGGATCAGTGTTTCTGTTGGTGTTGTTTGGGAGGAAAGCTCTTCGGAGCTTGAGACAATGCTGAGAAGAGCAGATGATCTTATGTATGCGGAAAAAAAGAAATATTATGAAAAGCATGGAACGATGTGAAGGTATGCAGCAGAGTGTAAGAGGAGGTCAGAAGAAAATTCTGACAATGCTGTGCCCGGTATTTTTATACCGGGCACTTCGTTTGTGCTAAAAGAAACGCCGGAATAAAATATCGGACGAAATTTTGAAAGATTTTCTGTAACGTTTTTGAAATCAGTGCGTCTTATAAGTGAGAAGGGAGGAAAGAGAAAAACCGATGAACATAGAGAAACTTTACCGGACATATTTTGACATTGTATATCGGTATATCCGTTCTGTCTCACGGGATGGAGCGCTGGCTGAGGAAGTGACCCAGGAGACATTTTTTAAGGCGCTGAAAAAAGCAGATCAGTTCCGTGGTGACTGTGATGTGCGTGTGTGGCTCTGCCAGATCGCAAAGAATACGTTGTACGATCATCTGAAAAAACAGAAGAAGCAACTTCTCGGGGATGAGAAGCTGGAAAAAATAGAAAGCGCTGGCGGAGAGCTTCTGGAGGAAAAGCTGGCGCAGCGGAGCCAGGCTATGGAAATCCACAAGGTTCTGCATAGACTTTCGGAACCGTACAAAGAAGTTTTTTCCCTGCGGACCTTCGGAGAGCTGACCTTCCGTGAGATTGGAATGCTTTTTGGAAAAAGTGAAAACTGGGCGAGGGTGACTTATTACCGTGCAAGAGTAAAGATCAGAGAGGAGCTGGAGCAATGAGGATCACATGTGATGTAATACAGGATCTGATGCCATCTTATGTGGACGGCATTTTAAGTGAAGACAGTCAGGCGTTGGTAAAAGAGCATATGGAAGCTTGTAAGGAATGCAGAAAAATGTTGGAGATCATGAAGGAGGAGCAGGGAAAAGAGCAGGCTCAAATGAGATCATCTGCAGCCTCCGGAGCACAACGCAGAGCTGGTGAAACGGAAAATATCGGAAGTGCAGCCGCACTGAAAAAAATCCGGAAAAAATTAATAATACGCAGAGTGCTGACAGCAGCAGTGGCAGTTATCCTGACACTCATCGCTGCGGCAGCAGGCTACAACCACTGGTATTTCGACGAAAAATACATGACCCTGGAAAATAGCGGAATGTACGTAAAAAATAACAGTTTGTATTCTTCCAATAATCTCATCAATCGAATGAAAGTGCAGTACACAGAAGATGGAAAAACAGAGTTCGTTTACGCCATTGACGCGCCATATGCAGGAACTCTGGAACTGAAAGGCGATGACATGCTGCTTCAGGATTTTTCCAAAAAGACAGAGGAAGTATCACCGGAAGATGACAGCATCCCGGAAACGGTAACAGAGGTTTATTATATGAGTGAGGAGGCCAGAAAGAAGAGCCTGGAATTAACAGAGCTGGAAGCAAAGGGAGATCTGGATGCAGCGGAGAAAATTGTGGATGAGATGAAACAGGAATCGAAGCTGATATGGTCGGAACAAGAGGATAGAAATACCGCATCGTCTATGTTAAAATAAAACCTGGACAGTACAGTGAAAAAGTTCTATAAAAATTCTGTGCTGTAGGCAAAAAAACAGACAGCAGTGAATTTACGTATTTACTGCCGAAGAACAGGGGGACATAAGATGTTATTTGTATGCTATCCAAAATGCAGTACCTGCAAAAAGGCTCAGAAATGGCTGGATGAGAGTGGCGCAGAATATACATTGCGTGATATTAAGACGGACAATCCAACTGCAGAGGAACTGAAAGCCTGGTGGGAAAAAAGCGGTCTTCCGCTGAAGCGTTTCTTCAATACCAGTGGAAATATTTATAAAGAGATGAAACTGAAAGATAAACTTCCGGAGATGAGTGAGGAAGAGCAGCTTGCGCTTCTTGCAACAGACGGGATGCTTGTGAAACGACCAATCCTTGTTGGGAAAGACAAGGTGCTGGTGGGCGCTAAAGAAAAAGAATGGGAAGAGTATCTGAAATCATGAAAAAGAAACTGAATTATGCGGATATCGTTAAGGAAACCGTGATCCTCACCGTAGCAGTGGCGATCATCGCAGCGGCGGTATATTTTTTCCTAGTGCCAAGCCATACGTCGGTCAGCAGTATTTCCGGTCTTGGAATCGTGCTTTCCAACTTTGTGCCGCTGCAGCTGTCGGCGATTACCATGATCCTGAATGTGGTATTGCTGATTATTGGATTTTTTACCTGTGGAAGAGAGTTTGGAGTTAAGACGGTTTATACCAGTGTAATGCTGCCGTTGTTTCTGGGATTGTTTGAGATCATTTTTCCAAATTTCGGTTCCATGACAGACAGCCAGGAACTGGATGTTCTGTGTTATATTCTGGTAGTGAGTGTGGGACTTAGCATTCTTTTTAACAGGAATGCATCCTCAGGCGGACTGGATATCGTGGCGAAGATCATGAATAAGTATCTCCACATGGAACTTGGAAAAGCCATGTCTCTTTCCGGTATGTGCGTGGCACTTTCCGCGGCGCTTGTGTATGATAAAAAGACGGTGGTCTTAAGTATTCTGGGAACGTATTTTAACGGAATCGTTCTGGATCATTTTATTTTTGACAATAATATCAAGCGGCGTGTCTGCATCATCACGAAAAAGGAAGAGGAGCTGAGGCAGTTTATCATTCATGACCTGCACAGCGGAGCCACGATCTATGAGGCCATCGGAGCCTATAACATGGAAAAACGCCGTGAGATCATCACCATCGTAGATAAAGGTGAATATCAGAAGCTGATGAAGTTTATAAACCAGGAGGACCCGAAAGCGTTTATCACGGTTTATAATGTATCGAATATGCGGTATCAGCCGAAGAAATAAAAATATTTTGCTGGAATAAAAAAACTCCCGGGACAAAACGCCCGGGAATTTTTTTGCCATATTTTACAGGAAAATATATTTCAGGATAAACAGCACTGCCAGTACATACATCAGAGCGCTGATCTTCTTTTCTTTTGCCTTACCTGTGATCAGGTTGATGGCTACGTATGTGATAATTCCCATGGAGATACCTTCGGAAATGCTGTAGAAGAACGGCATTGCGATGATACATACATAACATGGGATCGCCTCGGACATATCGCTGAAATCAATGCTGATAACATTGCTGAGCATGTACAGACCGACGATCACCAGAGCCGGAGCTGTGGCAAAGGACGGGATTGCCAGGAAGATCGGAGACAGGAACAGGGACAGGCCAAATAAGATGGCGGTTGTCACTGCGGTAAGTCCGGTTCTTCCGCCTTCGGATACACCGGAAGCACTTTCTACGAAGGTAGTGGTTGTGGATGTACCAAGAACTGCACCGGCAGTTGTTGCAACTGCATCTGCAAGAAGTGCGCCCTTGATGTTAGGAAGCTTGCCATTTTCATCCAGCATGCCTGCTTTAGAAGAGACACCAACGAGAGTTCCAAGAGTATCAAAAAGATCTACAAATAAAAATGCAAACAGGATAACAAGGAAATCCAGTGAGAAAACTCCGTCAAACTGCAGCTTCGCAAAGATCGGAGCAAGGCTCGGGATAGAGAGTCCGTTGCTGAAATCCGGGAGCAGGCTGTAGAAGCCGATCTCCGGGTTCGGAACATAAAGTCCGGCGAACTGACAGATGATTCCAAGTCCCCATGTGATCAGGATACCCCAGAGGATGTTTCCCTTTACATTTTTAACAACCAGGATTCCGGTTACGATGATACCGATCAGAGCCAGGATAACGGTGATCCCAACGTTGTTGAAGGAAGCCTCTACACCCTTGGCTGCGTTGTAGCCATCTACAGAGAAAAGCTGCAGCAGAGTGGAGCCGCCGATCACGATATTGGCATTCTGTAATCCTACAAATGCGATGAAAAGACCGATACCAACGCTGACTGCGGATTTCAGGTTCAGAGGGATCGCATTGAAGATCGCTTCACGTACATTGGTAAGTGAAAGAACGATAAATACGATACCTTCTGCAAAAACTGCGGTCAGTGCATACTGCCAGCTGTATCCCATACCGATAACAACTGTATAGGCAAAGTATGCGTTCAGACCCATTCCGGGTGCCAGTGCGAACGGGTAGTTGGCGAAGATTGCCATCAGCAGCGTTCCCAGGAAGGCTGCCAGTGCGGTAGCTGTGAATACAGCTCCGGAATCCATGCCGGTTGCGGACAGGATGTTCGGGTTAACTGCCAGGATATAGGCCATTGTCATGAAGGTGGTGATACCTGCCAGAACCTCAGTTTTGGCGTCCGTTTTATTTGCGGACAGCTTGAAGATTTTTTCTAACATATTTCTTTCCCTTTCTTAAATATGTTTTTGGACAACATGTCTATTTTATCATATAAAAATTTCGTATGCAATCGTTAGTGCTCACAGATATGGCTATAGTAGGTATTTTTTTGCAAAATACTTTTACAGGCAGGCAATTTGTGTGTAAAATACAGGAAAGAGAGTATTTAATTTACAGACGGGTTTATTTTGCAATGAAAGGGGGATGGATAATGTCTGAGAAAAAACTGCGGAATATTACAGATGTGCTCTGCTTTCTGATGATCCTTGGGTACGTGATGTATCTTGTGGCTACCTGGGGAAATCTGCCGGAGAGGGTGCCGATCCATTTTAATGCGCATGGGATCCCGGACCGGTATGGAAAGAAGGGCAGCCTTCTTCTGGAGCCGATTTTGGGGCTGCTGATCCTGGCACTTCTGATGTTCTGTCAGAGATTTCCACAGTGGTGGAACTATCCAGTTGAGGTGACAGAGGAAAACAGAGAGCATATCTTTGAGATTGCGTCAAAAATGATGTCTGTGATCAAGCTGTTATCCATTGGAGTATGTCTTTATGCCGGGATCAGCGGGAATCTGGGAACGGCACCTATGTGGCCGGTGTGGATACTGATCACAGGGATTTTCGTGACATTGATCCTGGGGATCCGGGGGATATATAAGGCTGGTAAAGAAACTGGCATGGATGAGGATGATAAATCGTGAAGCGGTTGCGTTTGTGATCATGCAGAAGAGTGGAAGGGAAATGTTCGATTTATTGTACTGAATATGGATGGAACCAGCGAAAGCGGATCGCGAATATCCGCTTGGCGAAATTATAATAAAAACAGGAAAGGAATCTCAGGAGCATATGGTAGATACAAGAACAGATGAGCTTTACAGAGCGCTTCAGGATAAGGGCTATCCCGATGAGCTGTGCCGGGAAATCGCCTATAAACATATGAATACCGATTACACAGCTACACGGATGCTGGGGTATTTATACAGGGTGACAAGTCCCAGAGTGGAGGATGTGATCGATGAGATGTTGGCGATCTTAAGTGACAGGGAAGCCATCGTCCGGAAGAAAGAGCTGGAGCACGCCCAGGCTACGATCAACATGCATATACATTTCTTCAACGGTCTTGGCGTTTTTAATAATCTTTTTAAGCTTTGAGGAAGCCAGCATTTCGGAATACTCAAAAACCTCTGGCTTTGTCTTTGCACAGAATCCGTCATTGTTCTTGCTTGCTGCCCCGGTATAAATTTTATGTATTTCGTCAAAGTAATCCTGGCTTTTATATTCGTAAGCGGTTTTGTTGTTTAATGACACCAGAAGAATCGTTGCCGGCACGCTTTCGCCATGCACTCGCATCCTGGAAAGATACTTAATTGCCTGAAACAGAGTCTTGTTCAGGTCATTGATGTTCAGTTTGAACTCAAACAGTACGCCGTTATAAACACCGTCACAGTTCTCAACAAGCACTCCGTCACTTTCTTGCCATGGAATTCCGTAGTTATTAAAAAAATCAATCTGTCCTTCTTTTTCTGTTTTGTATAATTTTTCCATCTATTTTTTGCTCCTTTTCAGCATTTTCTTTGTTTTTTGTTCTGCTGTAGGTATGCGGAAAATTTTTAAATGCTGAAATTTTTTGCGGATTTTTTCATTTCTTATAAAATGAAGAATCGATGGATTTTTGGAACAAAAAAAATACAGGAGAGATGGAATCTCCTGTATTGATATAGTTAAAATTTAATTAGTTTTTTCTTCGCTTG
>OLVZ01001704.1_pt1 | contig 18121 bp, 28 predicted proteins | sample 1673341 | NCBI WGS metagenome assembly OLVZ01 (sample SAMEA3178944, study PRJEB25190) | human gut metagenome | biome: human gut; feature: human-associated habitat; material: faeces | place: Austria | collected 2013 | reverse complement strand
TTGACTTCCACTTTGGTGCCGTGGGATAGGCGAGTAACAATGCTGTAATTCGTTCCCGCACCGGAACGGATATTTACCGTTTCACCAGGCGTGTTCGTCCAGCGGGTCACCCAGGTGCCGCCGGGCGTGGTGGTGCCTGCATCATCCAGGAACACCGACATCATATAGCCGGAGTAGTTTTTATAGGTCATGTAAGACCACTCACCAGACTTGGTGCCGGTAACCGTTTCGCCGTGAGGTACACGGACAACAATGCCGTAGGTCATTGCCGGGCCTGACCGCATGTTAACACTGCCGCCGCTACCACCGTTATTATAGGCGTTCACAATATAGCTTGCCATGAGTATAACCTCTTTCTCTATTCTTTGGCGTTCAGTTTCGCTGGCCAGCTATTCCTTTTGCCATCTATAGTGTAAAACAATATTGAAGCCGTCCACCGTTCGTGAGGGCGTGAAGTGGCTGCCGGAGAAAAGCATCGACGTATTCTTTGTGACGCTGAACAAGGCGGAGCTAAAGGGCAAGAGCCGGGAAATGGACTTCGGTAAAGTAGGATTCCGGATGTCCACGAAGCTGATGCTCCCGAAGCAGGTCGAAAAAGTGATCAAGACCCTGAAAAAGTACGGGATGGGGGACTGCATCACGGTAAAGGAAAGCGTAAACAAGGATATCTTAAAGACCTATGATGAGAAGACGATCCTTTCAGTCGGCGGAACCCTGAAAAAGGAGGATACCTTCTGGTATGAAACAAACCGGGAGGAACTCTCTGATCCGGCAGAATAGGAGGGCGTCATGAATAAGGTCACAACGGCACAGCAGCGGAAGATCCATGCACTGGCACGGGAACTTGGGATGGACGACGATCTGCTGCATGAATATGTCAGCATGCTGACGGAAAAGCAGAGCCTGAAGGACCTGACGGTCATGGAGGCAGTGAAGGTGATCGACGCCATGGAAGGGAAAAAGGGCTATGCGGCAGGCGACCGGATCAGCTGGAGGCAGGAACGCTACATAGAATGCCTAATGGCACAGCTTGAATGGGTCTTAGAGGACGGGAAGCCGGATAAGAAGCGTCTGGATGGATTTGTGAAAAAACAGTATGGGCTGGACGATTCCCGCTGGATGACCAGAAAGACCGCCAGCCGTGTCATTGAAGGATTGAAGGCGTTAGCCGCCAGAAAGAGGTCGGAGACGTCAAAGTAGCGGCATCGCCGGGAAGGAGGTTTTGATGGCAAAAAAGAATGAAGAACTGACGCTGGATGACCTCCAGGAACAGCACCGGCAGTATGCGGAGGTCATTGGGATCGACAACCTGTTAAGGCTGTCGGATACTTACGGGGGGACGAGCATCTACATCCCGCAGCGGCGTGAACTGCTCAAAAACCGCACTTATAATGCGATTTACAGGGAGTTTGACGGCAGCAATGTAGACCAGCTTGTAAAGAAGTACGGGGTATCCAAAAGTACGATATACAAGATCGTGGGGGACAGACTGGGCCGTGGCGGGCAGTTGCCCGGCCAGATGTCCTTTGCAGATTTGGGGATTTGAAAGGAGATACACCATGTTAAAGACAAAACAGCTTTCGGATCTGGAGGGCGCGGCGGAAGATCTGAAGAATAAGGCTATGATCCTTCAGACGGGGATTGACCTGCAGGCGCTTTTGAGGCTGCTGGTGGATAAAGGGATTATCAGCCGGGAAGAGATCCGGGAATACCGGAATGAAGTATCGGGCAGTCCGAAGTGGGGCGCTGCGGTGAGCTTTATTGAGCAGACAAAGGCGGAAATAGAGCATTATGAGGCAAACCCAAGGGAACTTCTTGCTGAACTTTTGAGGCGTAAGAGCAGCGGGGGATAAATGCATAGAAGGAACGGAGGTTATAAAGAACGATGGTAAAAAGGATGACAAATAAGGAGAAAGCGGAGCGAGCGGCAATCAAGAAAAAGCTTCAGGCGGACGGGATACTTCCGCCGGATAAGCCGAGGCTGAACCGCAGGAAATTCATTGATGACGCACTTGGGGAGTTCAATGCTTTCAGGAAGAAAAGCCTTGTCAGCGATCTTTATCTGCACAAGGCAGTTGGGATCATGCTGGGGATGAAAAAGAGAAGTTCCCCGACACCGGAGGCGATCGGGGTGGCAAAAGCCTTGAGGCTGGCGGTACGGCTCAGGGAATTTGATGAGATGGTCAGGGAACGTGGAGATGAAAGCTATAAGATCTCAGAGCAGTATGATTATATCAAGGATATATTGGAGGCATAGGGCTATGGAAAAAGGAAAATGTATGCTGAAACTGTGGTGGAAGATCATTTATCTGGCTGCACTGGGGACATTGATATTAAATACTTATACGATGGTGCATATGGACAGCAGCCAGAGGAGGCTATGGAAATCAAAAATAAGGATGATTGAGAAGATCGAGCAGGAGCATCCGCAGGATGTTGGGACGGTTGAGGTCTGGGATGGTGAGAAAAAACGAGTATATTACGGTCTTGTGACTATTGGGAATGATGGCAGCAACGGGGAACGGGTCAGAGTTATGCTGGACGGGGTGCTGCGGTCAGAAGAAAAATGTGAATGAAAGGATGGTACTTATGATAAAGGCTGCGCTCATTGTCTTGGGATTTGCCGCCGGGGCGGCATGTGCCGCAGTGAAAGCGGCGGCATTCCAGCAGGAAAAGTATAGGAATTAGCAGTCCAGAAATTTGTCTTTTGTGGAAAGTACGAAAGAATAGGCGTGTGATAAGATTACAGTGAAAGGGGAAACCCAGACACTGTAATTTTTTTATTTAGGAGAGCAGGATGGTAGAGGGGATCGCGGCAACGGAGATTGCAAAACTGGTCATTGACCTGGGCGTGACAGCGACGCTGCTGATCCTTTTCGTGATGCACTTTCTACGGAAGGATAAGGACAGCGACAAGAAGGTTACAGCGGCATATGAGGACTGCAGGCGGCAGATTGAGGCCACCTACCGGGATGCACAGGAGAAAATAGAGGCGGCAAACCGGACAATCCGGGAACGGGAGGATATGCTGATTGCGCAAAATGCTCAGCGGGAGGAGCTGCTCAGGCAGGAAGCGCAACGCAGGGAGGAACTACTCCGGAAGGAGTCAGAGAAGCGGGAAAGCATCCTGATGCTGAACATGGACCGGATCTCTGAGAGGATGGAGAATATGACCAAATCGCTGGACGTGATCAAAAACGGGTTTGCCGGTGTGGACAGACGACTGGATAAGATCGAGAAGAAGGTGGGGGAGAACAGGTGAATGAAATGCAGGTCGCGGAGCGCAAGGTGCTCCGCGGTGATGTAATTGAAAAGCTATACCAGAATTACGGGACGGACATCAGGATCGCCATCCTGAAAAATTATCTCAGGATCAGGGGATTTGTGACGGAGGAGGAACTCCGGAAGGCAATCTATTACCTGGGCGGCGAAGGGAAACGGTATATCCATGTGGAAGTGAACAAAGACAACTGGCTGGACGGAACGATCTGGCTGACACCTGCGGGGGTAAACCTTGCGGAAGGCGATATTGAGGATATGGGGGTCATCATCGATGAATGAGATTTTAAACGTGGCAGGGAAGGAAATTGTGCGCAGGGAGATCATGGAGCTGTGCAGGGAGGCGGAGCCTTACGGCGCCGGTACTCCGGTATTAAAGGCGGCGCTTAGAAAGACCGGACATGACCTGACGGACCAGGAGCTGATGCGGCAGGTGGATTATCTGGAGGGCAAAGGGCTGGTGCATAAGGAGATGGTAGAGAACCGGAGGCTGGGGATCAGCCGGTGCATCGTGCGGCTGTCCCCGGAGGGGACGGACTATCTGGAGGGCAACGGCCCGGATGTTGCGGGGGTTGACTGATGGAGCAGAAGAACAGGAGCCACGGAAAGATCGACAACCTGCCGCCGGAACTGAAAAAGGAAGTGGAAAACCGCCTGTTGGCCGGGGATACCTATGAAGAGGTGTCAGAGTGGTTAAAAAGGCAGGGGGAGGAGGTCCACCTTTCCAGTGTCGGACGGTACGGCAGGAAATTTTTAAACAAGTTTGAGAGCGTCCGGGTTGCAAAAGAGTTTGCAAAGCTCCTTGCGGAGGATAATGTAGACCGTCCGGCAACGGAGCTGCATGAGGCAAACAACCTACTGGCGAGCCAGATCATTATGGAGGCGCTGGTGGATGACAGCATGGACGCAAAGCAGCGCACGGAGGCAGCAAAGAGCATCGCATCGCTCCAGCGGGCGCAGGTATCCAACGAGAAGTTAAAGATCGAAGCGCGCAAGGAACAGGGCGCGGTACATGTGGCGATGGACCTACTGAAGGAAAAGGTATTTTCAGAGATCGGGCAGAACTATCCGGAGATCGCTGCAAAGCTTCTGGAGCTGGCAGAAAACACGGAAAAAGAGTTGACGCGGATGCAGTGACAGACAGTAGGGAAAAACGGGCGCATTTCCTGTTTTTATGGCTCAGGCAGGGGATTGTGGCACAAAGAGGAATCAAAGGGCTGTTTAAGGCGGTTAAAGCGGTTTTTAAGGCGGTAAAAAAACATGCAGTAGCCTTACTGCGCCCGGAAGGATGTGGACAGAAATGGAAAGCTGGAAAGAGAAGGCTGCAGCGTACTGGAATGACGGCCTGCGGGTCGAGGACATATCGGTGCTTCTGGAGGTTTCACGGCAGAGCATATCAGCGTATTTAAAAACGCTGCCGGGATATGCCGAGGAAAAGGCGCGGCGGAAGCGGGAAAGTGCAGCACGGCGTCGGGAATATAAGACGGAGAAGCAACGGCAGTACCGTGCGGTATCTGGGATTATGGCAGTGACCGCAGAGACAATGCGGAGAGAGCATGACCTTGCGGCATTGGAATTATCAAGGGAGATCTATCATTAAAGGGGCTTAAAGCTCCTTTTTAAATTGCTTAAAAAGAGGTTTAAACACGATGAATGGCAGTCTGGCGGAGCAGTTTAAGGAGCAATTAAATAAAAGGGATTCCGTCAGGGACAAAAACCTTGCAGCAGGGCGGAAGGATTTCCGGACATTCTGCGAGCTGCGGAAACCGGATTTCTATAAACCGGGGCGGGAGTATCAGGGAACACTGTGCAGCACACTGCAGGCGGCCTATGAGAAACGGCTGGTCAGTGAAAAGACAGGGAAACCCATAAAATATCTGATCATCAACCTGCCGCCCGGATTCGGGAAGTCCTATACGCTGGCGAACTTTGTGAACTGGTGCTATGGGCAGGATGTGAAGAACAAGGTGATCACGGTGTCTTATAACGGGATCATCGCGCCGGAGTTTTCCCGGACGGCAAAGGACATGATCCTGGAGGAAGAGACGCCAGGGGAGGAATCCTATGTGACGCGCAGCTTTTTCCCGGGGCTGAAAGTGAAGTACGGAGACAGCAGCGTCATGAAGTGGAGTCTTGAAGGGAGCTATACCAGCTACCTTGCCACCAGCTTTGACGGTACGCTGACTGGTATGCGTGGCAACATTATTATTATTGATGACCCGATTAAGAGCGCGGAGGAAGCTGTCAATGATGCCGTGAAGGAAAAGCACTGGAACTTTTTCAAAAACACATTGTCATCCCGTATGCTCCCGGGGGCACTGTGTATCATCGTACTGACCCGGTGGGCAACAGATGATCTTGCCGGGCGTGTCATGGATAAATTTCCGGATCAGGGTTATGAGTTAAAGATTCCGGCGCTTACGGAGGACAGCCCGGAAGGGGTCAGCACCTGCGAGGATCTGTACCCGACAGAAGACCTGCAGCAGAAACGTGAGACGCTGGATGAGGAGATTTGGGGCGCGAACTATATGCAGGTGCCCGTGGACAAGAAGGGCGCACTGTACGGGGAGTTCAAGACCTATGACGTGCTGGATCCGGACAAATTCGAGAAATTCCTGAACTATACGGACACGGCGGATGAAGGGGCTGACAGCCTGTGCAGTATCTCAGGCGGGCAGATTGGACGTTATGGTTATGTGACGGACATTTACTATACGGATGAGCCGATGGAAGTGACCGAGCCGGAGACGGCGCGGCGGTTGCAGGCTGCGGGTGTACGGGAATGCCTCATAGAGTCGAACAATGGTGGCCGGGGCTTTGCCCGCAACGTGATCAGGAACTTAAAGGAGCTGCACTGCCATAAATGTTCGGTCACATGGTTCCACCAGTCCAAAAACAAGCGAACGAGGATACTGACGAATGCATCAAACGTGATGGAGCAGGTCATCATGCCATCAGACTGGAAACAGCGGTGGCCTGCCTTTGCACAGCATGTCAGCAGGTACCAGCGTAAGGGTAAAAATGACCATGACGATGCGGAAGATGCACTGACCGGATTTGTGGAGCTGCTCAACGGGGATGTGAAGGGAAAACGGAAAGCAAGGGTCGGGAAAAAGAGTCGGCTTGGGCTGTAGGAGGAGATATGTATAAATTTCGCAGGGATCAGGTGCTGGATCCGGAATTTCTGACAAAACTGGTAGAACGGTTCAAAAAGGAGTATGTCCCGCGCTTTATCCGCGACCAGCAATACTATGAGGTAAAGACGGAAATCTTAAAGCGGACGATGACGGACGGTAAGCCGAACAACAGGCTGGCGCACGGCTTCTGCCGCTATATCACAAATATGGCGACCAGCTATTTTGCAGGAAAACCGCTGGGATACATCGTGGAGGACAATGAATATCAGGAGGCATTGGAAAATCTGTTTCAGAGAAATTATATCGACAGCCTGAATTTTGCGGTATCCAAGGAAGCCAGTAAAAAGGGAATTGGATTTTTGTTGATGTTCCTGAATGAAAAGGGCGATCTGCGAATCAAAAAGATGGATGCGGAAACGATTATCCCGGTCTATTCTTCATTTTTGGAGGCGGCGGTTCATATCTGGGAAGATTACGACATTGACAATACGCTGCTGTGTGAGTATGCGGATGTGTATGATGATACGTTTATTTACCATTTCAAGCGGGAAAATGGTGTAAAAAACTATACGCCGATGCCGGAGAACCCAAAGGAAGCGCATCTGATGGGAGATATCCCGGTGATCGTGTTCTGGAACAATGAGGAACAGCAGGGGGATTATGAACCTCATACGTCCCTTGTGGATGCGTATGATAAAGCACAGTCGGATACTGGCAATGACATGGAATATTTTACCGACGCTTACCTGTGGATCAAGGGCGCAAGCGAGATTGTGGAGGCGGCTTTGACCGGGGAAGATGGCGAAGGGGACGGCGCAAGGGCGGTCCGGGACTTTCGGAAAAACAAGCTTTTGATGCTGGACGAGAACGGGCAGGCAGGGTGGCTGGTCAAAAATGTCAATGACACGGCAACAGAGAACTATAAAAACCGCCTGTATAAAGATATTTTCTTTCTGGCTCAGGTACCGGCGCTGTCGGACGAGAGTTTTGCCGGGAACCTGTCGGGGATCGCGATCAAGTATAAGCTGATCGGCGTGGAGGAGCTGGCGCTCATGAAGGAAAACTGTTTCCGCTCTGCACAGACGAAGCTGATCAGGATGCTGACGGAATACCTGAACACAAAGATGAACAAGGACTGGAACCCGGACAGCGTGGAGCAGAAATACGAGAGGAATTTCATCGACAATGATGCGGACATCATTAGCAATGCGCGTCAAGTGGAAGGGATCGTATCCCATGAGACGCAGCTGGGGATGCTGCCGGGCTCGATCGTTGATGATGCACAGGAGGAGCTGCTGCGGATCCGGCAGGAGGCTGCCGATGAGGAGCAGATACCGATGGCAGTGGTATGACAGGCGGTAAACCATGGGAAAAGGGCAGGAGAAGGGATACTGGGATAAGCGCGTCCTGAAAGACAAGGCAAGGGACGTCAATAACGCGGAAAAGTTTTTGCAGAAGAATCAGAAGGTGCTGTATGCGCAGGCGGCAAAGGAGATCCAGCAGGAAATTGAAAAGCTGTATGGGAAATTTACAGACCAGCAGGATATTTCCATCGCGGAGGCGCGGCGGCTGATCCGCGGGGCAGATTTTAAAAAGATCGACTGGCAGGGCATGATCCGGGAGTCCATGGAGCTGCGGGAAAAGATCCGGGAAGGGAAAGGGATGCTGCCGGAGGAAGTGATAGAAGCTCTGGAAAAGCAGCATAAAGAGCTGGAAGACAGGATGGCGGCGTATACAAAGCGCGGGCAGATCTCCTATCTGGAGCTTAGGCAGGTCGAGATCGAGAGGAAGCTGTTGGATTTGTATGATAAAAACCAGCAGAACCTGTATGAGTACCTGCACAGCGAATATGAAGACGGCTATTACAGGCAGGTGTATAACACACAGCAGCATGTGGGGTTCGGGTATGATTTCGTGAAGCCTTCCGGTGAGGCGGTTGACCGTGCGATCCTGAACCGGTATGACCGCCGGAATTTTTCCAAGACGCTGTACCAGCACTGCGAACATTTTGCAAAAGACCTCCGGGAGAATCTGGTGGTCGGGCTGATCCGGGGCGAGAGCCTGGAGCGGATGGCGGCACGGATACAGAACAGGATGGGTGTTGCCTACAGCGCCGCAAAGCGCCTTGTAAGGACGGAGACGGCGTATATCTATGAGCAGGCGACAAAGGACGCCTACGAGGAATGCGGCGTGGAATGGTATGAATTTCTGGCAACGCTGGACGGGAGGACCAGTGAGATATGCCGGGAGCTGGATGGGAAACACTTCAAGGTCAAGGACGCCATGCCGGGAAAGAATTACCCGCCGATGCACCCGAACTGCCGCAGCACTACGGTGGTCTGGTTCCCGGGGGAAGAGGAGAAGAAGAGAACGACCAGTCGGATTGCGAAGGATGGGGCGGGAAAATACTATGAAGTCCCGGCGGATATGACCTACAAGCAGTGGGCAAAGAAACATAGCGATGGGCAGGCATTGATGACCTATGAGGAAAAAAGGGCATTGAACCAATATATTAGTTTTGAGGCATACACGATCAATGATGCACTTCGTAATAATCGTAAACTGACAGTCAGAGAGGATACACTGGTTAAACAGTTGGATGGGGCACTGGATAAACTCACAGATTATCAGGGGACAGTAATTAGGTGTCTGGATATTGCTGATTTAGATACTTTTTTAGAAAACTATCAGATTGGTGGGGAAATTATTTACGAAGAATATACATCCTGTTCCACAGAAGAAGGATATAATCCTACTGCAAACGTGATGATTTACCGGAAGTCTACCAAAGGGAAGGATCTGACTGGTTTGAATACTGCCGAAAAAGAGGTATTATATAAGAGAGGCAGCAAGTTTAAAGTAGAAAATATTGTAGAGCAAGATGGTGTGATTTTCATTATGGAGGTAGAGGCATGAGTGAGAAAAAAGCGGCTCCTTTTTCCCATCCCAGATGGAAGGATATTCCGAAACCAGAGGTCATAGGGCATTGTGAGGTAAGTGAGGAAGAGAAGAATGATCCGGAGTTCCTTGCTTTCATTGAGCGGGAGATGGAAAGAAGGAAAAAGTTAGAGCATGGTAACTGAAAATTTTATGTGGTAGGAAAGGGATTACACGCAAAACGTGTAGTCCTTTTTATATACAAGTTTTTAGGAGGACAACCAAATGGCAGAAGAAAAAACAGTAACGACGACCGCCGTTGAAACGGGGGAAAAACCGGAAGCGGCAGAGGGCACAACGCAGGAGAAGCCGGAAGCTGTGGCGAAGACCTATGATCAGGCATATGTGGACGACCTGATCGAACGCCAGAAGGCAGCACAGGAAGCGGCGGTGGCGGAAGCCCTGAAGGTGGCAGGCATGGACAAGGATGCCAAGGAAAAGTATGAGCAGGAGCAGGCGGAGGAGAAGATGGCAAAGCGGGAGGCAGACATTGCCCGCCGGGAGCTGAAGGCGGATGCTCGTGAGGTGCTGGCGGAAAAGCAGATCCCGACAGAGTTCTTGGACATGCTCCTTGGCAGCGACTTAAAGGAAACCAAAGCGAATGCAGACGCCTTTAAAACAAAGTTTGACGCTGCGGTACAGGCGCAGGTGGAGAAGCGTCTGGCAGGAAAGACGCCGCAGGGCGGCAATGGCAGCCAGTCCGGGACAAGCATGAAATCCGAGATTGAGAAATACATGGCGTAAGGGGAGGAAAAAGACATGGCATTAAACACATTAGAGTATGCAGTACAGCTCCAGACTATCCTGGACAATGCGGCAGAGGCAGCGCTGACCTCGAGCTGGATGGATGCGAATGCAGGACAGGTACAGTATGACGGTGGCAACAAGGTAAAAATGCCGCAGATGGAAGTGACCGGCTTAAAGGATTATGACAGGGACAAAGGTTATCCAGATGGCTCCGTGACCCTGAAATTTGAGGATTACACCATGACCCAGGACCGTGGAACGTCCTTCCAGCTGGATGCGATGGACATCAACGAAACCAATTTTATCGCAAACGCAACTCGTGTGGTGAGCCTTTTCCAGAAAGAGCAGGTCGTACCGGAAATTGATGCATACCGCTATTCTAAGCTGTATGCGCTGTTAAAGGAGGGTGGAAAAAACACGGACTATACCGTGGCAGATGATACTCTCTGGGATGCGCTGATGGATGATATCGCAAAGGTAAGGGATGTGATCGGCGAGGAGATTCCACTGGTCATTTCCATCCGTCAGGCGGTTAAGTCGAGACTGGAAAAAAATGCGAAGTACCAGAAAGTGGTCAATGCAGCACAGTTTACGGCAGGGAAAATCCAGACGAACCTGAACCAGATCGACAACTGCTATCTCAGACCGGTGCCCTCTGCCCGGATGAAGACTGCCTATGTATTCCGCGATGGTAAGAGCGGCGGAGAGGAAAAAGGCGGTTTTGCACCGGATGAAGCTGCAAAGGACATCAACTGGATCATTACACCCCAGAATGCACCGATCGCAGTAACAAAGCAGGATAAGATGAAAATCTTTGACCCGGATACTTTCCAGAAAGCGGACGCATGGTTTATCGGATACCGCCGGTACCATGAGCTTTGGTTGCCGAAGACGAGATATGAAAGATGTCTGGTAAATGCGGAGGCAGTAGGATGAAGAAGCGGATGAGAAGGCTGAACATGGTGCACTATGCAGCAAGTGAGGCAGAGGCAGCAGAGCTGAAGGAAAAGGGATTTGTTGAGGATCCCGCCCGGAGGGCTGATCCTACAGCACAGGAAGGGACGGAAGGATCCGGTGAGGAAGAAGCTGCTCCTGCAGAAGCGGTACAGGCAGGGGAGAAAAAAGCATCAGGAAAAGGCTCTAACCGGGGGAAAGCAAAGGAGACGGCAGAAAAGGATGACAGCAACGATTGACTGGGAGGAAATGCTGAAAAAAGTAAAGCTCAGGATCGGTGTGGCCGGGGAGGAAAACGACCCGGTCCTGCGCCTGATGCTGGAGGATGCAGTAACGGCGGTCACGTTGTTCTGCAACCGCGACGTATTCCCGTGGCAGTTGGAATATGTAGTACGCCACATGGTCGAGCGTGCTTTTGAGCGGGACAATGGCGACAACGTGGCGGCAATCAAGCGGGGGGATACCCAGATCACCTATGGAACGGCCATATCGCAGGATGACATGTCGCAGGAGGAGCGGGATATCTGCTGTAAGTTCCGCAGGCTGCGCGTCCTGTAGGGGGAGGCGGATATGAGGTTTGAAGATTTAAAATTTAAGACGGCAGGGAAGGCGGTTAAGAATGAGAGGAAAAAAGGAAGCAGATCTGCTGCAAAAAACGTACCACGACAGGCTGACGGTGGTACGGAAGCGGCTGGGAAGGGACCCGCAGACGCAAGAAAGCGTTGAACTGGAGGAAGTAGTCTATAAAGACGTCCTCTGCGCCCTGAGCCAGTCGGGGAACAATAAGCCGGACCGTCAGGAGTTTTATAGCGAGCGCCAGATGGGCGCTGTGCTGTTTACGCCCCCGGGGATCCTGCTGGAGGACAATGACATTGCAGTGGTGGTCACGGAGGCGGGGCAGACGGTTCAGGGAGTGACCGGGAGGACCTTTGCCTATATCTCCCACGGGGAGACGCCCCTCCAGACAGAGGGGCTGGCATGAGGAGCCTGGAGGATCTGGAGCGTGCCTTTGAACGGGGGCTGAACGCATGGGAGTCCGGGAAAGTGCTGACCGTTGCCGGGCGCATGGGACAGAAATGTGTCCGGGAGGTCAAGCGGAAAACGCCAGTCATAACGGGCAACCTGAGACGGCGCTGGCGCTCATCGGCAGAAAAGCGGGGGAATGATGTAGTGATCATCCTTGAAAATGACGCGGACTATGCAGAGGCGGTAAACAACGGGCACCGGATTGTATCCCATGGCAAGACGGTAGGGAAAACGGACGGGCGGCATATGCTGGAGCAGGGGGTCGCGGCATATAAGGACACTTACATGGCGGATGACCTGCAGGAGATGGCAGACGTCCTGAAAAAGGGCATGGGAGGATGACATGACACTGGAAGAGATCCGCGCCGGTATCATAAGGCTGCTGCGGTCTGGGACGGACGTGGAAAATATCACGGGCGAGGATGTGACACAGGCGAAAGGCTATCCGCTTTTGCATGTGCAGCTGACGCCCTTAAATTATGGGGCTGCGGCTGCCGGGATGTGGCGGGACAAGCAGATCCTTGTGGACATTTCCTACATGGAGGAGCTGCACACGTCAAATAAAAAGATCTATGCCATGCTGGAACGGCTGGACGGGATCTTTAGCCCGTTTTTCAGGATTGGGGACAGGGCGTTTACCTGCAGCAGCCAGATGGCAGTCACAGACGACATCGGGCATTATATGATGACCATGGCATTTACCGACACGGTTCCCTTTGAGGTACCGGAGCCGGTGGGAACAAAATTAGAGGTAGATTGGAGGAACAGGGATGGGATTACCGGAGATCATCATCAGCTTCCAGCGGAAGGCTGATACCGCCATCCGGAGCGGCAGCCGCGGAATGGTGGCGGTGGTTTTGGATGACACGACAAAGAACCAGATGCTGACGCCGTACAGGCGGTGGCGGGATGTGGTGCAGGAGGACTGGACAAAAGAGAGTTTAAAGGCGCTTGAACTGGTGTTTAAAGGAAGCCCCCAGCGCGTGGTGGCAGTCCGGCTGTTAAAGGATGAGGAGACGCCGGACCTTGCAGGCACCTTGAAAGAAATCTTGCCGCTCAACATTGATTATCTGGCGTACCCGGCATATACGGCAGGGGACAAGGAAGCGTTGCAGGCGTATCTGGAAGCGGTAAGGAAGCAGGGGAAGAAAGCGAAGGCGGTGCTGCCGGACTGCGCTGCGGACGATCCCCATGTGGTCAATTTTGCGACTACAGGTGTCACTGCACTGTGGGAGAATCAGGATGAGGTACAGACCTATACGGGCGCAGAGTATTGCTGTAGGGTCGCAGGGATCCTGGCAGGGCTGCCCCTTGACAGGAGCTGCACCTATTATGAGCTTCCGGAAGTGGTGGACGCGAAGCTGCCTGCAGATGCGGGGGCAGAAGTGGACGCTGGCAAACTGGTAGTCGTCTTCGACGGGGAGAAGTATAAGCTGGGACGAGGTGTGACAAGTCTGACCAGCATAACGGAGGAACGGCCGGAAGACCTTAAAAAGATCAAGATCGTGGAGGGGATGGATGTGATTATCCACGATATCTACACGACGTTTGAAGATGAATATGTGGGCAAGGTGGTCAATAGCTATGACAACAAGCAGATGTTTGTCGGGGCGGTCAACGATTACCTGAAAAAGATGGAGGGCAGCGTGCTGGATGAGACCGGGGATAACTTTGTTGAAGTTGACCTGGAGGCGAACCGGGAGTACCTGAAAAGGCAGGGGATCGACACGGAGGAAATGACCGACACTCAGATACGGGAAGCAAATACGGGCTCGTATCTCTTCCTGACAGGAGCGTGCAGGTTTTTAGACGCGATGGAAGACCTGACCCTTAAGATGAATATGTAGGAGGAGCCATGCAGGAATTAAAGGGCAATAAGACGTTGAGCGGCACATGGGCAGAAATCTGGTACAACGGCTTTAAAATCGCCGAAGCGACCAAGATTGCCGCGAAAGTAACGGTAAATAGGGAAGACGTACAGATCGGGATGGATGTGGACACAAAGATCACAGGTCAGAAAGGGGAAGGAACCCTGACGCTGGTAAAGGCGTTCACCCGGTTTGAGGATGTACGTAGAGATATCAGTAAAGGGAAAGACCCGAGAGGGACTATCATTACAAAACTGAAAGACCCGGATGCGACCGGGGGGACAGACGGAGCGATACCAGATTGGGAATGTAGCGTTTTCTGAATTTGGTCTGGAGTGGGAAAAGGGAGCAGTTGTCAAACAGGAGTACCCTTTTGTTTTTACACCATCGGATATGGTCCTGCTGGATGAGATCAGTGAACAGTAATGGAGGATAAGAACATGGCGAATGAGAAAAATGCAATATTTGAGGCGTTTGCACGGAAGGCGGCAGAGCGGATTGAGGAACGCAAGAAGCTCCGTACCATGCGTCTTATGGTCAAGTCGATTGGTATGGAGGTTGAAATCCGGGGACTGACAGAGGAAGAGGTGAGGGATTGTATGGAATTTTCCGACGAATCCCTTGAAGTGGACAAATATACGATCTACATGGCGTCCCCCACACTACAGAATGCGGCGAAGATTCTTGTGGAGGAAGGCACACTGAAACAGCACTATAAGATCACAGAAATGTTTACCGGGTCAGAACGTACATACATCGTGAACAAGGTCCTGGAGCTTTCCGGAATGGCTGGGACGGCAGGAATCGAAGTGATCCGGGAGGATGAGGAGATAAAAAACTCCTAAAGCAGTCCCGTAAGATGTGGCTTGCAGGATATTGGATGGAGAGGGGATACCGGCCGGAAGAGATATTTGCCATGCCCCGCATGGAGCAGGACATCATGCAGGCGATTGCGGAACTGAACAGGGAGCAGCGCAAGGAAGATATGAGGGATGCCTTTTTAGAGGCACTCTCTATTTTATTGCCCGGAAAATGAGGTGGATTGATTGAAGGAGGTTTTTGGTGCTGTCCTGTCAGTGAAGGATAACGTATCCGGCGTCATGAAACAGGCGAAGGAATCCACACGCGGTTACAGGGGCGAAGTTGAGAAGGCAAAAAAAGAACTCGAAAAGCTTGATAAAAAGAAGGTCAGGGAAAAAGAGCTGAGGATAAAAAACTCCGACGCATATAAGGCAATCGAAGGGGTCAAAAAGAAACTGCAGCCGCTGGCAAAAAAGACCATCCAGATACAGGCGAAGACGGAGCATGCGATCGATAAGGTCAAAAAGGTAAAAAGCCAGCTGGATAAGATCAAATCGACCAAGGTGGTGCAGCTGGTCGTAAAGGGCGGCCAGAAGGCGATGAAAGCCATCGGTAAGGGCGCGCTGACCGGAACGGCAGCGGCGCTTGGTGCCTTTACGATAGCAGCAGGTGCGGCAGGGACGCAGGCAGCGTCCTTCCAGAGCCAGATGCAAAATGTTGGCACGCTGCTGGATGGAGATGTGCAGGGCAAGCTGCAGGGGATGTCGAAGCAGCTCAAACAGGTATCCATTGATACCGGAGCAGCCACGTCAGACCTTACGGATGGCTTATATCAAGTGGTATCGGCGTTCGGGGAATCGGCAGAATCCGTAAAGCAGCTGGAGATCGCCGCCAAAGCGGCAAAAGCCGGGAATGCAACGACAACAGATTCCGTCAACATGCTTTCGGCAGTCACGAAAGGATATGGGGACACCTCAGCAGCGGCACTGCAGAAGGCGTCCGATCTGGCATTTTTGACGGTAAAACTGGGTCAGACAAGCTTCCCGGAGCTGGCAAGCAGCATGGGGCAGGTAGTCCCGCTGGCGGCGACCATGAAGGTCAGCCAGGAAGAGCTGTTTGGCGCGATGGCGACGCTGACCGGCGTTACCGGCGGCACCGCAGAAGTGACGACACAGCTGCGGGCGACGATGCAGGAATTTTTAAGCCCATCCTCCCAGATGGAAAAAGCCCTCAAAAAGATGGGTTATACATCGGGGGCAGCAGCGCTGGAAAGCGAAGGGCTGGGCGGGATTCTGACGAAGCTGAAAGAATCCGTCAAAGGGGACGAGGTTGCCTTTGCAAACCTGTTTTCCAGCATTGAATCCAAAAATGCGGTGCTGGCGCTGACGGGGGCGCAGGCAGACGCCTTTGCGGAAAAAACGGCGGCGATGGGGGAAGCGGCCGGGGCGACGGACCGGGCATTTAAGATCCAGACAAATTCGGTGTCCGCGATGGCGTCGAAGCTAAAGAACGCCGGAAGCGTGATGCTGACCAGCCTTGGCGAGAAGGCACTGCCGTATGTGCAGGATGCGATGCAGGGGCTGATCGACCGTATGCCGGCGATCACGGAGACGCTGGGCGGCGTGATCGAGCGTGCCGGTCCCATGTTTGGTGCTCTGGCGAGCGGTATATCGGATGCGGTATCTGCCTGTGCCCCTGTGGTCGGCAGGATCGGCAGCATGTTTTCGGGGGCTTTTGCGGAAGTGCAGCCAGCGATCGCATCCCTGAGGGATTCTTTTATGGCAGTCCTGCCGACACTGGAACCGGTGGTGCTTGCCATTTCGGAGGTTGTCACATCGGTAATTCCGCCCCTTGCGGCAGCATTTGCGGGGATCGGCAGCGTAGTTGCTGCTGTAATGCCGGTCGTTTCGGAAGTCGTATCGGGCGTTGGTTCTAAGGTTGCTGAGATATTCGGCATCATCGGGAGCAAGGCGGGGATCCTGCAGCAGGTGTTCGAGACAGTTGCGCCGATCATATCGGGGCAGATCTCGGCGATCTGGACAGTGGCGGAACCAATCCTCGGGCTTGTGGTAGAAGGCGTCGGTCTGGTTGCGGATGCGATCGGATGGGCATTTCCGTACATTCAGGGCGTGATCGAGCAGGTATGGGCAGTGGTTGGCCCGATCGTGCAGGGGCTTGCAGATGCATTCGGCGGGGCGGTCAAGGCTGTCAGCGGTGCTGTGAGTAAGGTGCGAGGCATATTTGGCGGCGGAAAGTCCAAGGAAACCCCGGCGGCGAATGCCACAGGAACGTCATATTTTTCCGGCGGATGGACCACTGTAGGCGAGCATGGGCCGGAGCTGGTAAATCTGCCGGGAGGCAGTAAGATATTGTCAAACCCTGTGACGCAGCAGGTTCAGGGCGGCAGCCGGAACATTAACGTGAACGTGGAGCATATGGAGGTCAGAAGCGAACAGGATATTGAACGGGTGGCAGAGGAGATCATCCGGAAAATCGAGGAAGCGGAGGATAACCAGTGATGGGAAAGACAAGGAGCGTGATGCTGGAAACGGATGACGGGCGGTGGGAACTGCCCGTCAACCCCAAGGAGATCAGCGTGACACAGGACAGCAAAGATAAAACGATCGACCTACTGAATGTGGGTGAGTTTAATGTGCCGGGTAACCGTGGACTGATAAAAATATCGTTGTCCACCTTTTTACCGGACAGCAGCAGCCCGTTTTATAAAGGGGTTGACCCGGAACAGATCATATCCTCCGTAAAGAAAGCGAAAAACGGGAAGCGTCCGATCCGCATCATCATATCGGGGTCGGACGTCAATGCCCAGTTTACGGTATCTTCCGCGACTGAAACATACAAGGAAGGTCAGACGGACATTTATGTGTCGTGGAGCTTTGTGGAGAACCGTGACCTGAACACGCAGCCGGTAGCAAGCTGGGTTAAGCGTTACACGGAAACAGGGATCTGCGAACGTAACACAAAAGCGAGTATCCCGAAGACGGTCATAGCAAAGGCGGGGGACTCCCTCTGGAACCTTGCGTGCCGGTATTATGGGGACGGCAGCCGCTGGAAGGAGATCGCGGCAGCCAATGGCATGACAGAAGATGACCTGACTGGCGGGGAAAGGCTGGTGATACCGGATTGAATGTGAGCATAAACGGGAGCAATGTATCAAAATATATCGAAAGCATCAGTTGGTCAGGGGACGAAAACCAGCTGGCGCGCAAGGTTACGATCAGTTACCTGTATGCGCCGCAGGATCCGAACGTCCACAACATATCCGTCAGGAAAGGGGACAGGCTGATCCTGGAGGACGGCACCAGCTCGTCCCGCTGGGACGGGGCCACCGAGAGGCTGATGAGAGCATCCACA
>OLVZ01001702.1_pt1 | contig 18125 bp, 15 predicted proteins | sample 1673341 | NCBI WGS metagenome assembly OLVZ01 (sample SAMEA3178944, study PRJEB25190) | human gut metagenome | biome: human gut; feature: human-associated habitat; material: faeces | place: Austria | collected 2013 | reverse complement strand
TGCTGGACGGCGCCAAGAGCGTCAAGCTCTTCGGCGAGGAAATCGCCGTCAACGCCCAGATCGTGAACTTCCAGGGCCTTTCCTCCCACGCTGACCGGGATCATCTGCTCAACTGGATCGCAGATTTCCAGGACCCCAAGCCCCAGCACGTCTTCGTGGTCCACGGCGACCGGGAGGTGGCGCCTTTCTTTGCCCAGACCATCCAGTCTATGGGCTTTGAGGCCCACGCCCCCCAGTATACAGAGGTCTATGATCTGATCGCCAACGCCCAGGTGGCCCCGGGCTATCTGCCGGAGCGGAAGATCAAGTCCTTCGATGGCCAGCCCAAGTCCACCGCGGCCTACGAGCGCCTGGTGGCCGTGGGCCAGATGGTGGTGGAGGCCATCAAGCGGGCCAAGGGCCGGGACAACAAGTCTCTGGCGAAATTCGCCGATCAGCTGCGGAAGGTTCTGGAAAAGTGGGACGAGTGAGGGAGGTGTCCCATGAAGCGGCAGCGCACGCGGATTCTGGCGGGACTCCTGGCAGTGCTGGTACTGGCGCTGGCAGGGGCAGTCTATACCCGGCCTCAAATGGAGGTGTGGGGTCCCTCCGGCTATACGGCGGAGGGGGTAGCGGAATTCAACGCCCTGGCGGCGGAGGGAGACGGCTGCCTGCTGGCCGGACTGAACATCGGCTGGCACAACGAGGGACCCCTTTCCTGGACGCTGCCCTACACGGTGCGGGACATCGTGGTTTACGGCACCGACGGACTGCCGCTCCAACAGCAGCGCGTGCGGATCATCTATGACCAGGAGAAGAGCAATGTGATGCCCGGCGCGGGCTTCCGGGAGAGCCGGGAGACCCTTCTGACGGACTATGCGGGACATGGGGCGGAGCTGGTGGAGCTGCCGGCATCCTTTTCTACCTTCAGCCCCAACCTCTCGGCGCTGGTGCTCTTTGAAGAGCCTCTGCCGGAGGACGCCGGGGCGTGGCAGGCGCGGCTGGAGTACCGCTTGCTGGGACTGATCCCGCTGCCGGAAGAGACGGGATTGTTTGCGGAGTTTGGAGAAGAGGCGTCGGATTGATCGACGCGGGGCCCGGCGGGGAACGGAGCGGAACTCCGCCTCCATATCCCCACGGAAAACGGATCCTGGCGTCTGAGTAGGATCGTCGGGGGCCTGCCATCAAAGAAAAGCACCGTTTGGATTTTTGGGACTGTTTCATCAGCGGACCGAATCCGGGAAGTTCCGGATGAATGGACGGACCGCAAAAACGAGCATTAAGGAGCACCGGGATGGAGAAACTAAAAGAAGGCGGCGTGTACACCGGCACTGTGGAGGGATACTCCAGCGAGGGCCTGGGCATCGTCCGCCTGGACGGGGCCGTGGTCTTTGTTCCCCGGGCGGTCCGGGGGGAGACCGTGGATCTGAGAATCACCAAAGTCATGAAAACCGCGGCGGCGGGGGAGATCGTGAAGATCCACCATCCCTCGCCGGAACGGGCGGAGCCGGAGTGCCCCTATTACGGCCGGTGCGGCGGCTGCGACTTCCAGCACCTGACTTATACGGAGGAGCTGTGGGCCAAGCGGCAGCGGGTCCAGGATGCCCTGACCCGCATCGGCGGGACGGACCTCCAGGTGGAGGAGATACTGGGGGCGAAGAACCCCACCCACTACCGCAACAAGAGCCAGTACCCCGTGGGGGCGGACGGGTCCATCGGCTTTTTCCAGGCCCGGAGCCACCGGGTGGTGCCCATTGAGCGATGCCTGATCCAGTCGGAGCTCTCCGACAAGACGGCTCAGGCAGTGGCGTCCTGGATGAAGCGGTACAAGATCCCGGCCTATGACGAGACCACCGGAAAGGGATTGATCCGCCATGTGTATGTCCGGGTGAACCGGGCGGGGGAGAGCCTTTGCTGCGTGGTGGCAAACGGACGGCAGGTCCCCCGAGAGCCGGAACTGGCAGCGTTGGTCCGCTCCGCTGCGCCCCGGACGGTGGGCGTGGTGCTCAACACCAACACCCGCCGGGGCAATGTGATCCTGGGGGAGAAGTACCGCACCATCTGGGGCCAGGACTTTTTGATGGATACCCTGTGCGGCCTCACCTTCAAGCTGTCGGTGCCCTCGTTCTATCAGGTGAACCGGGATCAGGCGGAGGTGCTCTATGGCAAAGCTCTGGAGTATGCCGGCCTCACCGGGCGGGAGACGGTGCTGGACCTCTACTGCGGTACCGGCACCATCACGCTGTGCCTGGCGGCCAAGGCAGGTCGGGCCATCGGCGCGGAAATCGTCGCGCCTGCCATCCGGGATGCCCGGGAGAACGCAGCGCGCAACGGCGTGGAAAATGCGGAGTTTTTCTGCGGTGATGCCTCCGATGTGTCGGCCAAACTGGAGGCCGAGGGATTGCGTCCGGATGTGGTCACGGTGGACCCGCCCCGGAAGGGGCTTGCGCCGGAGGTCATCGATTCCGTGGCGGCCATGGGACCGGAGCGGGTGGTATATGTCTCCTGCGACCCTGCTACGCTGGGACGAGACGTGAAGCGTTTTGCCCAGGTGGGGTATACGGCCGTCCGGGCCTGCGCCGTGGATATGTTCCCCGGCACCCGGCATGTGGAGACGGTTGTTCTTTTGTCCCAACAAAAGCCGGATGACACCATAGAGATCGACCTGGACCTGGATGAGCTGGATGCTACTGCCGCCGAGACCAAAGCCACCTATGAGGAAATCAAGGCCTATGTTTGGGAAAAGCACCATTTGAAAGTGTCCAGTCTGTATATCTCGCAAATTAAACGTAAGTGCGGATTAGAGGTTGGCCAGAATTACAACCTGTCCAAATCCGAAAATCCTAAAGTGCCAAAGTGTCCGCCAGAAAAGGAAGCGGCAATTATGGACGCACTGAAACATTTTCAAATGATCTAATATTGAAAACACGGATGATTTGCCGTTGGGCAATCATCCGTGTTTTGCTTACTAATCATTATTCTCCAATTCCTTGAAACCGGCAGCTCGATCAATTTGCTGCATCATTTTTTTGATTGCGCTTATTATGTCTTCCTTAGTATCTTTTGATAAAGGTTTTTGCCCATAGACGGCAATAAACATTTCCTTTAATTGTGATAATGTATGAGATTTAAGAATATCTTCAGATTTCGAACTTGCAAAAAGCTGAATAACAGAATCTCTTGTATAAGAAACTTTTTTTAACTCTTTGGATTCCGTGGCATGATTGTTGATAAGTTTTTTGATTTTTGAGACTTTTACTGTAGTTAGTGTCTTTGCCAAAAATTTGATGTTTTCTACTTGATCCCCCAGATCGTCATCCGACAAAGATTCCGCTTGGTTCAAGTAGTTAATAACCACACTAAGCGCCTCAATCTGTTTATTTGTAATCATTATTTTAATTTCTCCAATTCATTGATTCGTTCTATAACGGCTTCAGAAAATTCGGCGAAATCATTTTTTTCTTTTGACATTATGCCTTTTTCTGTGGATCGTGCAATGTCAATATAGTTGTTGATATTATACGGAAAAACGTAAGTCTCTTGTTGAGATATTGTTTCCGCCTCTTCCAAAGCTCTTCTAAAATTTCCATCGGCTACAGTATAATTCACCTGTCCTCTAAGCAAGTTATAAAAAATGCCAATCAGCTTGGGACAATTGCCAAAGTAATGTTTTGCTAAAACAGCATCTTCACCGTTAACACAATATTTTTTATATGTGTTATTGACTGTATGAATATAGTGAATAACACCATTTGTACTAATTTCATCCAGGACCGTAGGTATCAAATAATAATCCGACATTAAAAAAGCGGATTGAGTAATCAAGTTGCTGGATGGCGGACAATCAATCAGAATAAAATCATATTGTTCCTTTACGGTGTCAATAAAGCTCTTTAATATTGCCAGATACGCAATATTATCCTCCATTTTAATAGCTAAGGCGTCCAGACCCTTACCAGAATTATAAAACAACGAAGATGGAATATAATGATAATAATCGGTATGCTTTTGAATGATTGTATTAGGGAAGTCCAGCTGTAATCCTGGATATTTTTTCAACTTTAATATGGAAAGTTCATATATGTAGTTTAGTGTATTTTCATCCGGCAGATCCTTTAGTGTTTTTTGGGAATGAAAATTATTGACCTGAATTTCACTCAGAGAACTTTGAGGGTCTAAGTCAATAGTCAAAATCTTGTTTTCTAATTCAGAAAAGTGCTGTGCAAGGTTTATGGTGGTTGTAGTCTTTCCGACGCCACCTTTGTAATTTCCAATAAAAATTATTTTACACATGTTTGCTACCCCTATACATTGTCTATTAGATATGCATTCAATTTGTTTTTCTCGTCAATATAAGATTGATAGATATTTTTGACTCCGGCTTCTTTGGCCATGGAAATGATCAGGTTTTTATCTACTTGGGATGTTCTCAACCCAATAATGACGCCTTTCGGAACCCACTCTATCATTGCTGGAAGCTTCATCTTAGCATTTGCGATCATCCGCCATTCTTCGTCATATTTGTGGCATTCCTTTTTAATCAAGCTATTGCGTTCGACTTCCCAAGGAAGAGGTTTTAAGTCTTTCTGTATAGATTCTGGCAAAGAACCGCCCAGTCGTTGTGCCACCTCTTGCGCCATCACAAGCTTTAAAAGATCGGTAGCATCATGTGACTCATTGGAATAATATACTGGGTAAATCCGTGTACCGCCTTTATAAACGCCGCAATTTACACATCTGCTCAGCTTACCACAATGGAAGCTATCTGAATCATTTAGGTCATACATAAGGCAAAAACCTTTATGCATGTCGGCATATTTAAGCCATAAAGATTCATTAAATCCATTTTCGGAAAGACAAATAGACAGAATCTCGTCTTGTATTTTTGAACGCAAAGTTAGTACATAGGACAAAAATTGTTTTGTTATTCCATTTGCAAATAACTGTTTTAATCCTTCGACAGTTGTTACTTGTTGAATAAACTCTTGCGGAACGCCAGGCTGATTTTGAAAAGTTTCTTTCATCCCGTTTGCCAACGCTGCTAATGCTTCAGGGGAGCTATAATTGCTATCAAATTCCTGACGAATCTTCTCCACATCAATATGTAAAAAGGTGTCAAACGGATCATCATAACTGCTGGCTTTAGAGAAGAATAGTTTATTAGAGCGTAAAGCATCAAGATTATTGTTATTCACCGCACGATACTTATACAAAAATCTTGGATAGCGAATTTTCGCCATTAGCTGATTAACTTCATTTGGTATATCTTCGCCTGTAAATGAGCACAGCGTTTTCCAATAATCCTGCATTTCATCGTGGCTCATAGCTGTTTTTCGTTCTTCTGCTTCCAAAAAACCACCTCCTATTATCATGTAGCATTAAATAAATCTTTAGATCTCACTTTTAAGCTCTTTATAGTACTTGCTTAGAGCGATATGAAGCTCCTTTTTACTTGCATAATTTTCGCTGGATTCCAACTGTTTGATATTAAATTTCCGACACCAGTTTAGTTCGAAACGAGAGAACGAATATTTTTTTACAATCTCCTCTTGGATTTGCTGCACTGGGTCTAAGTAAGCTCGAATATCTGGATCGTAAAAATCGGGATCATTCAAAGTTGAGGAATACAGCTGCAAAATATCATGTTTGATTAGTGCAAAAACTCTGTCGATACAATGATTAAAGTTCCGGATTTTTTCAAGAAAAAATTCTTCTGACGTCAGGAGCAGCCGGCCATTTGCATGGGCATAGTCATTTCGTTCTTTGACTAACTTCTTTAGCTCACCTTCTAAATTGGTATCCATTCCAACAATATGTAGGAGCTTAAAAACATCACTTTCTCCAATAGCCGCAAAACTTCCAAAATACAACTGTCCGTCCTTGGTGTTTTCTTTTCCAAAGAACTCATTATATCGATCTTTTAAAAGATAATATAGCGCTTGCTCCATCTCATTGTGATGTAGGACGTATAATTTCAGAAGGACAAAATAAATCGCAGTCATAAAGAGCATGTGATACTGCATATATGCAAACTGATACAGGCCATTTTCATAGCTGGTCTGCATAGCTAATGAAAGAGCTTCAATATATCGTTCTTCATCCCCATCTTGGAACAGTTCTGGCAGATATACAAAGATTTCAAACAATTCCTCCGGTATTTCAGGATACGAAATGTCAGCTGATACTGCTTGTACTGCTTTTTCTATAGCTTCTTCAATTTTACTCGAATCAAAGAGAAGTTCGGATGATCGTGGGCTCATTGTTTTTCACCCCAGACTTCCGAAATTTTATCGTTAATCTTTTTCTCAAAAATTTCAATCAGGCGCTTATTCTGTTCCACAATAGCGATTTCTTCTTCTGTCTGACTGACGATCCTTCTCTGCTCATCTAAAGGAGGAAGGGACACAGGATAATTGAGGACAAAATCCTTTGTCAGTCTTCGCAGACCTCCGGTGCCGGTCATCTGGGGTGTGCCCTCTGTAATAAATCGATTGCTGTTAATGATGTAGTAAATGTATTCTGGAAGAACTTTTTCAGGATTTGCTCGAAGAACAAAGAACTCACTGGAACCAAATCCAATACCATTTTCCAAATTTTTTGCTAATCCAGACTTCCCATTTTCAAAGCAGGGGGTCACTTTAGCCAGTAATACATCATCATCCCTGAAATATGTATATCCGGTATAAACTTCTTTCAAGGGCCTCTGTTCCTGAACCGAGAAATACATATCTGTTTCGCTTACCACAGCCATGGGAACAAACGAAACATCGCCCTCAAAATCTTTAACTTCGGATTTTCTGGGATTCAGTTCACAGATATCCCCCAATCGTACTGTTTCCCAATGGGAGTTATTTTGAATAGTTGGTTTATAGTTTTCTACAACTTGCCGAGCACCATCAATGATTTTCTGATAACTATCAAGTTCAGCAACAAAATCTTCTTGGATGGATAATGAAGGTAACGGAATCTGAATTTGTGATACATCCTTTTGGTTTACACTGGGATAGGCACCCTTTCCCATCATAGATGCAAGTTGGATTTGTACAGGTTCGCTATAGAGCATGTAGTAAACATATTTAGACAAAACCATGGTTTTTGCAGAGATGACAGCAAAACCTGTAGATGCGACACAACAATCACAATCTTCACGTTCAACATATCCATATGCTTTTAGGTTAGGACGAACAGTTGAAAAAAGAATATCCCCCTTTTTTACCGCTCGTTTTGCTCTACTGGGCGCATCGGTTCCTTTTATTTTATTAGAAAAATCAACCTTACCTGTACCATTTTCAACAGACGAGATATCAATATAGATAAACTCGTCATCCCCAAATGCAAGTGTTGGATTTTTGTTCTCAGCATTGATTTCACAAATATCAGATAATGGTACAACTGGATAGGTGGTATCTAATGACTTATCTACTTTATAGCGTTCCCCTACCAGAATATAATCTTGTTCTGCGACTCTCTCTTTATTAGCGATAGTGACCAGCGGGTGACGGAGGATGTCGTCATCCGCTGTTTGCGGTTCAAGATCAGCATGGTATTTTTGGACAATGCGAATGATTTCCGGAATTTCGCTACCCTCTATTTCACGGCGCTGTGCTCCCAGATCAAATCCGTCATTATTCAGTTTCACAAAAAGAATTTCATCCTTCAATCTGGCGAAAGACTTATCAATAAGCAAAATACTGGTTTTAACGCCACTGTACGGGTTGAAAACACCGGCAGGCAGTGAGATCACCGCATATAGTAAACCGTCGTCTACCAGATACTTCCTAAGTTCTTTGTACGCATTGGCAGACTGGAACACAATGCCTTCCGGGACAATGATTGCTGCCCGGCCTGTTGGATTCAGATGCTCGGCAATATAGTCCACGAATAGAACTTCGGAGCGCTTGGCCTTTACCCGATAGCGGCTGTGGGGCATAATTCCGCCCTTTGGCGTCATGAAAGGCGGATTCGCAAGGATAACGTCATAACAGTCATCCCACTTTTCTTCACTGGTTAGAGTGTCATATTCACTGATTTTGGGCTTTGTAAAATGGTGAAGGTACATATTTACCCGAGACAGACGTACCATATCGGGAGAAATATCGTACCCGGCAAAGTTTTCCGTCAAACGCTTGCGGTCATCAGCGGTCAGCGTGCTTTTACCGTCCTCATCTTTGTTCTGTGCCAAAATATGACGATAGGCGCTAATTAAGAAACCGGCTGTACCACAGGCAGGGTCCAGAATAGTCTCGTTCTTCTTCGGGTCTACGATTTCCACCATCATGTCGATGATGTGTCGGGGGGTGCGGAACTGGCCGGCATCTCCCTGGCTGCCCATGATGGACAGCAGATATTCAAAGGCATTGCCCAAATCCTCGCTGTTGTCATACGAGAAGTCGCTGACTTCTTTCAGGAACATATTCAAGGTGTCCGGGTCCCGATAAGGGATATATGCTCCACGAAAAATATCCCGGAACAGCTGGGGAAGGTTGGGGTTTGTGGTCATTTTCTCAATGCCTTCCGCATAGAGTAATGCCCTTTGCTGGCCGCTGTTTTCCGGTTTCATGATTTCTGTCCAGGCATACTTCTCATATTCACCCGTAAAAAACTGCCGGGTGCCGCCAAATTCCAAACCTTCTATGTCCATGTCATCCATGAATTTATAAATAAGCGCAATGGTAATCTGTTCAACCTGCGCCTTAGGATCGGGCACCTTGCCCACCAAAATATCACGCAGCGTATTGATCTTGCGCTTTACGTCAAACGTCAACATTTTCTTTCCTCCTACATAAAGCGGGATACATTGACATTATCGGCAACGTAATCTACCACGCTTTGCATACTATCCAGCCCCAATTGCTTCAGATCAGCCATTGTGTATGTGCTGATGTCCGTTCCAAGCAGCTGGAATTTTCGGTCTTCGATGGCTCTGCGTACATCTTTGTCCGTTACATAAGTAGCAAAAAATTCTTTTACATCAGCATACTTTTCTGACGGAATACTATGTGTCAGAGCATATCCCTCAAATTCATCCTCTACCAATTCCTTTTTGCTCTTAAAGAAGGGCAGGGCACCAAAGATTTTGTCCAGAATTTCCCGGGCTGTGATGCGGCGATCACTGCCAATGGAGCGCCGCAGCTTGTCCCAGGTGTAATACTCGTTGGGCTGATTCATAATGTGGTCATCAATATAGCGGATGACAGCGGGATAGTTGCCCTGCTCATATTGTTCTCTCGCAACCGGATCTTCTTTGACAGTCTCCTCGAATTTATCAAAGTACATCCGGTCAATCTTCATGCCCTCAGCACCGATTTTGGTCTCCACCAGTGTTTTCAGCGGGTCAGGAGCAAAGTTTTCATACCCATCCGGATCAACAGGTGGAGTACCAGGCGACACACTACTGCCTTGAAATCGGGGCAGCTTTAAGACTTCATCATAATCAAACTTTTCTTCAAAATATTCGCAGTTCCCAAAGAAGTCGAACAGTTTGAATGTTTCCTTGGGGTACTTATGGACGATTTCCTGACCGCCGTTTCGCTCTTTGAAGATGAAATCATGTTTTCGTGTACCACGGCCCTTAATCTGAATAAAGTCTGTGGGAGAGAAGATAGGGCGCAGTAACCCGATGTTCAGCAAATCTTCGCAGTCATACCCGGTTGTCATCATGCCCACTGTGACACAGATTCTGGTCTTGGATGATTTATACCCTTCCAGGAAACTGGTTGTTCCGCTCAGATTATTGTTCTGGAAGTTGATTGTATAGGTCTGTGCGTTCATAACGTCTGATGTGATCTGCATAGCAAAATCCGAACAGTATTTGCCGGGGAACATCATATCCGCATACACGTTTAGCAGCTGTGTGATTTTTGCTGCATGTTTGCGGCTTACGCAGAAGATGATGCCTTTGCCAATTTCTCCGGTAATTGGGTCACGGAGCGCATTGTCCATAAAAGTTTTGACAAACATCTTGTTGGTTTCTTCGGAGAAAAACTTCTTTTCAAAGTCACGGGCAAAGTAGGTTTCTTCCTGTTCTTCATCCGCTTCATCCCCTTGGGAAATCACGGCATAACCTTCATCTGCCAATAGTTTTGTCGTAATATCAGTTCTGGCGTCCACTACTGTAGGATTGATCAAATAGCCGTCACGAACTCCATCCAACAGTGAATAGCGGTATGTTGGGTCGCCGCTTTCACAGCCAAAGGTTTTATAGCTGTCCAGCAGTTGCCGTTTTTCCCATGCCCGTGGGTCAGTAGCTTTCAGCCTTTCTACATCAATATTTTTGATATAGCCTTTGGGCGTAGCCGTCAATCCCAGCTTATAGCCGAGAAAATATTCGAATACGGCACGGCTGTTTCCATTGATGGAACGATGACACTCATCTGCAATGATAAGTGAAAAATCGGTAGGCTTAAAGAAACGCTTGTATTTATTGTTGAACATAAGTGTTTGTACGGTGGAAACGACAACCTCCGCTTTCCGCCAATCATCTACGTTCTCCTTGAAGATAACTGTGTGATAGTCAGGAGCAAGATAATTCTGGAAGTTTTTCTTAGCCTGATTTTCAAGCTCGATTCTATCCACCAGGAAAAGCACCCGATTCGCATTTCCGCTGCGCAAGAAAAGACGAATTACGGCAGCAGAAGTGAGAGTCTTACCTGTACCGGTTGCCATCTCAAACAGAAATCTCTGATTTCCACGTCGCACAGATTCCTGCAAAGCTTTCAACGCATTGATCTGATACTGACGGAGAAAACGCAGTCCATTATCATATAAAAATTGCTGACGAGTTTCGGGATTTATGTACTCGGGTGCCTCCATATATCGAGGATTTTTGATTACGGCAATATAATCCGCACCAATTTCCTCAGAATATAGTTTTGCTGGGTCAGCGTTCATGGCTTTGCTTTCCCGAATGCTTTCATAGCTGGGGAAAGCCGTGATAAGCTGCGGATTTCCCTTGTAAATATTCCAGAAATAATGCTGATTTCCGTTGGAGAGAATCACATACTTGAGATAAAGGGACTTGGCATATTCTCTGGCCTGCTCCTTGCCGACCAGGGGATCTTTATCCTCCGCTTTTGCTTCCAGCACGATAAAAGGCTTACCTTTATCATCGAGGAGCAGAAAATCCACAAAGCCATTCTTCACCTTATCAAAATTTTCGCCCAAACCTGTCAAATCGGCTTTGGACATTTTGACATTGGGTTCCAGCTGTATGTTTGCAGGTCCGTTTTCATCATCAAAGAAACGCCAGCCAGCTTCTTCTAACAGATGATTGATTTTAATTCTTGCACTTGCTTCTTTCTTTTTCAAAACAGCAGTCCTCCTTCTGTCTGCGACTGCAATTATAATTTATAAACCATGCTGTGATTGATATTTATAGGTGTTCGTGGGTTTGCTGACATTGGCAGGTATCAGCCATATTCTATTGATTTGCACAGCGCCTTCTATACGATTATTCTTACAAAGGATTTGTACCTGTCGGGCACTTATATTCCACTTCTGTGCGGCTTCTTGCGTTGTAATATAGCCATTCAGCATTGAATCCACCTCCAGTAAAAGCAAACAATTGTCATTTCTATTATATTCGTTTGAACGAATTTGTTCAATGCAAAATTCGTGATTTTTCTTACAAAGAGAATGAAATTACGATCTCTTTTAAGTTGACTAATAAGGGATGATTTTGTATGTAGCAAATTGCTTTTTTAGAGAATACTTTACTTATCATTCGATCCCATTCTGCAAGTTTTCGGATTTCTGTTGTCCGGTTCACAAAGTCAAAATATATTTCGCCCCATTTGCCATCGAAGTCTACCTGATACAGATAGATTGCGGTGGCGATTTCTTTTTTCTTTCTGGTAGTGTTTTTGCGTTTTAGACGTACAGCGTGCAGAATACCCTCTTCTACCAAAATAGTGGTGAGTTTGTCCAGCGCCTTACGATATGCACGTTCCGCACCACTGGTTCCGCTACCCTCAAACAGGGTAGCCAGTTCTTCAAAAGAAGCACGACTGTTCAAGGGACTTACCCTACCACATCGCATACAGATAGCATTGCGCTTTTCCAGTAACGTTTGTTCTCGATAGTCGAGAGCATCGAAGGCTTTTTGAATGGCTTCGGCTTTGATACCATTCCAGAGGATTTCGGCATAGTCCCAGTGATCGTCTCGGCTGACATCTTCGCCGGTTTCCTCACTGTCTTCATCTTGTCGGGAAACATAGAATGATTGGCGACTGCGAAGCCCTTTTGCCGCCTTCAGATATCCAGCAGCCGTTTCCTGCTTGCAGTTCTTTTCAGCCGCATATTCGGAGATGGTTTTCTGTGCATGTTCTCCCGATGTGCGATATTTCCATGCAATTCCTCGAATTTTCTTGTATTGATCCAGAGAATCCACAGACCAACTTTCTTCCAGCATACGGCAAGAAAGAAGGGCATCTGTGATAAAAGGATACAAATATGTTGTAAAGTCAGCTCCTATGCTGGGATCATAATCTAAAAAGCGCTCAATCACAGCCACAACACAAGCCATTTTATAATCAAGGAAGCGCTCCGGATCATATCGCTCATTGCCGTCGCTGCGAAAAAAGTTATAAATCCGTCCATTGAGCATCTTTTCATAGTGATGCAGAAAGAAGGACAAATAACGTAAATCCTTCTGCTGTTGTGCCTGGATGATATAGTTGTTCAAATCAGATTCTTTAGGCGGTTCCGGTTCTAACTGTAAGGTGCGCTCTGCTTCCAGACGAGACAGATTGTTGCCATCACAAAATCCGTATTTAGGTGCATATTCCCTCATGTTCCATGTGTATTCTGGCATCTGCGCACCTCCTTTTCTCATTAAGAACAAGCAGCTAAGCAATGTACTCCATAACAATTGAATTCAGAATTTCAGTCATGATTTTTGTCGATAAAAGTTCTGTAGATCCGTTAAATTCACATATTATGGCTCCATTATCTGAATATTGAAATTTAATTGAATTGCTTACTTTTATTGTCGAAATATGGTAACTGATTGTAATATTACAATATCTTTCCTCTCCGCTAGCAGGATTATAATTTATCGAAAAGTAAATACGGTCATATGTTTCACTATAGAGATAATGAGCAGTATTTTTATCAATATTAGTAGAAGTATAGGAAAAGGGAGGAATATCTTTTAGTTTATGGACAATTTGCAACGCACTTTCTCTGGCCGATGTAAACAATTCTGCATTGACCATACCAAGCTGCATAGCTCCCATAAATAGATTCAAACTCCCACATAATTCCGTAATCTGTTCAATCAGAGTAGCAGGAATGTTGAGTGCATCACATCCGATGGTGCCGGACGGAAAGTTTTTTCCCTCATAGCTCACAGTGTCCTGCCAGAAATCCAGCGACAGTATCTGATGTTGTACCACGTTCATCCTTATGCCCTCCTCACTTTGTTGTTCTAAAGTCTATTATAGCATGTTGTCCTGTTTTTTGAAATCGGTCTGTCCTGCCATTAGCCTGCTTTTTTGAAATTCCAACATAACCATGGCAGAGGGTAAAGAAAATCCCTCTCTAAATTGTAGGTATAGGAGAGTATGCCACTACCGCAGAAACACAAAAAACACAGATGGAAATGAACACAAAAAGGAGGACGGACGTCATGAAAAAAATCGAAACTGGCTGTCAGGACAAGCTGGACTGGTTCGACGGCAAGCACATCAACGAAATTTTATTTTGCGAGGAATTTTTGAAAACCCATCCCATGAGGTGTATTGGAGGAACTTTATTTACGGTGGATGGCCCAGTGGAAAGTGAGGAACTGGTCAAACGTCAAATCATCGATATGGTGCAAAACTGCGTAACCACTAATCTCTCTAAACGGGCGTCTTCTTTGCTGGAGAGCTTGAAAATTCAAGCCTATTCTGAGCCGTTGCCAGTGGAGTTGGATCGCATCCATTGTGACAACGGCATTTATTTTCTGGATGGGCATTTTGAACTGAAAAAGGTTTTCTGCAACAATCGGTTAGCAGTTGACTACAATCCAGCTGCTCCAAAGCCTCTGCGTTGGATGCAATTTCTTTCAGAACTGCTGGAGGAGGACGATATATTTACCTTGCAGGAGTATCTGGGATATTGTCTGCTTCCATCTACCAAAGGTCAAAAAATGATGATGGTGATTGGCAGAGGTGGCGAGGGAAAATCCCGTATTGGTTTGATCCTCAATGCTATGTTTCACAGTGCCATGAATGTGGGAAATATTCAGAAAGTAGAAACGAACCGGTTTGCCCGTGCCGATCTGGAACATCGCCTTCTGATGGTAGATGACGACATGGATATGAATGCCTTGCCCAAAACCAACTATATCAAATCTATTGTTACTGCCGAGGCAAAAATGGATTTGGAGCGTAAAGGAATCCAAAGTTATCAAGGCCAGCTGTATGTGCGATTTCTCTGCTTCGGAAATGGCTCGCTTACTTCTCTGTATGATCATTCGGATGGTTTTTATCGTCGGCAGCTAATTCTTACCACAAAAGAGCGCCCTGCTGGCCGGAAGGACGATCCGTTTCTGGTTGAAAAAATGATGGATGAGCTGGAGGGGATTTTCCTCTGGTGTCTGGAAGGGCTGCACCGACTGATTGCCAATGGTTACAGTTTCACAGTAAGCAATCGAAGCGCAGAAAATGTAGAGCTGATTCGCAGAAGCAATAATAACATTTTGGACTTCCTGCAATCTGAGGGGTACATCCGCTTTAAGGCTGATGCAGAATCCAGCTCCAAAGCAATCTATGAAGCATACAAAATGTGGTGCGAGGACAATGCTCTGCACGCACTTGCCGCAAATCGTCTTAGCTCCGAATTAGCTCAAAACGAGAAAAAGTACAATGTGGAGGCAACCAACAATATTTATCTTGCCGGAGGTAAACGGGTGCGTGGATTTGTTGGAATCGAGGTGCTGGTAAGACCATCATTCTGAAAAATTTGCACTTTGAACATGGGGATGCTGTACGTACTGTACGGTGTACGGCGTACGGTACGTACAGCACTTCGAGGCTCTGTCGTTAAAAACGAAAGGGGCTGGTTAGAACACAGCCAAATCCCTTAGGGGAACTAAGGGCGCACTTCTATACCGCTCCTAAATGGCGGTATTGTGCGTTCTGCGAGGTTAACTTCCGTACTACTAAGCCCGGAAGTTTTGCGGAATTTCATTCCGTACAAGAGGGGGTCCCTCTTGCGCCGCTTGATGCGGCTATCTTCCCTGTAAACCGTTTGCACCAGCAAGCGGTATTTTTTATGCCTGTTTGAAGAAAGGAACGAGTAATTATGCCAAACAAGAAAACCAAAGACGATCTGCTGGCCGAGAAAGTCAGCGCAGAGAAAAAATTGGAGCAGTACACCCATCAGCTTCAGCGAGCGGTCAATCGTGAAAAATATCTGGTCAAGGGCGAGGCCAAAAAGCGAACCCATATTCTTTGCAATATTGGTGGTGCTGTCCTCAGCTTTTGGCCGGAGGTGCAGTATTTGACCAAAGTGGAACAGTATCAGATTTTTGAAAAATTGGCCCAACAAGCGGATGTAAATACCGCAGTGCAGGAAGCCATTGATCGGTATCGTGCCCAGCAGAATGGAAGGAAATAAAATGGCGCTTTTTCATTTTCATGTTGACCAGATTGGACGCAGTGCAGGGCGATCAGCTGTTGCCTGTGCTGCCTATCGTTCTGGCGAAAAACTGTACAGCGAATATTATGGGGAAACCAGTGATTATACCCGCAAGGGCGGTGTGATGTATTCAGAGATTATGCTGCCACCCCATGCTCCGATGGCTTTTGCAGACCGGCAGACGCTCTGGAATGCAGTGGAAAAAGCAGAGCGCCGTCACGATGCACAGTTGGCTTATTCCTTCGATATTGCCCTGCAAAATGAATTGACATTTGAGGAAAATCTGGAGGTTGCCAGAGCGTTTCTTCTCCAGTATTTTGTGGGAGACGGGATGACCGTGGATTTTTGTGTTCATGACCCGGAACGTGATGGAATACAAAATCCACATTTTCATGTCATGGTGCCAATCCGGCCTCTGAATCCTGATGGAACCTGGGGAGCCAAACAGCACAGAGTTTATCATCTGGACGAGAATGGAGAGCGCATTAGAGACGAACATGGAAACTATGTGTTTGATGCTATTGCCACCACCGATTGGGGAAAACAGGAAACTTTGAAATTGTGGCGGGAACAATGGGCCAATATGGTAAACGCAAAATTTGAGCAGAAGGGCTTGTCTTGCCGTATCGACCACCGTTCTTATGAAGATCAAGCACTGGATATTCTGCCTACTGTTCATGAAGGACCTGTGGTACGCCAGATGGAACAAAAAGGTATCCGTACCGAAAAAGGTGAATTGAACCGCTGGATCAAGGCAACCAATCGTATTTTGAAAAATCTCAAACAGCGGATTGCTGACTTAAAGCTGTGGATTGAGGTCCTTCGGGAGGAATTGGGAAAACAGCAAACCAGTCAGGATTTGGTTCGGTTGATTCAGGACTATTATGGCGAACGCAACCGAGGCACCCTGCATCTTCCCGCTTACGCCAGACAAAAGGCTCGTGTCGGGAATTTGAAACAGTTGAATGAAACCGTGAATTATTTATCCGAACACAAATTGTTTACCGTGGAAGATCTTCGCAAGGAGATGGAGCAAATGGAGGATGCTCGCCACATTTTGCAAGAGGACACCAGAGAAAAACAGGAGCGGATCAAAGCTCTAAAAGAATTGCTGCGCCATGCAGAAGCATACGAGGAGCTAAAATCCCTCCAGGGAAAACTAAATACTTTTAAATTCAAAAAACGTCGGGAGCAGTTCAAGCAAGAAAGTGACTTCCGACGTTTTTATTTGGCCAAACGCAAGCTCAAAGAAGCTGTGCCTGACGGCGAACCACCAGTAGATGTTTGGAAGAATGAACTGAGCCAATTGGAACAGGAATACCGCCAGCAATCAGCACAGGCCAGCCTGCTTTGGAAAGAGAGCAAGAAACTACGGGAATTGCAGGTCCTGGTAGATGAAGTGTTGCGCAAACAAGGGCAGCGCGAACGAGAACAGCAGCATTCGGATCGTCATCAGGACAAACAGGAGGAGCGCCTATGGTAAATGCTGATTTTGAGAGGTGCACCGACTTTTTGGCCAGAATGATTGAAAAATATGGCGGAGAGTTGGATCTTCCCAAAACAGAAGAAAATGATATGAATGATACAATAAAACAAGGTACACAGGGGTCATCAGGTATGAATCCCAAAAAGTTTCCAACAAGTTCATTGACTGCGGACAAGACAGCATGATAAAATAAAGTTGGGACAACAAATAACATGTTTTAGTAATTCACAAAACCAAAATATTGTGTCGCTGACAGTGGCACAATTTACATAACGATGCAGGATGGAGGCAACGTAAAATGAAGAAAAAGGAGTGTTATATCTATACGAGAGTTTCTACTTCCATGCAGGTAGATGGATACAGTCTGGATGCCCAGAAAGACAAACTTCGCAAGTATGCAGACTTTCAGAACATGGTAATTGTCGGTGAATACTCTGATGAAGGAAAATCCGGAAAAAGTGTAGAGGGACGTCCTGAATTTTTGCAAATGCTGCGGGACATCGAAGAAGGAAAAGATCATGTTTCTTTCGTGCTGGTATTCAAGTTATCCCGTTTTGGCCGTAATGCCGCTGATGTATTGACCTCACTGCAAAAGATGCAGGATTTCGGTGTGAACCTGATCTGCGTGGAAGATGGAATCGACAGTTCCAAAGACAGCGGAAAGCTGATGATTTCGGTGCTGGCGGGTTCCCTGACTGTTGCGGGCGCGTCGGCTCAAGTGAAAGCTTACAAGCCGTCCAAGCCGATGGAGGGGAATACGGTGGCCTATGCGTTGCCCCGCTCGGTGATTCGCGTGCAGGTCGTTGCCGAAAGGGAAAGCGTGCGAGTGGGCCCGTATGCCCGCTTCGCTCAGAAACTTCTGGGCGTGATGGCTCCGCTCGCGGACAAAGACATCTACACGATTCAGAGCGCGACGCTCGGCGCGGCTCAGGAAGCCGATCCGGCCGAAGTGTATGCGTTGGACAATCCCGACAAGAGCCCGCTGAGAATTTACGACGTGACTCCGGAAGGGTTCGTAGCGGCGTCCGCTGCCGGC
>OLVZ01001690.1_pt1 | contig 18195 bp, 10 predicted proteins | sample 1673341 | NCBI WGS metagenome assembly OLVZ01 (sample SAMEA3178944, study PRJEB25190) | human gut metagenome | biome: human gut; feature: human-associated habitat; material: faeces | place: Austria | collected 2013 | reverse complement strand
AAATATCCTTCCTATCGCTTTATCAAGATGGATTTGACAGATCGTGAAGGATTGACCAACTTGTTTAAAGACGAACATTTTGATATTGTGGTGAATTTGGCTGCTCAGGCCGGTGTTCGCTATTCGATTGAAAATCCTTATGCATATATTGAATCGAATATTGTAGGTTTCTTAAATCTGTTGGAATGTTGTCGGCATTATCCGGTAAATCATTTGGTTTATGCAAGTTCAAGCAGCATTTATGGACTGAATGATAAAGTGCCTTATGCTGAAACAGATAAGGCAGACTCTCCGGTGAGTTTGTATGCAGCAACAAAAAAGTCGAATGAACTGATGGCGCATGCTTATAGCAAACTTTATAGTATACCTACTACCGGTGTGCGTTTCTTTACAGTATATGGTCCTTGGGGGCGTCCGGATATGGCTCCTTGTCTGTTTATGAAGGCAATATTAAATGGCGACCCCATTAAAGTATTCAATAACGGGCAAATGCGTCGTGATTTTACATATATCGATGATATCATTGCAGGTCTGATGAAGATCATTGCTCATCCTTCTGCCGATCCCATTCCTTTCTATATTTATAATATTGGTAATTCTGCACCGGTAGAGCTGATGGATTTCATTTCTGTTATTGAAAAAACAGCAGGTAAGACAGCCATTAAACAGATGATGGGTATGCAACCGGGAGATGTGGTATGTACTTATGCCGATACGGGCCGATTGGAAAAGGACTTTGGCTATAAACCCTCTACTTCTATAGAAGAAGGGATTCAAAAATTCTATGACTGGTATGTAGGCTATTTCAATAAATAATCCTATACCAGCTCTTTAAAAAAGATAAACTGTTTTTGCTATCCGGAAATTATTGATGGCAAAAACAGTTTTTTTATTATAAGCAATTCTTCCGGAAGGCATTCCAAGAGTAATTTTAAATGTAGCTTATTCATTTATAATATTTCAAATAAATAATGATATACTAATATCAGATAATGATGTTGGGTAGTGGGGCACTTATTTTCTTGATTAAATAAGGCATTGGACGTCAATTAGTATAAAATAGGTAGTACAGAATGGAGGCCTCTTGTGTGTTGTTAATTGATTAAGTTCTTTCAGAACTTGGAAAAACACAACTTTCATACAATTTGGTAAGATAAAAGCGGAAAAAGTATTGATTTCCTTCGGTACCGTACGCAATATTTATACTTGTTTGTACCCTAATTCTACCTAATAGAGATATAACATATTGATTAAACGAAACTTATACCAGTTAAACAGGAAAATAGAAGGCTGTTTAGATTTACTTCAAATGACTAATTAGCTTGAAGACATTGAGATTTATTAAAAAAAAGATTCGTATTTTGCATTTTATTAAATCTTATTCTTATCTTTGCCGCATAACATCTGCCAAAGACTTAATAGATGTGAATTATTTGTTAGCCTTAAAAGCTCCGAAATGTACTTTCTATGCTGCGGATATAGTTCTGAAAGGACTACTCCCCAATGGATTGCTTTCGGAATGGAGTATCAGCATAGTTCAGTAAAGTTCTAATATTGACAGAATACTAATAATCAAAATCAGAAAGCTTATGAAGACTTAGAAAAACGACTAAAAACAAATTCCGGGTTTTATAAATCTTCCGGATAGAACATTCCTTATTTTTATGTTTAACCGAAAAATTTAATGTATGACAAAAAGAACTAACCTGTTTCCGAGTTTAATCAAGACTCGTGAAATGAATTGTCTCAAAATAGCAGGTGCTAGTCTACTGCTATTATGTATTTCTCCTCAGTTTGCCGTGGCCGATGGGCTCAAACAGGATGCGGTTACCATTATGCAACAACAAAATCTAAAAGTCAGCGGCGTAGTTACTGATGAAGCTGGCGAACCTCTTATCGGTGTATCCGTATTGGTAAAAGGAACTACTTTAGGAAACATCACAGATCTGAACGGCCGGTTCTCTTTGGATGTTCCGGAAGGGAGCATTTTGGAAATTTCCTATATTGGCTATAAGACCGTCAGCCTTTCTGCAAAAGATAAGAATACGGCTAAGATTACGTTGACCGAAGACAGCAAGATGATCGATGAAGTAGTAGTGGTAGGATATGGTGTACAGCGGAAACGGGATGTGTCTACTTCCATCTCTTCCGTGAAAGCCGAGCAGATTGCGGAGGTTTCTGCTTCCGACTTTCGTCAGGCATTAGCTGGAAAGATGCCGGGAGTGCAAGTGACTCAGCCGAGCGGTGACCCGGAAGGAAGTGTCAGTATCCGTGTTCGTGGTATCAGTACAGTCAATGCGGGGAGTGATCCTCTCTATATCATTGACGGTGTACCTGTGGAGCGTGGCTTTGCCAATCTGAATAATAATGATGTCGAATCTGTGGAAGTTTTGAAAGATGCTTCGTCGGCAGCTATTTATGGTAGTCGCGGTTCCAACGGTGTCATTATTATCACGACCAAGCAGGGACAATCGGAAAAGATGAAAGTGCAGTATGATGGATATTATGGCATCCAGAGTGTTTCGAAGAAACTTTCAATGATGAATGCATATCAGTTTGCCGAATTTGCAAAGGATGGTCATGACAACGCTTATCTGGATGCTAATCCCGGAGGGTCACCGGATGACCCGAACGGAATGCGCCCGAACTCATGGGAACGTATTCCTACCGAACTCTTTCCCTATCTGAATGGTGATAAGGGGTTGACGGATACGGATTGGCAAGATGCTATTTTTCGTACTGCTGCTACTACCAGCCACAATGTTTCTATTTCCGGCAGAGGAAAAACAGTCGGCTATTTCATTTCTGCCAACTATTATGATAAAGAGGGTATTATAATTAATTCCGACTTTAAGAAATATAGTATGCGTATGAATTTGGACGGGAAATATAAAAGACTGAAATTCGGTCTGAATTTCTCGCCTTCCTATTCTACTTCCAATCGGGTAGATGCTTCCGGATCTAATGGTATTGTGCAATCGGCATTGATGATGCCTCCGGTATGGCCGGTGTATAATGCGGATGGCAGCTATAATTATCAGGGAAACGGCTATTGGAGAATTGGAAATGACTATCAGCATAATGCCGTATTGAACCCGGTAGCTATGGCAAACTTACAATCGGATGTCGTAGACCGTATGGCGATTGTCGGAAAAGTTTTTGCTGAATTGGAATTGTATAAAGGGCTTACCTATAACATTTCTTTTGGTGGCGATTATTACGGTTCGCATAATGACCAATATCGTTCTTCGGAACTTCCTTTATTGGGACAGAAGTATTATGATGTAAAGTCAAATCCGACAGCCTACAGTTCATCAGGTTTTTATTTCAACTGGTTGGTGGAGAATAAAATCAATTATAACACAACGATTAAGGATGCTCATTTTATCAATGTGGTCTTAGTACAGTCGGCTCAAAAAGAGACATATAAAGGAGATAATGTGACGGCGACCGATTTCCCGAACGACTATATACAAACAATTTCCGGAGGTACGGTGACGAAAGGTGCATCTGATAAAACCCAATGGACGATTGCTTCTTATCTGGCACGTATGCAGTACAGTTATAAAGGTAAATATATGGCTTCGGCAGCTATTCGTGCAGACGGTTCTTCCCGTTTTGGCAAGAATAACCGGTGGGGATATTTTCCTTCAGCTTCTTTGGCGTGGAGAATAAGCGGAGAAGACTTCTTTATGAAGGCTAAGTGTCTGTCGTTTGTTGATGATTTGAAGTTAAGAGCGAGTTATGGAGTGACCGGTAACTTCCAGATTGGCAATTATGATCATTTGTCTCTGATGGCTTTGGATAATTATGTGCTTGGTACAGGTAACGGACAATTGGTGAATGGTTACAAGCCAAGTACCATAAAGAATGAAGATTTGAGTTGGGAAAAGAATGCGATGGTGAATGTGGGTGTCGATTTGCAGATGTTCAAAGGATTGCTGGGACTGACTGTGGATTATTATAATACCAATACCTCTAATATGTTATTGAATGTACCGGTTCCCCACCTGACCGGATATAGCACTGCATTGATGAATATCGGTAAAGTGAATAATAGGGGATGGGAAGTTGCCTTGACCTCACAGAAGAATATAACTAAAGATTTCGGTTATTCGTTCAATGCCAATTATGCCACTAATACGAACGAAGTGAAGGCACTCGGTCCGGGTAATGCTCCTATCATATCTACCGGTAGCGTAGATCATGCTTATTACATAACGAAAGTCGGTGAACCCATCGGATGTTATTATCTGTTGGTGCAGGATGGAATTTTCTCCAATGAAGAAGAATTAAAGAAGTATCCTCATTTTAGCAATACCCAGCCGGGAGATTTCCGCTTTGTGGATGTCGACGGGGATGGAGTGATGGACTTGGATAAAGACCGTACGATCGTAGGTAACTATATGCCCGATTTTACTTATGGGTTTGGTGGTAAAGTCTGGTTTAAGGGATTTGACCTTGATTTTAATTTTCAAGGAGTATATGGTAATGAGATTCTGAATCTGAATCGTCGTTACATTGATAATCTGGAAGGTAATACCAATGGCACCACTATAGCCTTGAACCGTTGGAAAAGTCCGGAAGATCCGGGAAACGGTCAGGTGAACCGCGCCAATCGTAAGTCAAAGGGGTATAATGGCCGTACTTCAACCTGGCATCTGGAAGATGGTTCTTATCTGCGATTGCAGAATGTGACGCTAGGATATACCTTGCCGAAGAACCTGACTCAACGCTTTTTCGTGGAAAAATTGAGAGTTTACGTTTCAGGACAAAACTTGTGGACTTCGACTGGCTATAGCGGATATAATCCGGAAGTAAATGCACGTCCGAGTAATTCTCTTTCACCGGGTGAGGATTATGGAACTTATCCATTGGCTAAAACATTCTTGTTTGGGCTGAACATAACACTTTAATCATCCTTTAAAATACACGTTATATGAAAAAATATAAACTAATACTACTCCTATCAACTGCCTTGTTATCAGTTGCTTGTACAGATAGTTTCTTCGATTTGGAACCGAGTAGCAGTGTGCCTACCGACAAGGTATATAAGACAGCGGAAGATTTTAATGTAGCCGTGATAGGATGTTACTCCAAATTGCAGACACAAGTTTCCTATTTTACAGAGTGTTGCGAATATCGGAGTGATAATCTGACATTGAGTGCGCCCACCGCCGGAACTCAAGACCGTTATGATATCGATCAGTTTGCAGATAAAGCCTCTAACGGAATTCTGGAAGATGCTTGGGCGAACTTTAATAATGGAGTCTATCGTTGCAATCTTGTATTAGATAGAATTGATGAGGCCAACTTCGATGCGACTCTGAAAAAACAATATAAAGGCGAAGCTCTTTTCATCCGTGCCCTTACTTATTTTAATATGTATCGTTTGTGGGGAGGGATACCGATGACTAATAAGGTGGTGACAGTGGCAGAAGCTCTTAAAATCGGGCGCAGTTCCGATCAACAGGTTTATGATTTTCTTGTCGGTGATTTGAATCAGGTTATTAATGAAAATATGTTGCCGTCTTCTTATACAAGTGCCGATATGGGACGTGTGACTTCCGGTGCTGCAATGGCATTGCTCGGCAAGATTTACCTGACTTTCCATAAATGGACGGAAGCCCGCAATGTGCTATCCCAACTAGTGGGTCGGTATTCTTTAATGACTACCCCCGAACAGGTGTTTGACGTGAACAATAAAATGAATGATGAGATTATTTTTGCTGTTCGCTTTAATAAAGATGTCGAAGGAGAAGGACATGGATATTGGTTCTCTATTATTAACCTGACTGATGATACCAATCAGACAAAGTCTCTGAAAGAGTGCTACAAAGAGGGAGATAAGCGCAAAGATCTGATTACCTATGTAAAGGTGGAAGATAAAGTATGCGTGATGAATAAATTTAAAGATGTCAAAAGTGCGACCTATAATACGGTCGGTAATGACCAGATTATTCTCCGTTATGCCGATGTGTTGTTGATGTACGCCGAAGCTTTGAATGAAATCAGTTATAGTAATTTGCAGAATTCAGAAGCTATGGTTGCTTTGAATGCCGTACATACCCGTGCCGGATTGTCTCCGCTTCAGATAACAGAGCTTCCCGATCAGGATAGTTTCCGTAAAGCGATTATGTTGGAACGTCAACAGGAGTTTCCTTATGAGGGACAGCGTTGGTTCGATTTGGTACGTATGGGAGGTGCTAAGGAGGCTATGAAAGCAGAAGGACATATTATTCAGGACTACCAATTCCTGTATCCTATTCCAAAAACGGAGTTGGAAAGAATAAACAACACAGAACTGTTGTGGCAGAATACGGGATATTAATAGGATTAAACTAAAAGAAATCAAACGATGAAAAAAATACTATATAGCTTGTTGTTTATTTTCACGGTAGTCTTTACTGCTTGTGAAGAAGATCTGCCAAAGGCAAGTTTCGATTTATATGAACTGAAGTCACTAACGGCAACAGCCGGAGATATGAATGTGACTCTTTCCTGGGAAGCATACGAGAATGCCCGTCCGAATGAATATTTGATTCTTTGGACTTCCGGATCATCAGAAGCGGAAGGAGGCGAGATGACTGTGGATGCAAAAACAATGACTGCCACTATCAATAATCTGGTGAATGATGTTGCTTACACTTTTTCTGTGCAACCTCGTTATGCAGGAGGATTGGCCAGTAAAACTACTGCTGCCTGTACACCGAAGAATGCAAGATATCCGATTTCTGATCTGACGGCAGCAGCCGGCAATGAAAGAGTGCGTTTGAGATGGACGAAACCTGCAAGTGAACGTTTCACTCGCTATCAGGTTAGCGTGAATCCCGGTAATCAGATTATCAATCTGGATGATACTTCATTGGAGGAATACATCGTTGATGGTTTGACTAACGATCAGGAATATACATTCAATGTAGTCTGTGTTTATCCTACAGGCAATTCTATTGCGGTGGAAACTTCTGCTACTCCCGGATTGATCTATCCTATTCTTGCTAGTACGGAACTGGTTGTGTGGGAACCTTCTACCTTTGCTTATAACGATATGTATTTCATGGCTGGTGAAGTGAAATCGGTAAGTTGGGATTTTGGTGATGGTACGACATCAGGAGAAAACAATCCGGTACATGCTTTTGCTACTACCGGTACTTATACAGTGGCCGTAACGGTGACTTATGTTAATAATACCACCGAGTCGGGCAGTCTGACTGTCACGGTCGGCAATTATAAATGGAATTCTGTCGATTTGAACTTCGGTGGACTTACCGGATATGTAAAGACCTCCAATCCGGTGTTCTCTCCAGATGGAAAAACAATGTATATCCCGACATCTACTCCTGCAGGTCATTTGTTTGCTATTGACGTAGTGAGCGGTGAATTCAAGTGGGTGTTTGCTATCAGTCAGATAACCTATGGTGGAGGTGCGTTGGTGGCTCCTGATGGTACAATCTATCAGTGTGTAAGAAATGCCGCTATTAATAATGTATATGCTATTAATCCGAATGGAACTCAAAAGTGGGCAGTAAAATTGGATGCTGCGATAGGAGCTTTTCCTGCATTGTCGGTTGATGGTATTCTTTACTGTCTCACCAATAAGAGTACGCTGTATGCGTTGGATGCATCCAGTGGTGCTATTAAATGGCAACAATCACTTGACGGAGCAACTGGTAGTGCTGTGGCTATCGATAAAGCCGGAAATGTTTATGCAGGTACAAGTGCTGCTATTTATGCTTTTAAACCGAATAAGGATCAGATATGGAAATTGGAAGAAGTAAATGTGACGGAACAGGCTACGTTTGCTTTGAAGGAGCAGGTGCTTTATGCGACTTTGAAAGGGGGCGGACTTGTTGCTGTTGATATGACAAACGGGACAAAGAAATGGACGTATCCAACTACGAAAGGGGATGCTTATTTCCCGATTGCTGATAAAAATGGCAATATCTACTTTACGGAAAAAGGATCGCAGACTGTTCATGCAGTAAATGTCGCCGGATCTAAAATCTGGGAGAAAAATGTGGGTAATAATTTGAATTACAGTGGAGGTGCTTTGAGTACGGATGGTATTCTTTATGTAGGTACCCAATCGAATAACAAAGTGCTGGGACTCGATATTACTAATGGCAACATTGTTTTTGAAGAGACTGTGGGGCAACAGGTCATGGCAGCTGTTACCATCGGTCTGGACAAACGGCTTTATTGCGGAACAATCGGATCTAATAATATCGGTTCAGTAAAGGCTTTTGCTGTCAATAAGACATTAGCAACAGACTCCTGGAGTATTCGTGGTGGTGATATTCAAGGTACAAACCGTCAAAAGTAAGCGATAATGAGAGTTTCTGTTTTTATCTTATTTATGGCGATGACAATGGGTTTATATGCACAGAAATATAAAGTAGGTACGACTACAGCTTTGTGGAAAGTACCTGCTTCCACAGACTTTTCTCAAGCCCGGTCTGTGGGGGGGGAGTATGTGGAAGTAGCATTTAACCAGTGTTATAGAGGAGTTCCGGCAGGTGAAGTCATCCCTCGTATCCGGGATATGAAAGCAAAAATTGATAGTGCCGGTATCAAGGTCTGGTCTATACATCTTCCTTTCTCACGCACGTTGGACATATCGGTGCTGGATGAAAAGAAAAGGAAAGAAAATGTAGATTTTATGGCGGAGATGATTGGACAGTGCGCTCAATTTCAGCCGAAGTGTTTAGTGTTGCATCCTAGTTCCGAACCTATCGCTGACAGTATTCGGGCACAAAGAATAGCTAATGCTTCCCGGTCTATCGCTTATCTGAAAAAATATGCGGATCAAATAGGAGCACAGTTGTGCATCGAAAATCTGCCGAGAACTTGTCTGGGTAATACTCCAGAAGAGCTTTTGGAGATAATCAAAGATATTCCGGGTGTGAAGGTTTGTTTTGATACCAATCATTATACTAAGGGGACGACAGAGCATTTTGTAGAAACCGTTGGTGAACGTATAGGTACTATACATGCCTCGGACTTTGACTTTGTCAACGAGTGTCACTGGCTTCCTACACAAGGTGACATTCAATGGGGAAAGTTAATGCATGCACTCGAAAGAATCGGCTATGAAGGAGTTTTCATGTATGAAGCTACCAAAGACCATGAAAACGGCAACACGCGTCCGACACCGGAACGGGTGGTTGAGACTTTCAATAAAATAATTAATGACTATAAAAATCAGAAATAAGATGGATATAATAAGAAAAATACAATATTTACTGTTTTGCCTTTTGGCAATAGGTTTTGTTGCTTGTGATGATGATGACAGCAACAGTACCGAAACTGGTCATGAAGGAATTCTTACGCAATTGGCAGAGGAAGTAGATGCCACTGCGGAACAGTTGTGGAGTTCTTCTCCTTTGATTGTCAATGCCGGACGTACCACTACTTTGACCAAGATTCAGGGATATGCGGATCAATGTAAAGATGATTATTTCGTCAGTTATCTGAATGGCTTCGATCAGGCGAGTACGAGTATGGAAAAGTGTGATCCGATTATCTATTTTTATCGGAGTGCATTTGATCGTGTGATGGATGGAATTAAAAACTCAAAAGTAGAAAATGGTACGGCAGCGATCTGGTTACTCTATAATATGGGATATGTGGTAAAAACTCCGTCAGGATGTTTTGCTATTGACATTTCTCATCGTTGGGCGAAAGAACTGGCACCTTATATTGATTTTCTCTGTGTTACCCACAAACACTCCGATCATTATAATAATGAGCTTATCCAGGCTATGTTTGATTTAGGTAAACCGGTGTTGTCCAACTATCTGAAAGACACGACATATCCTTATACTGCAAAGGGGGATAAAGATTATGAAATTGGAAAATTCAAGATTAAAACTTGTATCACCGATCATAACAATTCCGGCTTATCTAATTTTGTGACTGTATTTTCGATTGATTGCGGGGAAGATACTGGTAACTTCGTCTTTATGCATGTAGGAGACTCCAACTATAAACCGGAACAATATACGAATTTGGCTTCTCATGTGAATGTCTTGATACCGCGTTATGCTCCCAATGCTCTGACCGAAAATAATATTCTGGGTTCAGGTGCGGGACAGGTGGAACCGGATTATGTCTTGTTATCACATATCTTGGAACTGGCTCATGCAGGTGTTGATGAATCGAGATGGTCATTGGATATGGCACTCGAACGGGCTTCGAAGATTAACTGTGAACAGACTTATGTACCAATGTGGGGAGAAAAACTGGTCTGGAAAAACAATAAACTGAATTAAAATACTTAATGTTTGAACTTATGAAACGGATATGTAACTTCATACTTCTTCTGTGTTTGGTGCAACTGGCTGTTGCCCAAAATAGAATAGCTGAAATCAGAGAAAATCTGCTGGGAAATCATCCGGATAAAATATTGGTTGTATCCCACCGGGCTGACTGGCGTAATGCCCCGGAAAACTCATTGCAAGGTATACAGAATTGCATTGATATGGGTGTCGATATGGTGGAGATCGATTTGAAAAGAACCAAAGACGGACATTTAGTAGTGATGCATGATAAAACGATCAATCGTACCATGTCCGGAAAAGGACTGGTGGAAGATTATACATTGGCTGAATTGAAAGCAATGCGTCTTAAAAATGGAGTGGCTTGTAAGACAAGACATCAGATTCCTACATTGGAAGAAGTGATGTTGCTCTGCAAAGGTAAGATTATGGTAAATATTGATAAGGGGTATGACTATTTTCAGGAAGCTTATATCATACTCGAAAAGACGGGAACGGTTGACCAATGTGTTATCAAAGCCGGTCTTCCTTATGAACAGGTGAAAGCCGAAAACGGTGCTGTATTGGACAAAGTGATTTTTATGCCTATAGTACAGTTGCATAAAAAAGGAGCCGAAGCTATTATTGACAGTTATCAGACTCACATGAAGCCTGCTGCTTATGAGTTAGTGTTTGATAATGATAGTCCGGAGGTGCTTAATCTGATAAAAAAAGTGCGTGATACAGGTTCTAAATTGTTCATAAATTCTCTTTGGCCTGAATTATGCGGTGGTCATGATGACGACCGTGCAGTAGAACTTCATCAACCGGATGAAAGCTGGGGATGGATCATTAATCAGGGAGCCAAATTAATTCAAACTGACCGTCCTGCCCTCTTATTGGAGTATCTGCGCAAAAAGAAGCTTCACGACTAAATAGACTTTCTCATGTTGAAACAACTTATAAACTTTTACAAGGTCTCTTCACCGAGACCTTGTAACGGGGAAGCTTTGTCTTCATCCGACTCACAGCATCTTCATTCCGAGGCCCGTCGTCTGAAATACCTGAAATGGTCTACTTTCCTTTCAGCCACTTTCGGTTACGGTATGTACTATGTTTGCCGCCTTAGTCTGAATGTCGTGAAGAAGCCCATAGTAGATGAAGGGATCTTTTCCGAAACGGAACTGGGAATTATCGGTTCGGTATTGTTCTTTACTTATGCCATTGGGAAATTCACGAATGGTTTCCTTGCCGACCGTAGCAATATCAATCGCTTTATGACTACCGGTTTACTGGTCACGGCTTTGGTCAACCTTTGTTTAGGTTTTACTAATTCGTTCCTCCTGTTTGCCATACTTTGGGGAATTAGCGGATGGTTCCAGTCTATGGGAGCCGCCTCTTGTGTCGTGGGACTTTCCCGTTGGTTCTCGGATAAGGAACGGGGTTCCTATTATGGCTTCTGGTCTGCCAGCCACAACATCGGTGAAGCGTTGACCTTTCTGATTATTGCCTCCATCGTCAGTGTGCTGGGCTGGCGTTACGGTTTCTTTGGGGCAGGTATCGTGGGGTTGATTGGTACATTGATCGTCTGGAAGTTCTTTCATGACACTCCTGAAAGTCAGGGCTTTCTTCCAGTGAATATTCCCAAGGAGAAAAAGGAGATGAGCGTTACGGAAGCGGCTGATTTCAATAAGGCGCAGCGGCAGGTCTTGTTGATGCCTGCTATCTGGATACTGGCTCTTTCGAGTGCTTTTATGTATATTAGCCGTTATGCCATCAATAGTTGGGGCGTTTTTTATCTGGAAGCGCAAAAAGGATATTCCACGTTGGATGCCAGTTTCATTATTTCCATCTGTCCGGTCTGTGGTATCATCGGTACTATGTTTTCGGGAGTCATTTCTGACAAGTTGTTTGGCGGTCGCCGAAATGTTCCTGCCCTGATTTTCGGATTGATGAATGTTATTGCACTTAGCCTGTTCTTGTTGGTTCCCGGTGTACACTTCTGGATAGATGTACTTGCCATGGTTCTTTTCGGTTTGGGTATCGGAGTTCTCATCTGTTTTCTAGGTGGCCTGATGGCTGTTGATATTGCTCCCCGTAATGCTTCTGGTGCAGCATTGGGAGTGGTGGGTATTGCCAGTTATATTGGAGCCGGATTACAGGATGTAATGAGTGGTATTCTGATAGATGGTCAGAAGACGGTTCAGAACGGAGTCGATGTTTATGATTTCACATACATCAATTGGTTCTGGATTGGTGCAGCTCTGCTGTCAGTACTCTTTGCATTATTGGTTTGGAATGCAAAATCAAAAGAGGCTGATTAGTTTCAGGTATGTTAGATATATCAGGTATATTAGGTTAGATTGAAAAAACTTGTTTCCAAAAGAGGATGACAAATGTTTATTTTCAATGGTATCGGTTTTTATTTCGGGAAGTTCGTAACTACGATTCTTCCCGAAATGTTTTTATCATATTTATGTCGTTTCTGCCAGCCAACGATTGATATTACGGGTTTCCGCACTAAATTCCACACCAATTTTCACTATTTCCCGGTGGTCTTTCTGATAAGGAATCAGATATCCTTTCTCATCAATCTGTTTCATTGCTTCTTCTGCGGTTCCATTTAATTTGAACTCAAACACATAGACATATTTCGGTGTTTTAACTACAGCATCGGCACGTCCACGGGCGCTGCGTACTTCTGCTTCCGTGAATTGTCCCATCAGTTTGAATACGAGATAGAAGATAACCTGATAATGACGTTCAGTCTGGTCATTCAATTCATACGGAATATCGGCAAAGAAAGCCTCCAGACGAGTGAGGAAAGATTCGTAATCACCTTTCTCCAATTCATCAATGAATTTTCCAATATAAAATCCCTGATCATTGTTCTTCATCGGAGTGTAGAATGGCACAAGAAAGTTAATGAATCCGTAACGTACCTCATCGTTAGGAAAGTCAAGTAAATAATTATTAAACCGTCTGTCGTAATCCTTAATAGTCAGATATCCACTTTGATAAATCAGCGGTACGGGATTATTTGCATCCATTCTGTATTCAGCAAAAGAAGATGCAGGTGCTTCTATGCCATTTAATAAAGTACGTAAATCATACTCACTTTTTTGCAGTAGTTCAACCAAAAATGTCGGTGTGCCAGTCTGGAACCAATAGCTACCCAACTCCAATTTGCTGAAAGCATTCAACACACTGAACGGATTGAATACTCCTGCACCATCCGGATGAAAATGATAACCGTCATAGTTGCATTCCATTGCTGTAACTACCTCTTCTGAAGTCTGATGATTTTTGCGGCCGAAAGTTTCAATTTCGGGCTTGAAAGTTCTTTTCAGTTCTTCGCGGGTGATACCGCAAAGCGTGGCGTAAGAATAGTCCAGACTAATGTCATTCAACTGATTCAAGTCACTGAATACGCTGACTTGTGAGAACTTCGTAACTCCGGTCAGGAAAACAAAACGGAGATATGCGTCAGCACTTTTCAATACTCCATAAAAGGCTTTCAATGTCTGACGATATTCTTCGAACAATTTCGGACGGGTAATAGCCTGCAAAAGAGGTTTGTCATATTCGTCTACCAATACGACGACACCTTTTCCTGTTTTCAAGGAAGCTTGTTCGATTACATAACTAAAGCGCTCCTCAGGGCTACGGTCTTTTTTCTCATCACCATAAATAGCTTCCCATTTTTCTAAATATTGGTTTAGCATTGCAATTAAATCTGCTGCCGTTTCATATTTTTTGGCATTCAGATCAAGATGTAAAACCGGATGCTGTTCCCATTTCGTCTCCAGTTGTTCAATAGCCAAACCATTGAATAGTTCTTTTTTTCCTTGAAAATAAGCATCGAATGTAGAAATTAATAAGCTTTTACCAAAGCGACGTGGCCTGCTTAGAAAATATGGCTTTCCTAGGTTAGCCATACGCCATACAAGTGCTGTTTTATCCACATAAAGATAATTATCCTTCCGTATCCCTTCGAATGTCTGTATTCCAATAGGAAGTTTACGCATCAAGTTGTCCATATCCGATGATTTTAGAGTTTCTTACGCAAAGATACAATATGCAAATGAGAATTTAGACAGAATACGAATATAATCTTTTCAGAATCTTTTCAGTATCATGATTTTTCTTTGCGTAGAATAATTTACTATCTTTGCTACTTTAACCCGAAAATCAATGAGTAGAATAATATTAAATACTAAGACTTGGCTATTATTTGTGCTGTTGTTTGGAATATCATTTTCTGCATGGGCACAAAGTGACGATTTCAATACATGGACTAAATTCAAGGTAAATCATAAGATAGATTCCCGGTTTTCAGTTTCAGGTGATTTGGAATTGCGCATGAAAGATGATGTGAGAAAGTTGGATCGTTGGGGGCTTATTGTTGGTGGAAGTTACCGGCCTTATTCGTTTCTGAATCTGGGTGTTGGCTATGAAACCCATCTTCTGAATCTGGGTGATTCGGATTGGAAGTTCAGACATCGTTATTATATAACTACCACTGCCAGTTTTCGCTATCAATGGCTGAAAGTAGCTGTAAGGGAAAGATTTCAGCAGACTTTTGATCGTGGAAATTCTGAAACTCGTTTGCGTTCCCGCTTGAAATTGTCTTATGCTCCTACAAAAGGAATTGTTTCTCCCTATTTCTCTGTTGAAATCTATCAGAGTCTGGATGATGCTTCTTTTTGGAGAGCCGATCGTATGCGCTATCGTCCCGGAGTGGAAATAGCTTTAGCCAAGCGTTGGTCGTTGGATGCATTCTATTGTTATCAATATGCATCTTCACAAGGCAGACACATTGCCGGAATAGAAGTGGGGTACTCTTTCTGAAATTGGTAGGCTCTTAATATAATAATGTGAGAGCTTAATCCTTGATCTCTGACTGGTTATTTATAACTTATTGGTTATTTGTGTTTTAATTTGAAATGTAAAATTTTCCTATAGAAACTATACTTCGGTTTAATATAATTATATACTTTTGTTTTCAAGACATCAAAATGATATCTTGAAATTGATGATTCCACAGTACAACAGACGTGTTGTTCAGTATCCCATAACTGAAAGCGAATACTTCCTCTTATGCCATTCTTTCTGTTCAATCAAAAGTTTCTATTGGGAAATTAAAAAATAAATGTGATGAAACTATTTTATAACCTACAAAGGGGCGTGGGTTTACTTGTTTTTTGTTCTATCTTGCTTGGTGCTTGTGTGAACCATATTTCGGAGGAAGAGGGGGATATTGTTAATGATGGAGATATTCCATTGAAGTTTATCGCTGATATTCGTGAGTCGGTTGATACCCGTATGGCAAATAATAACTTTGCCGAAGGGGATGAAGTCGGTCTGTTCGCTCTTGCCGGAACTACTACAATGCAAGAAGAACGTTATGTGGATAATCTTCATTTCATACGTTCATCTAATGGTGAGTTTGAATCTAACGAGTCGGTATACTATCCGGATGATGGAGTTACATTGGATTTAATCAGTTATTATCCTTACCAAAAGAGTGGAGTGGGGATAGGGGAGAGTATCATGCAGGTAGCGGTTTCAACGACTCAAAATATTTCTGATGATTATTCACATTCTGATTTCCTGATTGCTTCTAAAGAAGATGTATCAGCCAGTAAGGAGGCGGTCGCTTTAACCTATAATCATCAGTTTTTTCGTCTGAAAATTGTTCTTGTTCCTGGAGAGGAAGAGAATTTGGAAGATATGTTATCCATTAAGCCTACACTTTCGGTGAGTGGCTTTTATACTGAAACAAGTTATGATTTTCAGAAAAAAACTTTCTCTGGTTATTCCGAAGAGAAGGATATTATTCCTGCAGGAGAATGGGGGATAGAAGACGGTCGACTGATAGGAAAGGAATTTATTCTGATACCGCAGGAGGCGACTCCGGGATACCAATACATAACGTTGGAAGCTGCAGGAAAGTTATATACAAGTCTATTACCATCTACTCTACAATTAAAAAGTGGAAAGCAGCGCGAATTGGAAATAAAGTTTGTATCAGCCGAAGATGTATTAATGAGCAAAGTGAATGGGGAAATCGGAGATTGGGATGGAACCGAAATAGATCATACTGAATCGGTCACGCTTCATAAATACATAGATGTTTCGAAGTTGACTTTTCAAAAGTCGAATGTGTATAAAGTGTTACATTCGGGAAAGCAAGTAGCCGAAATATGTAAGGAGTATCTTGTTACTCCGGAATTTTCTTCGCAGGCAATCGTTGCCTATCCGATGGGAGAAAATGGTAGTGTGGACTTATCTCAAGGCGTTGTGGCACAGTTGCTAGGAAAAACCGGAAAAGTGAATGGAGGAAGTGTATCATGGAATATGGAAGATCACTCGTTGGTCTATGTTGACGGAACTTTGCCGATTCGTAATAATGTATATGTGATGGCAGACGGAACCGTTTCTTTATCCGTTACAACGGCAGATGACATACTATCTGTTTTGGCATTGGAAGATATCGCTCGTGATGTACGTGGAGGAATCATTCATAATTATCCGTTAGTGAAGATCGGAACTCAATATTGGATGCGGGATAATCTGGAGGTATCTTCGTATGTCGACGGTGAAGCACTTCCCAGACTGGATGCAGTGACAGCGAATGTTCTCGGATATCTGCAATCTGCTACGGAACACTATTTTTATACAGCTAATGTTGCACTTTCTAATAAAATTCTACCTATTCATTGGAGTATACCGGATTGGAAAGACTGGAACATTTTAAAAGACTATCTGAATGGAGAGGCTTCTTTGCTGAAATCAGGTACTTGGTTACCTTTGAAAGCGGGAGAACAGGTACAGCCTGCAACTAATTTATCCGGTTTTAATGGAATACCTGTAGGAATGTATGTGGGGGCTTTTCAAACTGATTACGAGAAAAAACATCTGGCATATTGGACACTGGATAATGCAAATGCCGCTATCGACACCAAGGTTTTCTATCTGAAAAGCGATACGGATATTATTGAAGAATCTAACGCAGGCGTTGATACAAAAGCCTTTGCCATTCGTTGCATAAGAAAGTAAATCGGCAAAAAAGGTTTCTCTTTTCCATAAATTGCTTATATTTGGGAAGTAAAACTAACTAAAAGAGAGAATTATGAAGAAGATAATAAACCCTTGGAAGGGTTTGGAGGGGTACAACTGCTTTGGTTGTGCTTCCAATAATGAAGCTGGATTAAAAATGGAATTTTACGAAGATGGTGACGAAGTGGTCAGCATTTGGAAACCACGTCCCGAATATCAAGGCTGGATTGATACCTTGCATGGCGGTATTCAAGCTGTCTTGATGGATGAAATCTGTGCCTGGGTTATACTTCGTAAACTACAAACCACGGGAGTGACGTCGAAGATGGAAACTCGTTACCGGAAATCGATTGATACTAAGGATTCTCATATAGTACTGCGTGCGTCTATTAAAGAGGTAAAGCGGAACATCGTTATTGTTGAAGCAAAGTTATATAATAAGGATGGAGAAGTCTGTACAGAATCAGTTTGTACTTACTTTACTTTCTCGAAAGAAAAGTCGAAAGATGAAATGCATTTTTCGAAATGCGATGTAGAATCGGAGGAGATATTACCATTAATTTGAAATAAAAACTCAAGTTTTTGTGATAAATGTTTGGTAGTATCAAACAAATACTTTACTTTTGTCGCAGTTAATAGAAGAAATATGAAATATACAGCTACACATCATCATCATCATTTTCCTAACGAATAATCGGTGGGCGTGGATGATATTGTGTATAACTATATAAACGATAACGAAGGCTTACCGAATACGGTAAGCCTTTTTTGTTTTTCAACGCAGATTGTATTTGTAATTAATAAATTAGTAATTAAATAAAGTCATGTTAAGAATCGCAGTACAAGCCAAAGGGCGTCTCTTCGAAGAGACAATGGC
>OLVZ01001685.1_pt1 | contig 18219 bp, 16 predicted proteins | sample 1673341 | NCBI WGS metagenome assembly OLVZ01 (sample SAMEA3178944, study PRJEB25190) | human gut metagenome | biome: human gut; feature: human-associated habitat; material: faeces | place: Austria | collected 2013 | reverse complement strand
CCGCACCTCGCTCGCCGTATCGGCACTTAGAATTATGCGGTATTGCCTTAAAAAAATTATACTTCCAAAATGTTTGCCAGTTTCCCCAAATCCGTATAATCCCCAATCACTGCATCCACACCCAGCGTTTCCAACTCGGCGGGCTTTTTCATGGAAGCAATGCCGACCACCTTTTTGGCTCCCGCGCGCTGGGCGGATTCAATGCCGGCACCGGAATCTTCAAAGATTACACAGGTTTCCGGTGCAACGCAAAGGCGCTGGGCGGCTTTCAGATACAGATCCGGCGCAGGCTTGCCGGGCAGGGTGCCGTCGTTGTAAATCACTTTGTCCAAATCAAACCAGCGGTCCAGCCCCAGCGTATCAAAAAAGAAACGGACATTGTTCCCGCAGGATGCTGTGGCAATCGTGCGGGGAATCTTATGCGCCGCAAGGAAATCCAAAAATTCCACCAGTCCGTCCGCCAGTTTGTAATCCGGGCTCTGGCGGCAGAGGGCGCGGTAAATCGTTTCCTCGGCTTCCTCTTCCTCGTCTGCTTCCTGTTGGGTAAAGGGGCGGCCAAAGAAATACTCCAGGGTATCGCCTGTGTTGCGGCCGTGGACCCAGGTCTGGAACTCTTCCGGTGTAATGCGGCGGCCCAGTTTTTCCGTCATGTACTGCTGCCATGCTTTCTCCTGGAATGTTTCGTCAAAAAACATGGTGCCGTTAAAATCAAAAATAGCGTTAAGCATGCCAGGCTCCTTTCTGTATGGGGGTCAGCGCTTGCCGCCGCGCTTTAAGCGCTGGTCGGTGCCAAAAAACTTGAAGATCTGGCAGCTGCCCAAAATGCGGCTGGCTACTTTTTCGGTGTAGCGGGCTTCAAAAATGGAACTATCCACAATGTTGGAAGTGTAAATGGTGGGCCGGTGGCAGAGCATACGGGTGTTGATCAGCTCATACAATACGCTGATGGTCAGCTGGCTGATGTACTCGGTGCCCAGGTCGTCCAGAATCAGCAGGTCGGCCTCCTTGCAGGCATCCAGCCAGGGGTCTTCGGCGGCACGGTCAAAGTGTTCGCGCCCCAGCTGAGCGGCCAGCGCGGCGGAGCTGGTGTACAGCACATCAAACCCGCGGTTCAAAACTGTGTCTGCAATGGCAAGTGCCATGTGGGTTTTTCCCAGCCCGGCACTGCCAATAAACATCAGGCCGCGGCTTTCCGGCGTAAAGCTGTTGGCGTACCGCTGGCAGTAGGCCAGCACTTTGCCCATGTAGTCCCGCGGGGTGCCACCCAGCTCCGGCTCCGGCTCGGCGGGGTAGCGGTCCAGTTCGAAGGTATCAAAGCTGCACAGGGCCAGCGGGCTTGCGGCGTTGATCTCCTCCCGCCGCAGGGTGCGGGCTGCTTCGGCCACGCAGCTGCAGGGACGACCGTTCACCATGCCGGTATCCTTGCAGGTGGGGCAGGTGTAGTGCGGAACAAAACCCTCCGGCCCAAGGCCCAGCGTGGCATAAGCAGCTGTCAAGCGCTCGTCTGCCGCTTTCAGCGCTGCGGCTGCGGCGGTCTGGTCCGCGCCGCGGGCGGCAGCCAGCGTCAGGGTCAGCCCGGCGTGAGTGCGGGCGTCCTCGGCGGCGCGCAGCTCCGGGTGGGCAGCCAGCGCTGCGGCACGGTCACGCTCGGCTGCTGTTACGGCCTGCTGGCGGCGGGCCGCAATGTGGCGCAGTGCTTCGCGGAAGAGTTCATCTTTGGTGCGCATGGCTTATCCCTCCGTGTCATCGTCAAAAACATCATTCCAGTTGGTCTGGAACAAGTCGATTTTGGGGGCGGCTGGCTTTGCCCCGGTGGTCAGAATGTTGCTGCCCGCCAGCTGGCCCTGACCGCGCACCGCCGATACCGTGGTTAGTCCCTGCGCGTACCAGGAGCGCAGAATGCCGTCCACATAGCGCACCGTGCGGTGATTGTCCGCCCGCAGCAGGGCTTCCTCAATCATGTCCGCGCCAAAACGCCAGTCCTCGTGCCAGCGGGCAATGGCCCCGCGCTCCCAGCGGCTGAGCTGCGCAGGGGCGATGCCAAACAGGGCGGCAGACTCGATGCACCAGCTTTCCCGCTGGGCCTGCTGCTTTAAGTAACGTTCGGCGTCCTCGCCGGTTTCCACCCCGGCATCCCGCCATTTCAAAAGTTCGCGGCTCAGCGCGCCAATGGTGCGGCGGCCCTGGCGGGCAACTTCGGCGCAGCAAAGCAGCACAACATCCGGCTGCCAGCCATCATTCAGATACAGGCTGACCAGCCGCTGCATCTCGGTTCGGCTAAGTGCCTTGCCGAATGCGGTCTGCGCTTCCTCGCATAGGACCGAAACATAAGGGTCGTTCAGGGTGGTCAGGTCGATGGCGGAAGCTTTCTGCATTTCGGTTTTGGGCAGGGGCGCATCCCGGTCACTGACCAGCAGCCCGGCACCGGCCCAATACTGCATGGCGCGCTTGGCGGCCTCAATGCTGGGCATGCCAAGATCCCGCGCCATGGTGCGGGGGTCGGTTCCGCCGCCGCCCAAAAGATACAACGCGGCGCGGATGGTATCGCCGTCTGCGCGGGCCAGGTGCGCGAACACCAGCCGCGGCACGGCAACACTTTCCCCATTTTGTTCCGCCAGCCTGTAACCCATGGCGTCAGATCCCCCTTTTACCCCAGTATAATATTAAATATTATACCATTGGCAGGGTAGGGTGTAAAGCGGCAAAACAAGACAGCAAAAACGCAAAAAATAGCAGTTCAACCAAATTGCAGCCCGGCATTTTGTACGGAATTGCCACCAAAAAGTTCTTGCATATGGGGATGTTTTACAATAAAATAAAAGAAAGAGAGCGATTTATCGGTTGAAATGACAGAACAGGAGTGAGACACATGGCAATCAATATGGTCAAATTACCCACCCAAAAACAGGATCTTGTACTGCGCGTGGCAAAGGGGCACTTTGCCACAAGCCACAGCCATATCAATTATTACATTGACGTTACCATGCAAAAGACCCGCCTTTCCGAAGCGCGCGCCGTGGCACTGGAACTGGTTAGCTCTTATACCCACACCACCATCGTGGATACCATCCTCTGCCTGGACGGCACCGAGGTGATCGGCGCCTGCATGGCCAGTGAGTTGACCCGCGACGGCTATGTAAACATGAACGCCCACCAGACCATCTATGTGGTCACGCCGGAACACACCACCGGCAGCCAGTTGCTGTTCCGCGAAAATACCTCTCCCATGATCGCGGGCAAACATGTGCTGATCCTGGCAGCATCCGTTACAACCGGTTATACCGCGCAGGCTGCTGTGGAAGCGATCAATTATTACGGCGGCCAGGTGGTTGGCATTGGCGCAATCTTTGCCACCCAGACAGAGTGCGCAGGCTACCCCGTTACTTCCATCTTTAACCTCAACGACCTTGGCGATTACCAGAGCTATGATTCCCGCGACTGCCCATGGTGCAAACAGGGCAAACGCATTGACGCACTGGTCAACAGCTTTGGCTATTCCAGCCTGTAACATAAAAATATACAGCCTGTGGTGGAACTGCGCCTGCAATCCGCCGCAGGCTTTTGTGTTGCCATAGGAAACAGAGCGGCACCCGGTAACATGGGTGCCGCTTTTGCTGTCACAAAATGTGGGGACGGCGTGTTAGAGAAGTGAAAGGCCTTTCTGAATAAAGGAAAAAGGAGGGAGAAGAGAATGTTCTCGGCAGATACCTTGCAGCAGGCATTGGTGCAGGATTATGGCCGCCTGTGTACATTGGCAAATAAAATTTTGCAGGACAGCCATCTGGCGCAGGATGCTGTGCAGGAAAGCTGGCTGCGGCTGAACCGGGCACGGCCCGATACGACCGATGCGGAAAAGCTGCGCCATTTGCTGCTGGTCACGGTGCGCCATACGGCCCTGAACATGCGGCGGAGCCGGCGGGCCGAACCGGCAGAAGATGCAGTATTTGCCGCCCTGCCGGATGCTGGCCCGCTGCCTCAGGAAAAGCTGGAACGCAGCGAGGCCGTGCGCTGCCTGCTGGCGGCAATGCAGGCGCTGGAAGAAACCGACCGCGCCATCTTGCAGCTGCAATACGGGCAGGGCATGACCGGGGCACAAATTGCGGCAGCACTGGGGCTGCACGCCGCTACGGTGCGCCAGCGCAGCCGCCGCGCCCGGCAAAAGCTGAAACAATTACTGGAACAGGAGGGCCTGACCTTATGAAAGAACCATTGGATGAACTGCTGGTGCAGGCGTGCGCCGCCCAGCAACGCGCGGATCTGGCGGCGCTGGAACAGTTGGAACCAGCCAATGTGCCAATGCCATTTGTGCCGCAGGTGCGCCGCACACCCCGGCGGCTGCTGAAAACGGTCATCATAGCCGCCGTCTGCGCAGTGCTGGCAACAACCGCCTATGCCTTTTGGCCAAGAGTTGCCGTGATCCTGGAGGGCAGCCGGGCATACCTTGCCGTGCAGGAAGCACCGCAGACCGACATTCCCATGGAACAAATACAGCTGACCTATGTTCCGGAAGGATGTACCGTGGCATGGGACGACAGTACCTATCAGGAATACGGCGTGTACTACTGCCTGATTGATAATGGCAAACAGGGCAGGGAACAGCAGCTGCTGGGGATTGCCCAAATGCCGCTGGAAAACAAAGTCAACATTCAGGGCCGCGGGCCGGATGATGCCATTACCGAGGAAGATAAAGCGAACATAGAACAACAAATCATGATTGTGGATGACATTGTTGCTTTGACTGCGGAGCAGATTGAGGATTGCAGTGTGGTGGCATGGACAGCAGGGGACAGCTACTATGTGGCATCGGTGTACCGTTGGCAGGATAAAGCGGAAGTGGTGGAGATTTTGCAGGGGATACGGTAAGAGCAAACGGCCCCTGCGCCCTGCCGTACTGCCAGCAATAGAAAGTGTGTTATGCTCTGCCTTTCTGTAGGGCGGGGTCACCCGACCGCGCCGGGACCATGGTCGGAACTGTACATTAAAAATATAAGATGAACCAACAAATTGTTTGTAGGGGGCGGCGTCCCCGACGCCCCGGAAGGAGCCTGGTCATAAATCCCATGATAACAGATAAGCAGGGCTCCGGAACGGTCAAGACCGTTCCCTACAGTGCACGATAAAAGCCCACCAATCTTGTTCCACTATCCCGCACCTCCCAAAAAAAATTCTGAGCGGCACGCCCGCGCCGCGGTCCACCACAATTATTCTTTATTATTTTTTCTTTCTTAATTAACCAAAAAATCCGCTCCTTTTTTGCAAAAGGAGCGGATTTTTTAGCTTAGTTCAGTTTTAGGCGCTTGAGCTGAAATATAGGTGCAATTACAGCAAGCCTTCGTTGCCCAGAACTTCCTTGGTGTCGCGGGCAATCATCAGCTCTTCGTTGGTCTCGATGACCAGGGTGCGAACCTTGGCACCCCAAGCGGTGATTTCCACAACATCTTTGTTCTGCTTGTGGGCGTTGGCGTTCTTGTCGGTATCCACGCGGATGCCCAGCCAATCCATGTGGTGGCAGATCTTGGCACGGGAGTCAGCGTCATGCTCGCCGATACCGCCGGTGAACACGATGGCGTCAACACCGCCCATAGCGGCAATGTAGCTGCCGATGGTCTTCTTGATCTGGTAGTTCAGCATATCGCTGGCCAGCTGTGCGCGCGGGTTGCCGGCGGCGGCTGCTGCCTCAACGTCACGCTTGTCGCTGGAAACGCCGGAGACACCCAGCAGGCCGGACTTCTTGTTCAGAATCTCGTCCAGCTGGTGGCCGGTGATGTTCAGGGTGTACTTCAGGTAGTTGACCACAGAAGGGTCGATATCGCCGCAGCGGGTGCCCATCATCAGGCCGGCCAGCGGGGTCATGCCCATAGAGGTATCCACAACCTTGCCCTGGTCAACTGCAGCAATGGAAGAACCATTGCCCAGATGGCAGGTGATCAGCTTCAGGCGGTCGATGGGCTCTTCCAGATATTCGGCAGCGCGGTAGCTGACGTACTTGTGGCTGGTGCCGTGGAAGCCGTAACGGCGCACGCCGTACTTCTCGTAATATTCATACGGGATGGCGTACATGAAAGCCTTCGGCGGCATGGTGGAATGGAAAGCGGTATCAAACACGGCAACATTGGGGATATCGCCAAAGACCTTTTTGGCGGCCTCGATACCCAGGATGCCGGCAGGGTTGTGCAGCGGGGCCAGGGGGCTCAGCTCGCGCAGGGTCTCGATCACTTCGGGGGTGATCAGGCAGCTGGCCTGGAACTTTTCGCCGCCGTGGACCACGCGGTGGCCGATGGCGTTGATCTCGCTGACATCATCAATGACCTTGCCATCGCCGGTGGTCATCTTCTTCACAACCTCAGCAAATGCTTCGGTGTGGGTGGGGAAGATGGCCGGGGTGGTGGCTTTATTGCCGTTGGCTTCATGGGTAATCATGCTGCTTTCCATGCCAATGCGCTCGCACAGGCCCTTGCACAGCACCTTCTCGCCTTGCATATCAATGAGCTGATATTTCAGGCTGGAAGAACCACAGTTGATAACAAGGATCTTCATTGGATTTGTCCTCCTTCAAAATTTAAGAACCATGCCGGGCGGGACCCGGTTTTTGTATTGGCCCTTTTGTATCAGACAAATTTATTATATAATGAAGCAGAAAACATTGCAAGGCTCTTTTCGGCACAAGCGAACAGAATTTGCAGAGAATCAGGGGTAGACGATATGAATTTTGTCGGCATCATTGCAGAGTATGACCCGTTCCACAGCGGCCACGCATTGCAGCTGCGCATGCTGCGGCAGCGGGGGGCCAGTACCATCGCGGTGTGCATGAGCACCGGCGTTGTGCAGCGCGGTGGGGTACCCATCCTGCCGGAAGCTGTGCGGGTGCGCGCAGCGCTGGCTGCCGGGGCGGACCTGGTGGTGGCGCTGCCTGCGCCCTATGCCAACGCCAGCGCAGAACAGTTTGCCGCTGCCGGGGTACATCTGCTGGCCGCGCTGGGGTGCGATACCCTTGCGTTCGGTGCCGAAACCCCGGAGCCCGCCCCCTTGCAGGCAGCGGCTGCAGCGCTGTGCAGTGCGGCGTTCCCGGCGGCGCTGCGCAGCCAGCTGGAAAGCGGCCTGCCCTTTGCCGCCGCCCGTGCCGCAGCCGCCGAAACATTGTGCCCCGGTGCTGCGGATTTGCTGCAAACGCCTAACAACATTTTGGGGATCGAATACTGCAAGGCCATTCTGCGGCAGGGGGCAGCCATGCAGTTGCTGCCCCTGCCGCGTCTGGGTGCAGCCCATGGCACCGCCCAGACCGGCCAGGTGCAGGGGCAGGCACTGGCTTCGGCTTCCCATATCCGGCAGTTGGTGCATACGCAAGGAATCAAGGCTGCCAGCCCCTTTGTGCCGCAGGCAGCCATGGAGCTGTACCGCCAGGCTGCGGAACAAGGTCAGCTGGCGGACCCGGAAAAGTTCAGCACCGCAGTGCTGACTTTGCTGCGCACCAAAACGCCGGAGCAGCTGAGTACCTTACGCGGCGCGGGCGAAGGGCTGGAAAACCGCCTGTATGCCGCAGCCCGCGAAGCAGAAACGGTAAATGATCTGTATGACCGCCTGAAAACCAAGCGCTACCCCACGGCCCGCCTGCGGCGACTGGTACTGGATGCTGTGCTGGATGTGCCCGCCGCGGGCCTGCCCGCGCTGCCGCCGTACCTGTTGGTGCTGGGGGCAAAGCGCAGCGCGCTGCCGCTGTTAAAGCACGCAAAAATTCCGGCGGGCACCAGCCTTGCGGGTTTGGCGGGGCAGGACCAAAAACTGCAAATTGCTGCTGATATGCACAGCAAAGCGGTTGATTTTTCGTTACTTTGCCGGTACAAAATACAGCCCATGGGGTTTGCGTACACGGCGCATGTAGTGCTATTATAATATAATTATGGATAAAAAGTGTGCTGAGTTGAAACTTTGTTGCGCTTTTAACACGCAAAATCGTTGCGAAATGAGGAAAAACAATGGCACTACATGTCATGGACGAAGCCAACCAGTGTCTGGGCTGCAAAAAGCCGCGCTGCCAGCAGGGGTGCCCATCCAGACCAATATCCCCGAAGTGATCCGTCTGTTAAAAGCCAACAAGCTAGACGAAGCAGGCCGCATGCTGTTTGGGCAACACCGCACAATTCCCGCCGGAGCGGTGCTTAAGCCGCAAGGCGGGAATTGTGCGGTGTTGCCTTAAGGATAGGGGATAAGGGGGCGTTATTCCGTTCCACACAGCTCAAATTCGTTTTTGCGGCAGCGGATCAGCCCATCGTCCCGCATTTTGCCCAGCTCCTTGGAAAGTGCGCTGCGGTCCAGGTTCAGGTAGTCCGCCAGCTGCTGGCGGTCAAACGGGATGGAAAAATGCGTGCTGCCCGCCCGCACTGCCTGCGCAGAAAGATAGGTCAGCAGCCGCCCACGCACACTTTTTGGTGTGGTGCACCGGATGCGTTGGGAGAGCGCCAGGTTTTTCTGCATAGAAAGCAGTAACAGGTTGTGCAAAAACTTGGGGTACCAGCTGGCGGCAGTGTTTTGCTGCTGCAGCATGGGTACAAGATCCAGCCATAAAATTTCGCACGGCTCCGCGGCGGCCACATCCACCATCAGCGGCTCGCCGCACAGGGCATAAGTTTCGGCAAACGCCTGCCCGGCTTCCACATGGCTCAAAATGCTTTTGTTGCCCCACAGGTCGTTGGATTCTACGTTTACGCTGCCGCTTTGCACAATGCCGATCTCATGTACCACACGGCCCGCATGGTAGATCAGAGCGTTTTTGTCATAACGCTGCACACGGATGCAGTGGGCGGCGCGCAGGGCGGCAAGTTCGTCCGCCGTCATGCCACGGAAAAGCTGGATGGGGGTGCTGGCTGTTTTTTCCATGGGATTCCTCGCTTTTTGTGGTTATAACCACAGATTTATTGGCCTGATGGCATTATAATACAAGCACAGCAAAAAGAAAAGAGCAGCGCGCCGCACAGCAATGCACGGCATTGAACGGCGCGGAGAAAGGAACACCCTCTATGATTCGCAAAATTATCCAGATCGATACCGATAAATGCAACGGCTGCGGTGCCTGCGCCAATGCCTGCCACGAAGGTGCTATCGCCATGGTCAACGGCAAGGCCAAACTGATGCGGGATGACTACTGCGATGGCTTCGGCGACTGCCTGCCCCATTGCCCCACCGGCGCTATCACCTTTGTGGAGCGCGAAGCCGCCGCTTATGATGAAAAGGCTGTGGAGGAAAACAAGCGCCAGAAAGCCGCAGCCGCCCAAAAGCCGCTGGGCGGCTGCCCCGGCAGCGCGGCCCGCAGCGTGTTCCACCAGCCTGCGCCGCAGATGCACAACGGCTGCCCCGGCAGCCAGATGCGCCAGATGCAGCATAAGCCGGAACCGGCAGGGGAGGACATGCCGGTGTTGCGGTCTCAGCTTTCCCAATGGCCGGTGCAGATTAAACTGGTTCCGGTCAACGCCCCCTACTTTGATGGGGCCAAACTGCTGATTGCAGCGGACTGCACGGCCTATGCTTACGCCAACTTCCACCAAAAGTTCATCCGCGGCCATATCACGCTGGTGGGCTGCCCCAAGCTGGACGATGTGGATTACAGCGAAAAGCTGACCCAGATTATCCGCGAAAATAACATCCAGAGCGTGACCGTAGTGCGGATGGAAGTGCCCTGCTGCGGCGGGCTGGAACGCGCCGCCAAGGTGGCCTTGCAGAACAGCGGCAAGTTCATCCCGTGGCAGGTCATCACCATCTCCATTGACGGCAATATCCTCAGCGAGCTGTGAGATAAGCCCGCTTTTGACAAAAAGCAAATTGGATAAAAATAAAACTGCCTGGATCGTTTGCACACTGCAAACAGGTTCAGGCAGCTTTTCTATTCTTTTCAGATACACCCTCGTGTTACCGGCGGGCAGACGACCGGCAGAGGCTTGCCCTTTGCGGGAAACAGCGCTGCGGGCAGCAGCAGAATGAACGGGTCGGCGGAGAACAAAAAGCATTTGTTTTCCATCAAAAAGTAAACCAGGATCACCGTCAAAAACAAAGTTTCGCCCGTGCAGCGGTTTTGGCACAGCCGCCACATCAACAGCAGGAAGATGACCCCAATCACCACGGCCCCCAACACGCCCTTGTTCATCGGGATGGCAAGGAAAGAGTTATCAATGGCGTGGTGCTCGTCTCCATCAGTGGCAAGGCCACCCAAAAGGGTAACGGCCTTGGGCATGGCATCATGGTACCAGCCGGGCACCCCGTCCTGCTCCGGGTGGTAGAGGGGATACCCCCAGAACACATGGTGCCAGATCTCGAACCGGCCGGAAAGCAGGCCGTTCAGTTTGTCCAGCAGCGGGGTGGCGGTGGGATGATCCGGGTCAAACAGCCGCCCGGCCAACAGGCTGAACCCCAGCGCCAGCGGTGCGGCAGCCAGGGCCATGCCGTGCCAGATGCGGCTTTCAAAAAAGGCGGGCAAGGCACGCTGCAGCAAAAACAAAACCAGCAGCAGTACCATGGCAATGCCTGCCCCGCGGCAGCCGGGCACCAGCAGCGTGTAGGCTGCCAGGGCAGCCAGGCCGCCCCAGTCCCACGAGCGCAGGCGCGGCCAACGCAGCCAGCCCCAGGCAAAAAACACACCGGCCAGCCGGGCACCGTACCCGTTGTAATGGCCATAGCCGTAATCCCAGTTGCGGCAGTAGTACAGGTAGGGCACCAGCGGCGTTGCGGCGTGCAGCAGCTGCACCGCCAGCAGCCCGCCAGCCGCCGCGGCAAGGTAGACCTGCAGCACCCGGCGCAAATCAACATCCTTGGCACCAATGCCAAGCAAAACGGCAAACAAAAACCATTGGTCGTGCCCGTATGCGGTGGTAAACACCGCAAAAGCGGCCAACGCGGCAGCCGTCAGCGCCTGTTGTTTGGTCTGCCACTGGGTCAGCAGCAGGCTTTTGGCAACCAGCAGCACCGCTGCCGTAACGGTTAAGGCAATGCGGCACACATGGCTGAATGTGGGCAGTGTGTTTTGAATGTTGGAGCTGAATACCTCCGATAAAACCAGCAGCAGCGCCACGGCAGCGCAGAACACACGCTCGCCCTTGGCCTGTGCTGCTGGGCTGACCGGGCGGAAAAGCCGGTCAGGTGGTTGTGTGGTCATCAAACCGGCCTCCTTTCCGCATTGGTTCGGTTTGAATTTTGTGTATACTTTTTAGCATACACAGACAGTATACCACAATTTTGCGCAAAAGAAAAGCAGGGCCGTGCCGCTTTTGCCGCAAAGCAGCAAAAGGCAAAGCACAACCCTGCAAAAATATTTATTCTACCCCAGTTTCAGCGGCGTACTCTTCAATCAGCTCGCGCTCCAAAAACGGCGTTTTAACACCTTCGCGGTCACGGTAGGCTTCGTGGCCTTTGCCAATTACGGCAATCAGGTCGCCCTCCTGCGCGTGGTCAATGGCGTAATGCAGGGCATCCAGCCGGTCGGGAATTTCCACATACTTGGCGTCCGGGTTGCCCTTGGCCATGCCGGTTTTGATGTCCGCGATAATATCTTCCACTTTTTCAAAGCGGTTGTTGTCTTCGGTCAGGATGCTGAAATCCGCCAACTTGGCGCACACTTCGCCCATGCCGTAACGGCGCAGCTTGCTGCGGTTGCCGCCGCAGCCGAACACTACGACCAGACGGTTGGGGTTGTACTCCCGCAGGGTTTCAATCAGGCTTTCGGTGGCGGCTTCGTTGTGGGCATAGTCGATCAGGATGGTGAACTTGTGGCTGATGGGCACCAGCTCCACACGGCCTTTGACGAGCGCCTTTTTCAGCCCCTCATGGATGGGGGCATCCGCAAGGCCCAGCACCTTGCCCACGCCGATGGTGGCCAGGGCGTTGTAAATACTGAACAGCCCCGGCATGCCCACCTGTACGTCCAGCGTGTGGCCGTCCGGCTCGGTCAGGGTGAACTCAACGCCCAGCATCTCCTTGTTGCGCAGCAGGCGGTACTGCTCGCTGGCGCGGTAGTCCACCTTGGGAGCGTGGATGCCATAGGTAACCAGCTTGCAGGTGTGGCCTTCCAGCAATGCTTCGGTGTTGGGGTCGTCAGCGTTTACCACGCCGACATCGCAGCGCTGGAACAGCTTGCCTTTCCAGCTGCGGTATTCCTCAAAGCTGGAATGTTCGCCGGGGCCGATGTGGTCCGGGTACAGGTTGGTGAACACGCCCACTTTATAATGGATGCCCGCCACGCGGTCCATCATAATGCCCTGGCTGGAAACTTCCATCACGCAGGCATCGCACCCCGCATCCGCCAGCTGGCGCAGGATCTTTTGCAGCTCATAGCTCTCGGGGGTGGTATTGTTCAGATCATAGTGGTGGCCAGGGTAATACACGCCGTTGGTGCCGACCATGCCGACCTTGTGACCTGCGGCTTCCAGCACAGCCTTGATCATGTGGGTGGTGGTGGTTTTGCCCTTGGTGCCGGTCACGCCAACCATCGTCATTTCCAGCGCGGGACGGCCAAAATAGGCGGTGGAAAGCAGCGCCATGGCGTAACGGGTGCTCTCGAACTTGACCACGGTCACGTCCGGCAAAGCGGCCAGTACCTCGGCGGGCAGGTCGTGCTGGATGACCAGCACGGCGGCGCCTTTGGCGGCAACGTCCGCGGCGTAATCATGGCTGTCCCGCTGGGTGCCGACGATGCAGACAAACAGACCGCCCGGCGTTACCTTGCGGGAATCATAATAAATGTCAGTCACTTCGGTATTCAGGCAGCCCTGAACAAGTGTATAGTCCAGATTTTTCAGCAGTTGTTTTAACAGCATGTTGTTATCACCTCAGCGTTTTACAAAGTATTCATCGTACCAGACTAAGAACATAAAAATGCACCAGATCTGCCGCCAGTTATCCCGCTTGCCGGAAATATGCTGGTCCAGCATGGCGTTCAGTTCTTTTGTGCGGAAAAACTGCTCCGCGGCGGGGGTGTTAAATGCCTTGCGCACAACGCCCGCATACTGCTCATCCCGCAGCCAGGCGCGTACCGGAACAGGGAAACCGAGTTTCTTTTTGTCTGCCGTTTTGGCGGGAATGGTCTTTTCTGCCGCACCGCGCATCGCAATCTTGGTCTGGTTGGCGTTCACCTTGCACTTGGTCGGAATATGACTTGCCAGTTCAAATACTTTGCGGTCCAGGAACGGCACGCGCAGCTCCAGGCTGTTGGCCATGCTCATCTTGTCGGCTTTCAGCAGAATATCGCCCACCATCCACAGGTTCAGGTCGCAGGTTTCCATCTGGGTCACAGCGTCCTGCCCTTTGGAAAGCTCAAAGTACGGGCGGGAAAGGTCGGTGGGCAGCTTGCCGGGGTGGTAGTTTTTCAGCAGCTTTTTCTTGCGGTGCTCATCCATCAGGTTGGTGTTGCCGATGTAACGCTCCGCCAGCGGCTTGCCGCGGCGCACCAAAAAGTTGATGCCATGCACCGGCGGCAGCAGGTCTGCCACCGCACCGATGGCCCGGCGGATGGGCAGGGGAATCTTGTCATACCAGGTTACGGTAAACGGCTCTTTATAAATGTTGTACCCGCCGAAAAATTCATCGGCGCCCTCGCCGGACAGGCAGACCTTGACCTGTTTGGAAGCCTCGCGATTGACAAAGTACAGCGCGACCGAAGCGGCATCCGCCAGAGGCTCATCCATGTGGTACTGGATCTTGCCCAGGTTGGCCCAGTATTCCTCCGGCGTAATGCGGTAAGCGTAGTTCTTGACCCCGATGTGCTTGGAAAACTCCTGTGCATAGTCGGTTTCGTCATACTGCTTGTTGGCAAAGCCAACGGTGAATGTTTTGTCCACATGGGCCAGCGCGGCCATGTAGCTGGAATCCACGCCGGAAGAAAGGAAGCTGCCAACCTCAACATCGGCGATCTTGTGTGCCTGCACGCTCTCTTTCATCGCCGCGCTGATCTCGTCCTCCCACTCTTCCAGTGTGCGGGAATCATCGGGGTCAAACTTGGGCTGCCAGTAGCGCTGCACCGTCAGCTGCCCGGCTTTCCATTCCAGCCAGTGGGCGGGCATCAGCTTTTTGACGCCCTTGAAGAACGTATCCTCCCCGGGGGAATACTGGTAGGAAAGATACAGCGGCAGCTGCTCTTCGTTCAGCTCTTTCTTGAAGCCGGGGTGGGCCAAAAAGCTTTTGATCTCGCTGCCAAACAGCAGCTCTCCGGCATCGTTTTGGTAATAATAGAACGGCTTGATGCCAAAATGGTCGCGCGCGCAGAACAACGTTTCGTTCTTGCGGTCCCAGATGGCAAAAGTGAACATGCCGCGCAGCTTTTGCAGCATCTCTTTGCCCCACTGCTCGTACCCGTGCAGCAAAACTTCGGTGTCGGACCGGGTGGCGAAGGTGTGCCCGGCGCGCATCAATTCGGCGGTCAACTCCTGGAAGTTGTAGATCTCGCCGTTAAAGATGACGGCGAGGTTCTGGTCCTCATTGAACATGGGCTGCTTGCCGCCCTCCAGGTCAATGATGGAAAGGCGGCGCTGGCCAAGGGCTGCCGGGCCTTCAATAAACTGGCCCTGACCATCGGGGCCGCGGTGGGCGATGGCATCCATCATGCCCTGTAAAATTTCCTGCATGTCGGCGCGTGCGCCGACAAAGCCAACAATTCCACACATGGTTATAATCCTCAACTGGCTGCGGAGTTAAAAACAAACCGCAGGTTATTACTTTCTTGCCCCGGCGGGAACCGGTACTGTTTGTACGATATGCCCTATTATACACGGTTCGCGCCGTAAAGAAAAGCATTTTGCGGCGAATGCTGCTGGAATTTTCGCCCGCGCAGACAAAAAACGCCGTGCCCGCACCCCCAAAGCAGGCGATATTGCCGTTTGACATGTGGTGGCAATGGCGGTAAAATAAAGGATAACCAAAATGGGAAAGGTTTGGTATTATGTCTGATTTTTTACCGGTACTTCTTGGCAGCGATGCCAATGTTTATGGTATGGCACGCAGCTTTTACCAGCAGTATGGCGTGCGCAGCGTGGCCATCTGCAAGGGTGCGCTGGTTGCAACTTCCAACACCAATCTTGTAAAAATTGCCGTGCTGGAACCTGATTTGGAAAACGATGAAACGTTTGTAAAAACGCTGACCGATTACGCAAAAGCCCATGCGGACAAGCCGCTGGTGCTGGTTTCCTGCGCGGACGGTTACACCGTGTTGATGGGCCGCCACCGCGATGCCCTGAAACCCTATTACCACTTTGCCTGCCCGGAACTGCAAACCGTGCTGGACCTGGATATTAAGGAAAACTTTTACCGTGCCTGCGAAGCACACGGCCTGAGCTACCCCAAAACGGCAACCTGCAATGCGCAGAACTATAAAAATATAGAACTGCCGTTTGCGTTCCCCGTTATCATCAAGGCGAGCAATTCCCCGGCGTATTGGAACTGCACCTTCCCCCACAAGAAAAAGGTGTTCCTTGCCAATAACCGCGAAGAATTTGACGCCATCACCGCCGCCATTTACGGCAGCAGCTACCAGGACGAATTGATTCTGCAGGAGTATATCCCCGGCGATGACAACTGCATGCGTGTGCTGAACGCCTACTGCGGCCTGGACCACAAAGTCAAGCTGATGGCTTTGGGCCGCCCCCTGCTGGAAGAGCAGACCCCCGAAGGCATCGGCAACTATGCGGCCATCTTGTCTGACCCCGAATACAATGATGCTGCCCTGCTGGAAAAGCTGAAAAACTTTTTGGAAGATATGCAGTGGGAAGGCTTTGCCAATATGGACATCAAGTACGACGCCCGCACCGGCGAGTACAAGATGTTTGAGATGAACCCCCGTCAGGGCCGTTCCAGCTACTTTGTCACCGCGGCAGGGTATAACCTGTCCAAGTGGCTGGTGGAGGATGTGCTGGAGCACAAGGAACTTGGCCTGACCATTGCCGATACCAAGAGCCTGTGGATGATTGCCCCCTACGGCGTGATCAAAAAATACCTGAAGGACCCGGATCTGCTGGCCCGTGCGGATAAGCTGAAAAAAGAGGGCAAATGTGCCCACCAGCTGTTCTGCAAAGAGGATTGGAACCTGAAGCGCTGGCTCTGGTACATCCGCAGCCAGCTGAACTACTACCGCAAAACCGCCCGCTACTATGGCAATAAGGGCCTGCGGGATTGATGATAGAATAAAAGCTATCACACACTATAAATAAAATCGCTGGCCCCCGTAGGGGCGCACATTGTGCACCCGCCGCCCTTTTGGCAATCATAGAAACGCCAGCCTGTAACAAAACAAACCATTATAATATAGAGAGGGGAAAGCGCCTATGTGTGGCATTACCGGCTTTGCTGAGCGCAACCATAAAGCGGAAACCGCCCGCCGCATTGTAAAAGGAATGGCGGACCTGATCACCTACCGCGGCCCGGACGGCGAAGGCTACTATGTGGATGACCAGGTAGCCCTGGGCCACCGCCGCCTTTCCATCATTGACCTGGAGGGCGGCAAGCAGCCCATGTTCAATGAGGATGGCAGTCTTGTCTGCATTTTTAACGGCGAGATCTATAACTTCCAGACCCTGCGCGAGGAACTGATCGCTGCAGGCCATACCTTTGCCACCCGGTCCGATACCGAGGTGCTGCTGCATGGCTATGAGCAGTGGGGCAATCAGCTGCCCGGCAAACTGCGCGGCATGTTCACCTTCGTGATCTGGGACCAGAAAACCAAAACCATGTTTGGTGCGCGGGATATCTTCGGTATCAAACCGTTCTATTATTATAATCAGGATGGTCTGTTCCTGTTTGGCAGCGAGATCAAAAGCTTTCTGGCTCATCCCGGTTTCAAAAAGGAACTAAACGAGGAACGCCTGCCGGAATATTTGAGCATTGAGTATATCCCCAATGAGGAAACCATGTTCAAAAATGTCTACAAGCTGCCCAGCGGATGTATGTTCACCTGGGAAAATGGCGAGCTGACAGTGGAACGCTACTATGAGATCAAGTACCATGTGGACGATTCCAAGAGCCTGGAAGAGTGGGAAAAAATCATCACCGATACCTTTGCCGAAAGCGTTGCCGCCCACCAGATTGCCGATGTTGAGGTTGGCTGCTTCCTTTCTTCCGGTGTGGATTCCAGCTTTGTGGTCAACGAGGTTGCTAAGGGTACTCCGCATGTCAAGAGCTTCTCGGTCGGCTATGCGGAGGAAAAATACTCCGAGCTGCCGTATGCCCAGGAGTTCAGTAAGGAAATCGGTGTGCCCAGCATTGCCAATAAGGTGGATGCCGAACAGTTCTTTGAAGCCAACCGCCTGATCCAGTGGTACCTGGATGAACCCATGCCCAACCCGGCGGAAGTTCCGCTTTACTTTTTGGCCCAGAACGCCCGCAAGTACGTCAAGGTCGTGCTTTCCGGCGAAGGTGCCGATGAACTGTTTGGCGGCTACCCCATGTACTGCCAGGCAGTTCACTTTATGGATTACGAGCATAAGGTGCCCAAAGCGCTGCGTAAGGCCGCAGGCGCAGTGGCATCCAAACTGCCGGACTTTAAGGGCAAGCACTTCCTGGTGCGCGGTGCAGAAGAACCCTGGCAGCGCTATATGCGCGCCAACTATGTTTTCCTGGACCCGGCTGAACGTGACCGCTGCCTGAAAAAGAACTACCACAGCCCCCGCCCGGAACAGTTCTTTAAGCCTTATTTTGATAAAGTGCAGGGTCTGGATGAACCCACCCAGCTGCAGTGGGTGGATATGCACACCTGGATGCTGTATGATATCCTGCTGAAAGCCGACCGCATGAGCATGGCCAACAGCCTGGAACTGCGCGTGCCTTTCCTGGACCGCAACATGCTGGATGTGGCACTGTCCATCCCGCAGAAATACCGCTCCGGCAAAGAGTCCACCAAGATCGCTCTGCGCGGTGCCGCCATGAAGCAGCTGCCGGAAAGCGTTGCCCATCGCAAAAAGCTGGGCTTCCCCGTGCCGCTGAACGACTGGCTGCGGGAAGATAAGTACTATAATATGGTAAAGGAAAAGTTCACTGGCCCCGTTGCCGAAAAGTTCTTTAATGTGGACGAAATCATGCGCCTGCTGGATGATCATAAGGCGGGCAAGGCCAAGAACATGACCAAGATTTGGAGCTTCTATTCCTTTATTTTGTGGTACGAGCTGTATTTCGTAAACACCCAGGCCCCGGCAGGAATCTATTAAGGCAATACCGCACAATTCCCGCCTAACGGCTTAAGCACCGCTCCGGCGGCTG
>OLVZ01001681.1_pt1 | contig 18237 bp, 15 predicted proteins | sample 1673341 | NCBI WGS metagenome assembly OLVZ01 (sample SAMEA3178944, study PRJEB25190) | human gut metagenome | biome: human gut; feature: human-associated habitat; material: faeces | place: Austria | collected 2013 | reverse complement strand
GATTCTGCGTTTGCTGCGCGAGCTGATGGACGAGACGGGCACCGCTACGATTCTCATCACCCACGACCTGGGCGTCGTGGCGCAGATCGCGACCTATGTCATGGTCATGTACGCGGGCCAGGCCGTGGAGTACGGCTCGGTGCGCCAGATCATCGAGGATCCGCTGCACCCGTACACGCTCGGCCTGCTGCAATGCCTTCCGCGCCTGCACGAGAAGACCGACCGTCTCTTTACCATCCCCGGTGCCGTTCCCAGCCCCGATTCCTATCCCGCAGGCTGCCGCTTCTGTCCGCGCTGCAACCGCGCCTGCGAGCGCTGCCGGGACGAGCGTCCGCCGCTCATGGAGCTGCCCGACGGCCGCCGCGTGCGCTGCTGGCTGTATGCCGACGCGGAGGGCGCCGTCGATGTCTCAACCGCCGCGCCGAAAGGAGGCGAATCCGCATGACGTCATTGCTGAGCGTGAAGAACCTCAAGGTCTACTACCCGGTGAAGGCCGCCAATCGCCTGAGCAGCCGTGTGTCGTGGCTCAAGGCGGTCGACGACGTGAGTCTCGAGGTCGCCGAGAACGAGACCGTGGGTATCGTGGGCGAGTCCGGCTGCGGCAAGTCGACGCTGGGTAAAGCCGTCGTCGGTCTGATCAAACCCACCGAGGGAAGCATCGAGTTCGACGGCCGTTCCTATGCCGAGATGTCCACCAAGGAACGTGCCCGCAACATCCAGATCATCTTCCAGGACCCGTATTCCTCCCTCGATCCCCGCATGACGGTGGGGGAGTCCATCGAGGAGCCACTCGCGGTCATCGAGGGGATGTCGCGCGCAGAGCGCCGCCGTCGCGGCCTTGAGCTCATGGAGGAAGTCGGCCTGCGTCCCGATCAGTACAACCGCTATCCGCATGAGTTCTCAGGCGGTCAGCGTCAGCGCATCGGCATCGCCCGCGCCCTGGCGACCAACCCCAAGATCGTCGTGTGCGACGAGGCCGTTTCGGCCCTCGACGTGTCCATCCAGGCTCAGATCCTCAACCTGATCGACGATCTGCAGCGCCGTCACCACCTGTCCTTTGTGTTCATCTCGCACAACCTGAGCGTGGTGGAGCATATCTGCGACAAGGTGGCCGTGATGTACCTCGGCCACATCGTCGAGTATGGCGACGTCGAGTCGATTTTCGAAAACCCGCAGCATCCGTATACCAAGGCGCTGCTCGAGGCGATTCCGCAGATCAAATTTGACGACGTGGAGCCCGTGCGCGGCTTGGAGGGCGATGTCCCGAGCGCCCTCGACCCGCCCTCGGGTTGCTGTTTCCACACGCGCTGCCCCTTTGCGACCGAGTGTTGCTCGGCGGCGCGTCCCCAGACGGTCCAGGTCGGCTCCTCGCACTGGTGCGCCTGCCATCTGGTTACCGGCGATGCTGCCGGCGAGGGCACCCCTGTATAAGGGCCCTCTTGTCGTGCATTTTGCACGCTCCGTCCGCGTCGCCGTGCGGATGGACCCCCCCTTGGGAACGATGCGCCTCACCCGGGGCGCTGCTCCATCGAAGAAGAAAGGAAACAACCCATGATCGAGAGAACGCTTAACCGCTCCTATGAGGTCTCCGACCCCAACCCCAGCACGTACACGCCCGACGAGGAGTTCGCCGCGATTGAGGCCAAGCTCGCCGAGGACCCCGACAACGCGCAGCTCTGGATGGAGAAGGGCCTCGCCCTCGCCGGCGCCGAGCTCTATCGCGAGTCCGAGGAGTGCTACGCCCATGCGATCTCCCTCGAGCCCTTCAACGGCATCCTCTACCGCCATATGGCGCACCGTATGCTTTCCCAGTGGCGTTTCGAGGACGCCCGCGCGGGCTTCACCATCGCCTCGCGCTTGATTCCCGACAACTGGGATGTGTGGTACCACCTCGGCCTGTCCCACTTCCTGCTGCGCGACTATGAGAAGGCAGCCCAGGCCTATCAGCGCTGCCTCGAGCTCTCTCGTGAGGTCGACGACTTCATTGCCGTCTGCGACTGGTATTACATGACCGAGCGCCGTCTGGGCAACGACGAGAAGGCGCTTGCGCTGCTCGCCAACGTTCCCGATGAGGGCTATGAGGGCGAGAACCTCGACTACTTCGAGCGCACCCGCATGTATAAGGGCATTCTCAAGCCCGAGGATGTCTTCCCGGAGGACTTCCGCGCGCTCGACGCCATCGACATCATCACCCGCGGCTTCGGCGTGTCGAACTACTATCGCATGAACGGCGATGTCGAGAAGGCTGACGCTATCGTCGACGCCATCATCGAGGCCGGTATGCAGTCCAAGGCACAGCTGTTTATCATGCAGATGCAGGACTATCTGCGTCTGGGCCGGGAAACGCGTATGAACGAACCTGGCAGGCTTCTGCAGTCGAACTGGCGCTGGCGTATGCTGCCCGGCGCGGCCAACGAAGCGCTGGCCCAAAAAATTGCAGGTTTGACAGAGCGGTCAAATCGTGTATAATACCTACAGTCATCTGGCGTCCACCTGTCCTTGCCGGATAGGTGGACGCTTCTTTAAAGGCCGCCGGCAGCTTTGCCCGGCGGAGTCCCATGGAAGGAGTAACCTATGAGTGAATTTTCGGAACGAATCGTAAAACAGACTGAGGCCCTGCTGCATTTCCAGCATGACGAGACGCTGCAGGAAACGACCCCGGAGCGCCTGCATGAGGCGCTCGGCCAGGTCATCATGATGGAGATCAGCGACAACTGGACGAAGACCAAGCGCCGTCAGGCGCCGGGCCGCCGCGCGTTCTATTTCTCCGCGGAATATCTCGTCGGCCGTCTGGTCTACAGCAACCTCTTCAACCTCGGCATTCTGCGCGGGATGAAAGCGGCCTTTGCTGAAAAGGGCGTCGATCTTGCGTGCCTGGAGCACATTGAGGACGCGGCCCTCGGCAACGGCGGACTTGGCCGTCTCGCCGCCTGCTTCCTTGACAGCGCCGCGACGCTCGACCTGCCGCTGACCGGCTATGGCCTGCGCTATCGCTTCGGCCTGTTCAAGCAGTCGTTCGTCAATGGCTGCCAGCGTGAAAACGCGGACGACTGGACCAAATACGGCGACCCGTGGAGTCACCGCCGTGACAAGCTGGCTGTCAAGGTCAAATTTGCCGACCAGACTGTCAACTGCGTCCCGTATGATATGCCTGTCATCGGGTATGAGACAACGACGGTCGGCACGCTCCGCCTCTGGCAGTGCGAGGCCGAGGAGGAGCTGAACTTCGACGCCTTCAACGCGCAGGACTACGTTAAGGCGCTTGAAAAGAAGAACAAGGCCGAGGATATCACCCGCGTTCTGTATCCGAACGACTCCACATGGGAGGGCAAGCGCCTGCGCGTCAAGCAGCAGTACGTCCTTTCCAGCGCGTCTTTGCAGGATATCCTGCGCGACTACCGCCAGCAGCACGGCACGGACTATTACCGCCTGCCGGAGTTTATTGCTGTCCAGCTGAACGATACGCATCCCGCTATGTCCATTCCGGAGCTGATCCGTCTGCTGATGGCCGAGGGACTGGATTTTGACGCCGCGTTTGAGCTGACCCGCCGCGTGTTCGCCTATACGAACCACACCGTCATGACCGAGGCGCTCGAAAAGTGGGACCTGGAGCTGCTGCGCTCCGTCGTGCCGGAGGTCTGCGAGATCATTGAGCGCATCGACGCAAAGCTCAAGCAGGAGCACCCGCATTCGAAGCTCTTTATCGTCAAGGATGGGCAGGCGCACATGGCGAATCTGTCCGTCTATATGTCCACCGCCGTCAACGGCGTTGCAGAGATCCATTCCCAGATACTCAAGGACGTTCTGTTCAAGGACTGGTACGCCGTCTATCCCGACCGCTTCCAGAACAAGACCAACGGCATCACGCCCCGCCGCTGGCTGGGCCTGTCTAACCCGGAGCTTTGCGGTCTGCTCGACAGCAAGGTCGGCACAGGGTATCTGAAGCATCTCGACCAGCTGGAGGGACTGAAGGCCGGGATCGACGAAATGACCATCAAGCAGTTCAACGCCATCAAGCTGGAAAAGAAGCGTCAGCTCTGCCGCGTGATCGAAGAGCACGAGGGCGTTGCGCTCGATCCGTCGTTTATTTTCGACGTACAGGTCAAGCGCCTGCACGAGTATAAGCGCCAGCTGCTGAACGCGCTGAGCATTATGGATCTGTATCTGTCTATCAAGGACGGCAGCATCAAGGATTTCACACCGACCGCCTTTATCTTCGGCGCAAAGGCTGCCCCCGGCTACCGCCGTGCAAAAGCAATTATTCATTATGTAAACCGCGTGGCCGATCTCATCAACAGCGATCCAGCCATGGACGGCGTGATGAAGGTCGTCTTCGTGCAGAACTATAACTGCTCCTATGCAGAGCACATCATTCCCGCCGCTGATATTTCCGAGCAGATTTCTCCTGCTGGTACGGAAGCTTCCGGCACGGGCAATATGAAGCTCATGCTGAACGGCGCTGTGACGCTCGGCACGCTCGACGGCGCGAACGTCGAGATCGCAGAGCAGGCGGGCAGCGAGAACGAGTATATCTTCGGCGCGACCGTCGAGGAGATCAACATGGTAAAGCCCAATTACAACGCCCGCAGCTTCTACGAGGCGAACCCGAACCTGCGCCGCGCGGTCGACACCCTGATCGACGGAACTGTCCCGACCGATGAGGAGCAGCACGAGCTCTATACGTCCCTGCTCGAAGGCGCAAGCTGGCATAAGCCGGATCAGTATTTCATCTTCTACGACTTCGACAGCTACAAAAAGGCCCGTCTGCGCGTGAACCATGACTACTGCGACCGCATCGCCTTTGGCCGCAAGTGCCTCATGAACGTCGCCTCCGCCGGCAAGTTCTCCTCTGACCGCACCATCCGCCAGTATGCCGAAGACATCTGGCACATCCAACCTGTCAAATAAAAAAGCAAAGCGCAGGGCCGGAGAACCGGTCTTGCGCTCTGCGTCTATACAAAGGAAACAGAAAAATGTTCGATTATCTGATTCAAAACGGTACTCTGATCGACGGGACCGGCGCACCGGCGGCCGCAGCCGATGTTGCGATTAAAGACGGAAAAATCGCCGCAGTCGGCGATCTCAAGGATGCTTCTGCCGGGACAGTCCTTGACGCAGCAGGGAAGGATGTTACGCCCGGCTTTATCGACATTCACCGCCACGCCGACGCGGCGCTCTTCCGCCCGCATTTCGGCGAGCTGGAGCTCAAGCAGGGCCTGACCACGATCGTCAATGGCAACTGCGGCCTGTCCGTCACGCCTTGCGCCGGTGCATACAAAAAAGAGATCGAGGCATATCTGACCCCGGTTGCGGGCGCGCTGCCGGAGAACGCCGATTTTTCCAGCCTCGCTTCCTATCTGTGCGCTGCAAAAAAGACCCCCAGCCCCATCAACACCGCCATGCTGGCGGGCAGCGGCACCATCCGCGCCTGCGCGGCAGGCTTCGGCACGCCCGAGCTTGACGCGGCCCAGATGGCTGAGATCCACTGCCTGATCGAGCAGGAGCTTGCTGCAGGCGCGCTCGGCGTTTCGCTGGGCCTCGGCTATGCGCCGGACTGCTTCTATTCGACCGAAGCGCTCATCGAAGCGCTTCAGCCGCTTAAAAATTCCGGCATTCCCATCACAGTCCATATGCGGCAGGAAGGCAGCGGCGTGGTCGACGCGCTCCGCGAAATGATCACCGTCGCAAAGGCACTGCATACCCCCGTCGAGGTCAGCCACCTTAAATCCATCGGCAAGGCCAACTGGCGCCGCTGCACGCCGGAAATGCTACGCCTGATGCAGGAGGCCCGGCAGGAGGGCGTGGAGATCGCCTGCGACGTCTATCCCTATACCGCCGGTTCAACCCAGCTCGTCCACGTTCTGCCGCCAGAGAGCCAGAAGGGCGGCCTGGAAGCGCTGACCGAGAATCTGGCCGATCCCGCGTTCCGCGAAGCGCTGAAAGACCGTATGCTGACCGGCAGCGACTTTGAAAATATCTCGCTTCTCGTCGGCTTTGAGAATATTGTCGCGTCCAGCATCTCGCGGAAGGATTTGCGGCAGTATGAGGGGCAGAGCATCGCCGCCATCGCGGAGCAGCAGGGGAAGGACCCCTTTACCGCACTGTTTGATCTGCTGCAGGCTGCGCACTGCGACGTGACCATGATCGATTTCATTGCTGCCGAGGACGATATCTGCGATATCCTGCGCGACGCACACAGCTGCGTGATCTCCGACAGCACCTATCCCACCACCGGGATGCTCCATCCGCGCGTTTATGGCACGTATACAATGCTCCTGGAGCACTTCGTCCGCGAAAAGCGGGCGCTTTCCATCGAATCTGCCGTGCATAAATGCACGGGCCGTGCTGCAAAGGTCATGGGCCTGAAAACAAAGGGCATTCTCGCGCCCGGCATGGATGCAGACCTGAATATTTTTGATCTTTCCGCCGTCCATACCTGCGCAACCTATTCCGATCCTGCGCAGTTCTCCGCCGGTATGGATACTGTCTTCGTCGCTGGCCGCCCGGCCATCCTGAACGACGCCTTCACCGGCAGCATGGCAGGCACGGTTTTGACGAGATAACCACAAATACAGAGCGCCCGGCAGACATTCGGATTGTCTGCCGGGCGTTTTGCAGAAAGGATCTTGTTTGATATTTCGTGATAAATGATACACAAAGAGAAAATCCGCAATCCTTTTGGATTACGGATTTTTCATCTGGCAGGGGATGAGGGATTCGAACCCCCGCAAACGGAGTCAGAGTCCGGTGTGCTACCGTTACACAAATCCCCTAGCTGAGCTTCTTTCCGAAGCGCATGATTATTATAACGATTTATTCTGAAAAGTCAAGACTAATTTTTCTTTTTTTGCAGAAATTAAATTGAGATGGAAACTGCAATTCTGGATTTCGGCGGAAAAGCAGGGCCTTTTTGCCGATACACGCTTCTTTTTTCTCGAAAAACGGAGAATTTCTAATTCATGACAAGGAAAACAGACTTTCTTTTACATACGCCATGCGCGGTTTCTTTCCGGCTCGGCGGGTCAAGATAATGGCGCTGAGACTTTTGCGGAGAGGATGAGAACATGAGGCGGAACATTTTTTATAGAAAAATACCGGCCGCGCTGGCCGCGTTCGTTCTTGCGCTTGCGCTGTGCTGCCAGACTGCCGCAGCCGGACGCGCGCTGGTTCCGGGCGGATATACAGTCGGCATCAAGCTCTATGCGGAGGGACTGATGGTCACGGAGGTAGAGAGCGGCACACCTGCGCAACAGGCGGGGATCCGGAAGGGCGATGTGATCATTGCGGCGGACGGAAAGAAAACAGACAGCGCGCAGGCGCTGCTCGGAAGCATTCAGAAAAGCGAGCCGATTGTCGTGCGGGTGGAACGCGGCGGAAGGGAAGCGGAGTTTCTTGTCACGCCGGAAAAAACGCCGTCCGGCTACCGGCTCGGCGTTCTGGTACGCGACCATATCGCGGGGATCGGGACTGTCACCTATTATGACCCCGAAACCGGAAGCTACGGTGCGCTCGGCCACGGCGTCAGCAGTCTGGACGGGACGCAGCTTCTGATGATGCAGTCCGGCTATCTGGTGCGGTCGAGCGTTGCTGAGATTCGCGCCGGTACACGCGGAACGCCGGGGGAGCTGCACGGACTTTTCGATGTGACAGACACGGTGGGAACCGTGGACAAAAATACAGCCTGCGGGATATTCGGCACGATGACCCATCCGCGTCAGGGGCAGACAGTCGAAACGGCTCCTGCTGAGTCGGTCGTGACCGGCCCGGCGGAGATCCTTTCAAATGTCGACGGCGATCAGGTGCAGCGTTTTGCCATCCGCATTGACCGTGTGGATGCAGACGCGAAAAATGGCCGGAACCTGCTCATTACCGTGACGGACGAGGCGCTGCTTGCCAAAACAGGCGGTATCGTGCAGGGGATGTCCGGCAGCCCAATCCTGCAAAACGGACGGCTGGTCGGCGCAGTCACGCATGTGCTGGTCAATAGCCCGGCACAGGGCTATGGCATTCTCATCGACAGAATGCTGCAAGCCGCAGAGGGATAAAAGCTGACCCGGCTTTCCTGCGAGGAAAGCCGGGTCAATATTTAGGGTGTATCTGAAAACTCCCAACGCACCCGGACAGCGGACCTTTTCACGCTGCGCTGCACCATTTTTCCTTGAAATACGTCAGTATTCCTGCGAAAAAATGTCTTGCTCAGCGCAAAAATTTCTCGCTGCCGGTCACATTGGGAGTTTTCAGATACACCCTAGAAAAAGCTTAAACAGCCGAACCCTCCGGTGCGCGGTCGTCTCCAAAGAAGAATACCGCGACGGTGCCAGGGCCGGAATGCGACGCGACAATCGTGCCGATATCGCAGATGCGCACCTCGCCGTTCAGATGCGGAAACGCGGCTTCGACGGCGGCCTTCGTCGCCTCGGCATCCGCAAGGCAGTTGGAGTGGCAGATAAACGCCTTGCCTGTGTAATTCTCTCCGTTTTCGGCGTGGCGCTTCATCGTCTCGACGGTGCGCGCGACGGCGTTTTTCTTGCCGCGGACCTTGTCATAGGCAATGATGCGGCCCTTGTCGTCCAGACGCATGATGGGGCAGATGCCGAGCACCGTGCCGATCGCTGCGGCAGCGCCGGACATACGCCCGCTGCGGCGGTAGAATTTCAGCTCCGTGGAATAAAACTGGTGGTGGACCTTCTGACGCTTTTCGAGTACCCAGTCCGCGATCTCATCCATGGATCTTCCTTCGTCGCGCAGATCGGCTGCGCCGTCGACCAGCAGACCGTAGCCGGAGGACGAGCAGAGCGAATCGATCACGGTCAGCTTCCGCTCCGGGTATTTCTCCCGCAGCGTCTCCGCTGCAAGCATCGCATTCTGTACGGACGCCGTCATACCGGAGCCGAACGCGATATGCAGCACGTCGCCCTGCTGCAAAAGTGCGTCAAAAAACGTCTCGTACTGAAATTCGTTCAGCTGCGCTGTGCTCGGCAGCTTTCCGGCGTCCAGAAAGCCGTAAAACTGCGGCAGCGCCTCCGGATCACGCCCCATGTCGTCCTCATAGCTGACGCCGTCGACCTGATAGGAATAGAACAAAACGGGAATGTCACGCTGTTCGCAGTAGGAATAGGGGAGATCAATGGTAGACTCACAGGAAAGAATAAAGCCGGAACGCATATCAGGAACCTCCGTGAAAGCATGATGTATTACATGATATCATAGCAGATGCGGGGAAAAAGGGGAACGGGCAATCAGCACGGAATGCCTGTATCGGCGTCCTGCCGCGCCATTGCCTCAAATCCGCCGCGGTAAAACGTGCAGAGCCTGCTGAACTGCGCCTGAATGTCGTACTTCATATCGTTGGACAGCCACTCAACGATCTGCCCATAGCATTCGCACTGCCAGAAGCGGATCAGGATCTCCCGGTCCTCTTTGCTGAGCGGCAGATCGCCATAGGCTGCCGCCGCGTAGGCCTCGACCGTGTGGCGGCAGATCTGCATGAGATAAAACGCGACGGTATCGTGGCTGATCGAACGGTACATATGCATGACCGCGCGCCGGTTTTCCGTCATGAACTGCACGGCGGCATTCAAACACGCCTCCGGCGAATCCGGGTTGGCGTACTGCCGGATGATCTGGTCAGCCCGTTCGGTGATGATCTCCGTCGCAAGCGAGGGAATGTCGGTAAAATGATAATAAAACGTGTTGCGGTTGATGCCGCAGTCCTCCACGATTGCCTTGACCGTGACCTGATTGAGCGGCCGGTCATTGAGCAGCTTCAAAAATGAATTTTTAATGGCTTGCTTGGTGTAAGCGGACATAGCTTGACCTCCTGCGCCGCAGCATAAATACACCATAAGAATACCAGACAAGCGCAGCAAAGTCAATCTGTGCACAGACGGGTTTTTGCCTGAAACGGCACAGCGCACGGCCTGATTTCTACTCTTGCGGTCACGGGCTTCCGGTGATATAATACTATTATTTAGAAAGAAATAAAGAAATTGAGGAGTTGCTTATGAATCGGCGTTTTGTACGCAGTCTGCTGCTGGCTGCGCTGCTGGTCCTGCTCTGCACACAGGTATTTGCCGCGCAGGAGACGCTGGCTGCGCTGCGGCTCGACCCGGAGCCGGGCTTTACGACCCGCATGAAGGACACAGACGGAAATACCCTTACGCAGAGCGGCGTTCTGAATCCGGACGGGCTTGCGAATTCCGTCCGCTCCGCAAAAATCGCCTCTTATTCGATCTATTATAATGGACGGCTGCTGATGACCGTCACGCCCGTCGGCTTCTCCGAGCCGGATGCCGCCGTGATGAGCGGCGGCGCGCCCACCTGCACCGGTTTTTACAAGACCACGTTTTCCATCGACGATACGCGGGAAATTTTCCTGACCGGCCTGACAGAATCGACGCTGGAGCAGGTGCAGACAGAGCTGACGGCCAGTGCGCTGGCGGACCGCTATTTCAGCCTCACCAACGTGGACTTCATTGACGCGGAAAAGGAATTCACAGATGTTGCGGAAGGGGAGATTGCCTCGGACGCCAACCTCTGCTGGGCTGCCGCTTCGTCCAATATGCTCCGGTTCAGCGGCTGGGGGAGCGAAGCGGGCTTCCGGACAGAGGACGATCTGTTTGAGTCGTTCATTTCAGCGTTTACAGACGCGGGCGGCTCGTATACATACGGGCTGGACTGGTTCTTCAACGGCTATTACGCCATGCAGGGCAATGACGGCTGGGCGCAGCTGCGCGCGCCGGGAGAATCCGGAAAGTATCTTTCCGAGTATCCCACCGACAGTCTGTACCAGACCTATGAAATTTCCAACCACATCGACAATCTGCGGCCGGTGCTTGACGCGCTGGAGCGCGACTGCGCCGTCGGCATTTCCATCGGCAACTATCTCTCCTCGTTCCGCATCGGCGGCCACGCTATCACGCTCTGGGGCTATCTGCACGACACGTCCGCCAGCCCCTACAGCAAGGAAGCCTATCCCGCCATTTTCATTTCCGATTCTGATTCCGATAAATACGACGGCGCACTGCGCCGCCAGGCGCCGAACCGGCTGCGCGTCATGATGATGGACGGGATGTTCGACGGCTTCGGCGCCGACAGCTGGGAGCTGGACTATCCCTCGACGTTCCCGTGGCGGCTCGAAAGCTTTACCGTTCTGGAACCCTACCGCGCAGAGCTGGAGCAGGACGCCTCCGGTACCCACAACAAAAACGCCTCGGCGGATTTTTCCGTTCAGGATCTGTATGTCCGCGCTTCCACGTTTGATGATCTGGAGCTTGGCATTGATACGATCCCTGCCAACCAATCCTTCAAAATCGGCGGGATCGCGCTGAACAACAGCGCAGTGAACCTGAGCAGCGCAAGATTGCAAATCGTCACAACGATCACGCAGAACGGCCAGACCGTCTGGGAAAAAACCAGCCAGCGCTCCGTCAGCAGATTCCAGGCCAATGCCTATGTCAAGCTTTCGGAAACCTGTAATTCCCTTGCTGCCGGCAGCTATGAAGCCACGATCCGCGTAACGGCCAGCGGCATATCGGAAGCCTATCTTCTGAACAACACGCGTTCCATTTCCTTTACCGTCAGCGCTGCCGCGCCGGACGCCTCGAACGCGTCCGTGTCCGTATCCATTCCCGAGTTCGATGGAAGAACGGGCGGCTATGGCACGCTGCGCTTCGGCGGCGTCGATTCCCTGTATCCTGCCGGGACGGAGCTGACGTGGTCCGTCTACGAAAAATACGACTCGGTTCTGTATGACGACTGGGTGCTGGCGTATCAGGGCTATCAGCAGCCGGAATCCGTCCGGTACGAGGGCATGACAACGGCTGTTCGGACCCTTGTGGTGCTGCGGCCGGTCGACCCGTCACTTGCGTGCGTGACGCTTGATGCGGGAAGCCAGAAGCTGCTGTACCATAGGGTGTATACATTGGCTGCCGATGACAATACCGGCATCTGCTCGGCGATTGCTTACGGACAGAACACGCTGGCAGCAGGGGAGCAATTCAGCTTTTATATTTCCAATTTCACGACCTGCACGCCTTCCATTACGGTGACGCCGGTTGTTTATGCGATCCGAAGCTCCGATAATCTGCGGATCGACCTCTGGCGCGGCGAGGCTATGCGCATGGCGTATGGAGAATCTACAGAGAATGCGCCCTGCCGTGTTGCAAGCTGGAGCGCGGAGCTTCTGCCCGGCCAGTATACGATCTATGGCGAAGCCGTATATGAATACGGCAGCAAAACCGTGAGGCTCAGTACGCTTCAGGTCAATGCGGACAAGCCGTGGTGCTCTGTCATGCAGACGTTCCGCGGAGATGGCCGCTGTGCGGTCATTCTGGCGTGCAGCGGCCCCGAAGGAAGCCTGCCGTTCGGTGTTGAATACCGGAAAGACGGACAGGAGGAGGCAAACCGTGTTTCGTCGAATCTTTATCTGAACAAGGGATATATCACATCCTTCTGCATTTCGTTTGAGAGCGATGCGTCTGCCAAGTATTCCTTCCGTGCGTTCTGTGAAGCGGACGACGGGACAATCTACACGGATTGGTATGAATGCCCGGCTCCTGCCGCGCAGCTGCTCACGCTTGACACGCAGAAGACCGGCAGTACGGGGGAAACAGTCTGGGAATTCTTCGCGCCGGAGGACGGCGTATATGTCCTTTCCCTCAAATCGACCGCATTGGCAGAAGTCTATGAAACGAGCTGCACTTATCGATCCGGCGTTTTGTCGGACGATCCGATGGCACGCAATTTCTATCTGAAAAAGGGCGAAAGTACCCTCATCCGCATTCAGACGGAGGGCAGCTATACCATCGGGTTTACAACGATACCAGAGTTGGAGTTAGGGCAGACAACATCCTGTCTCTACAAAACCGGTGACAGCGAACGCTGCTTCCGGTTTACAGCACCGGCTGACGGCGTCTATCTGTTCACTGCTGCCGGAGAATCCTATGCTGCGGTGTATATATCTGATGGGAGCGTCACGCGCTGGGAGCGTCGTGGCGCACTGCAGTCCGGATCGCCTGCAGTAGCGGGAATGGAACTCAAGAAGGGACAGACCGCCTATGTCCGCCTTCAATACATGACCAGAGACTACCGGTATTCTGTCTCTGTCTTCCGTCCCGCGCCGGAGGTTTCCGTCTCAGACGAGGGCGTGAACGTCAGTTATGACCCGGAGTTCACCGGCCTGCACCTGATCGCGCTTTATGACGCGGACGGGCGGATGGTCGATGTCCAATACGTACCCGTGCAAAGTTTGGATACGCGTATTTCCGTCGTTCTGCGAGGTACGAAGACCGGCTTTGTCCGCGTGTTCCAGTTGGACGCAGAGAAAAACACGCCGCTCACCGCTGCAAAGCAGATCGAGCTGGTGTGAACCCATGATCGACAGACAGGAGATTTGATTTGGACGGATTTGTAGCATGGCTGAAGCAGCTCCAGTTTGACGGCGTATGGCAGACGGCGGTGCTCGTCGCCGCGTCGCTGCTGTGCATCACGTTTCATGAGACGTGCCACGGACTCGTGGCCTATTGGCTCGGCGACCCGACGGCAAAGCGTGCAGGACGGCTGACACTCAACCCGCTGCGGCATATTGATATCGGCGGTCTGCTTATGATGGCGCTGTTCCGCTTCGGCTGGGCGAAGCCCGTCCCGGTCGATATGCGGTATTTCAAGCATCCCAAGCGCGACATGGCGCTCACCGCTGCGGCAGGCCCGCTGTCCAACGTTCTGCTGGCCTATCTGGCTGTGCTGCTCTACGGTGTGCTTGCCTACTGGTACTACTTCTCCGGCTCGACAGCCGTCTATGTCTTCGCACTCTTTTTCTACTATGTCGAGATCATTTCGGCGGGCCTTGCCGTGTTCAACGTCTTTCCCATCCCGCCGCTCGATGGGTCGAAGGTGCTCTTTTCCTGCCTGTCCGACAAGGCCTATCTCTGGCTCATGCGCTATGAGCGCTACGGCATGGCGCTTCTGATGCTCCTGCTCCTGACCGGCGTACTCGATGTGCCGCTGGAATTCTTGCGTGACGGGCTGCTGAATGGGCTGGAAGCCATCGGCACATGGCCGGTGCGGCTGCTGCTTGCGCTGCGCTGAACTTATTTTTTGGAGTTATATCTGCATGGATGAACCGCGATACCATCTCGGCAGCGTCGTGCACGCGAAGGGCGAGACGCTCGAGGACTTCGACGGCCCGCTGGACGTGATCCTGCTGCTGCTGAGCAAGAATAAAATTGAAATACAGGATATCCAGATCTCCGCTATTCTGGAGCAGTATCTGGCGTATCTGGACGAAATGAAGCGCATGGATATGGAAATTGCCAGCGAGTTTATCGCCATGGCGTCCTATCTCATGTATATCAAAACGCGGATGCTCCTGTCCAAGGCGGAGCAGGAGGAAGCGCAGAGCGAGATGGACAAGCTCGTCGAATCCCTCCAGAAGCGCCAGCGGCAGGACGCGTATCAGCAGATCCAGAAGGCTGCAAAGCAGCTGGCCGCGCGCAACGAGCTTGGCCTCGGCCTGTTCACCAAGGGGCCGGAGCCGTACCAGCCGGACAGAACCTACCGCTACCGGCACGACAAGTCCGATCTGACCGCCGCGCTTGCTGCCATGCAGGACCGGACGGAGCGCCGTCTGCCGCCGCCCGCGTCCAACTTCGCCGGGATCGTCGGCACAGAGCCGTACCCGGTCACGCAGAAGGCCAAACAGGTCATCAGCCGCCTGCTTGCCCACGGTGTCATGCGCTTTCTGTCCCTGTTCAAGGGCAGCCGCAGCCGGTCGGAGATCGTGGCGACGTTCCTCGCCGTGCTGGAGCTGTGCCGCCTTCGCTCCGTTTCCATCGGAGAGGATGAACGCGGCGATATGGCGGTTACCTTTCTAAAAGCGCCGGATGCCGACGTGCAGACGGACATTTCCTGATCAGGAGGCTAATCTTGGAGCAGAATGATTTACAGCGGGCATTGATGGCCGTGTTGTTTGCCGCCGGAGAGCCGGTGGACGCCAAACGCCTGAGCCAGACGCTCGAACACGATGAAGCAGAAATCCACGAAGCGTGCAAGACGCTGATGGACGAGCTGAGCTTCAACCGCAGCGGCATCCGCATTGTGCGGCTGGAAAACGCCTATCAGATGTGCTCGTCGCCGGAAATGGCGGAATATGTGACCAAAACACTTGAAACGCGCAAGCCGCCGAAGCTTTCGCCGTCGCAGCTGGAAACGCTGACGGTCATCGCGTATTACCAGCCCGCGACAAAGGCGCTTGTCGAACAGATCCGCGGCGTTGACAGCGCCTACTGCGTCAGCGCCCTTGTGACAAAAAAGCTCATCCGCGAATGCGGACGGCTGAACGTGCCGGGCCGCCCCATCGTCTATGAGACGACGCCGGACTTCCTGCGCGTGTTCGGCCTGGAATCGCTGGCCGAGCTGCCGGAGATTGAAAAGGTCGACCTGCACGTCGATCCCTCGCAGGTCGAGCCACTGGAGCAGAAGCAGGAGGAGTCCACGCAGCCGGATGCATCAGCGCCTGTGCAGCAGGAGATCCCGCTATGACTTGGACATGGTGGATGACGCTTCTTGCGATTTTTGCTGCCCTTGTGCTGATCGGCTGCATTCCCGTCGGCGTTGATGCGCGCTATAATGCGGAGGGCGTATTTCTTGCGGCGAAGCTCGGCCCCATCCGCCTTCAGCTTCTGCCGCAGAAGCCAAAAAAGAAAAAGAAACAGCAAAAGAAACCGGAAAAGGCACCGGAAAAAGCCGCTTCGCAGGAAAAAAAGCCAAATCCGATCCTTTCCGGCGGCGTGGACGAAATTTTGCAGCTGCTGGATATTGTGCTTGATACGCTCGGCGATCTGCGCCGCAAGCTCCGCGTGAACGAACTGACGCTGTATGTCCGTATCGGCGGCAGCGACGATCCGGCAAAGGCCGCTATGGGCTATGGCCGGGCCTGGGCCGCCATCGGCGCGATCACGCCGTCTTTAGAGCGGCTTTTCGTCATAAAAAAGCGTGACATTCAGCCCGCGCTCGATTATACTATAAGCAACACACAGGTCGACGCGCATCTTGTGACCACGATCACCATCGGTCGGTCGCTGGCCCTTGCGCTGCGCGCTGGCATCCGGTTCCTAAAAATTCTGAACGAACGAAAAAAGGCGGTGTAAAGTATGGAACATCCTCTGTCTGATATGATGACCAATACCATGAGCAAGATTAAAGATATGATCGATGTCAACACGGTCGTCGGCAGTCCCATCACCACGCCCGGCGGCGTGACGATCATCCCCGTAACCAAGGTTTCCATCGGCTATGGCGGGGGCGGCAGCGATTTCGCAACGAAAAATATGCCCGCGAACCGCGATAATTCCTTCGGCGGCGGAGCAGGCGCGGGAATCAAGATCACGCCGGTCGCATTTCTTGTGATCCGCGGCGAGAACGTGCGTATGCTCCCGGTCGCGGAGCCAGCCTCCACGTCGGTCGACCGCCTGATCGAGCTGCTGCCCGATCTGCTGGAAAAGGGCGAGGCATATTTTGCGGAAAAGAAAGCCGCAAAAGAGGCCGAAAAGGCAGCGGAAGAAGCATAAAACCCGCGCATTCTGCACAAACTCCCGGCAGGGTGATGCAGAATGAGACGCAGCGGTCAAAAAACGATCCGGCAAGCGGCGGCGGCACTCTGCGCCGCCGCCTTTTTCCTCGGCGCGGCGGGTATATCCAGCGCCGCACAGCTCGCGCCGCCTCCGCAGGTGTCGGCCAAAAGCGCCGCACTGCTCGACGGGACGACAGGGGAGTGCCTTTACGTGAAAAACGGCGAGCAGCGCGCGCTGATCGCCAGCACGACAAAGATCATGACCGGTCTTCTCGTCTGCGAAGCGGGAGAACTGGACAGAACTGTGACCGTGCCGGACGCCGCCGTAGGGCTGGAAGGCTCCAGTATGTACCTGAAAAAGGATGAGACGCTGACGCGCCGCGATCTGCTCTACGGCATGATGCTCCATTCCGGCAATGATGCCGCCCTGACGCTGGCAATCTCCGTTTCCGGCAGCGAAGGAGCGTTTGTCCGCCAGATGAATCTGCGCGCCCGTGCGCTGGGCCTGACGCAGACGCACTTTGCCAACCCGCACGGGCTGGACAGCGGCGAAAATTATTCCACTGCGCTCGATCTGGCCCACCTTGCGCAGGCAGCGCTGCAAAACGCACAGCTCCGCGCGGTCGTCTCGACCAAAACTGCGGTCTGCGCGGGCCGGACGCTTACCAATCACAACAAGCTGCTTTGGCGCTATGACGGCTGTATCGGCGTCAAGACCGGTTATACCCGCCATGCGGGCCGCATTCTCGTCAGCGCTGCCGAGCGTGACGGCAGGATGCTCATCGCCGTCACTATCTCGGACCCGGACGACTGGCGCGACCACACTGCGCTTCTGGACTACGGCTTTGCCGTTCTTGGGCGCGACACGCCCGTCTATCCGCAGAACAGGAGGATCGTATGGAAGAACGACTGCAAAAAATTCTGGCGCGCTGCGCAGGTGTCTCACGCCGCAGGGCGGAGGAGCTGATTGCGGCGGGCCGCGTCCGCGTCAACGGCAACACCGCGCAGCTTGGCGAGCAGGCCGACGCAGAGGAGGACGTGATCGAGCTGGATGGCACACGCGTCAAAACGCGGCAGGAGCCGCAGCCGGTCTATCTCATGCTCTGCAAGCCGCGCGGCTTCGTGACCACCATGCACGATGAAAAGGGCAGGCGTTCCGTCGCGGAGCTCGTCGCGGATGTACCGGAGCGCGTGTATCCGGTCGGGCGGCTGGATTATAACTCCGAGGGCCTTCTGCTTATGACGAACGACGGCGTGCTGGCAAACGCCCTCATGCACCCGAAAAAGAGCATCGACAAGACCTATCTCGTCTGGGTCAGCGGGTACATAGCAGGGAAGGAGCAGTCTCTTTCGCAGTCCATCGAAATCGACGGCCGCAAGACTTCTCCCGCTGCTGTGCAGCTTCTGCACAAAGCCGGCACGACCGCGCTTTTCCGCGTCACGATCCACGAGGGCCGCAACCGGCAGATCCGCAGGCTCTGCGAGCGTGCAGAGCTGACCGTCACGCGCCTGCGGCGCGTGCAGGAGGGGCAGCTCACGCTCGGTGATCTGAAGCCGGGTCAGCACCGTCCCCTGACCGAAACGGAGCTTCGCGCAATATTTGAAGAAATTCAAAAGTAACCCTTGACAAACGGACAGCTTTTGTGTATGATATTAGGGCTGTCCGG